>CEUM01114249.1_pt1 | contig 12079 bp, 9 predicted proteins | sample 356421 | NCBI WGS metagenome assembly CEUM01 (sample SAMEA2622716, study PRJEB7988) | marine metagenome | biome: marine biome (ENVO:00000447); feature: surface water layer (ENVO:00002042); material: "saline water (ENVO:00002010), including plankton (ENVO:xxxxxxxx)" | depth 5 m | reverse complement strand
ATTTTTGAAGTTATTGCGACCCTTAACTTAAAGGCCTCAAATCAATTTACAAAAATTATTCCAACTCTTATTATAGCAATTGGATATATAAGCTCTTTTTATTTCCTCTCCTTATCTCTTAAAACCATACCAATAGGCATATCTTATGCGATTTGGTCTGGCCTAGGAACTGTGCTTGTCGCAATAGGGGCCCATTTTATTTACAAACAAAATCTAAGCCCCTTCGAAATTCTGGGAATAGCATTTGTCGTTATTGGTGTCATTCTCATGAACCTCTTTTCTAAAGGAAACACTCAACCTTAAATAAATTTTGGAAATTAAACATGACTTTAAATTTTATTAAGCTTTTTAATCCAGCTAAAATTATGATTTCAATCTCTTTGTTTTTTCTATTAGGCTTGCCTCACCTTAGTAGTAAAACTATAAAAACTCAACCACTCCCAAAAACAATGAAAACAGTCTATTTATACCATATTGTTTTCGGTGGTTTTTTAAACCTTGGCCAAGCAACCCTAAGCTTTTTTAAAGAGCAAGAAAACTTCAAAGTCATTTTGAAAGTTACCCCTTCAGGAATTGCTGGTTTTTTAAGCGGCTACAAAGAAGAGTACTTTGAAGCAAATGGAAAGATAAAAAATAACCGAATTTTAACAAAATCTTTTGTAAGAAAAAGAAAAAAAGAAAATAAGACTCTAAAGTCACTCCATTTCTTCAATCATACCCAAAAGAAAATCCAACTTACTGAATGGGAGGAATTAGGGAAAGAAGAAAAAAGGACCAAAGAACCAAAGTGGCTCGATTTTTACGTCCAAAAAGATGTTGTCGCCTCGTTTTTTGATTTGAGCCTAAAGCTTTACCAGGGAACTTTAAAAGAAAACTCTTTCTCATTTGAAACCTTAACTTTAGGTGAAGACAAAAATAAAATGTCTATTTATAAGGAAAAGAAAGGAAAAGATAATCAGACATTTAAAATTGACCTCTACGAGTTTGATAAAAAAAATAAAAAGCATTACGGGAAAAAGACGTTTATTTTAAAAACGGGAAAAAGTGGGCAATTCAAATCTATAATCGTAGAAAATCTCTTTTGGTTGGGAGATCTTGTTGGTACGCTTGTAAATGATGAAGAAACACTAAAAGTTACAGAACAACCGAAGGACTAAAATAGACGTGAAGACAAAACTTAAAGGTCTCATTTTTTTAATAGGTTACATTTGTTTATTATTTCCTTTAGATTCTATGTCTCAAATATCATCTAAAGGAGAAAATTATAAACAGCTTATTATAAACAAGGACCACTCTGAAATTTTTTTTGAGATTGACTATCTTCTCATTTCTAAAGTCAAAGGCCGTTTTACCCAGTTTGAAGGGCAACTTGACTATAACCCAAGAAACAAAGAACTTAAGAATATTTCCGTAAAAATTAAAGCAGGTTCCATTTATACAGGCAACAAAATGAGAGACTCTCATTTAAAAAAAAATGATTTTCTTTTTGCTTCAAAGTTTCCTGATATTACTTTCAAATCCACAGAAACTAAATGGATAAAAGATAATACTTTTTCAGTGACGGGTATTCTCAAATTAAGAGGAAAATTACAAAAGGTTTCTCTTAGGACAAACATTTTAGGCCCTATAAAAGACCCGTGGAAAAAGGAAAGCTTTTTTGCTCGCTATTCATTCAATCTTCAAAGAAAGGATTTTTCTCTTCTCTGGAATAAATCATTGGACAATAATAATATCCTCTTAGGAGAAACAGTTAAAATAAGCGGCGTATTCCAATTACAAACGTTAGGAAAAAAAACAGAGTCATCAACTCATATGGTTCCAGATTCAAAGATTTTGAGACTTCGCCAAAAGGCCAATAAAAAACAAAAACTCACCACCGAAGAAGCCAAGCTTCTTAATAGGTATCAAAAATCTTTCAATGAAAAAGCAGTAACTCTCGAAAAAGAAAGCCGCAGCAACGCTACGCAAAAACATACACGGGAGCAGCTTAACAAAAGCGAAACTAAGTTTATCAAAAAGAAAATTGACTGGAAAAGAGGTACCAGCCTTCTAACTCTTTGTATTCTAGCTTTTATAGGCGCAGTTTTTTCCGCTATTTCTTTAAAAAGGTTTTTTATGATCAAAATTCTTGGGGACAATTACGATGACTCAAAGCCCTTATCTGTCATTAGCGACCTTATGGCGACAATTGTTATCGTCATTTATGCCCTCTCAGTTTATAACCTAATGAAGCCTATATGAGCTCTTGGAAAGTCATAAAAAATATGAAGACTATTAATAATTTACCTTAACTTAAAGAGATTTATTATCTAGTATAGATGCCAGTTCTTATCATTTTTAAAGAGGTGTCAATGGAAAACTCACATAAAAGAGAGCATACAAAAGCAAGAATCATTAACAAAAGCCTCGAATTTGTGAAGTCCAGAAGTCTTGAAGACTTTTCGGTGCGAGAAGTCTCCAAAGAGCTAGGTATTAATATTGCCTCAATTAATTATTATTTTTCAAACAAGGAAAACCTTCTGGGTGAAGTTGTAAAGGCTGTATGGAAAACTTCTTCAGATAAAATAGAAAGCCTTTACCTAGAAGAACTTGAGAAAGAAAAGTGGTCATTTGTTGATTTCTTTGAAAAACTTTTCGATTACACTCATGAAATTAGCGACCTTTTAGCTTTCGTTATTAAGCACACGCTTAACTCTAATTTAAATGTCGATAGAAACTTCGTGTCTATTTATGATTCAGAATACCCAACTCCTCCAGGCACTAAGACTTATAGAAAAGTATTTATTAAAGAACTTGGTTCACATGTTCCAGAAACTGAAATTCAAAAATGTATCCATACTTTTGCCACCTTTTTGACATTTGACAGTGCTCTTCAATACTCAAATATCATGGATAAAGACAGACATGACTTGGATGACCACCCCATTCTAGGAAGGAAAGCAAGAAAAGAGCAATTTATAAAAATGATTAAATATCAAATTAATGGACTTAGAAAAGAGTTTCCAGCCTAATTTGTTTTCACTTAAGTTATTTGAAGAAGGAAGCCCCTCCTCCAAATAACTTTTTAAGTTTTTCTACAATTTTTTACATCTTAATTTAAAGTTTTCAATGTTTCCGGCACGCGTTCTGGGGGGAGGAAAATCGATAGACATTTTTTCAATGCTACCCTTATCTAAATTAACTTTTCCGCCATCTATGCCAAAGAAACCTTTGTTAAAAGAACCAAAGCTAACTTTTACTTGATTATTTTCGGCCTTAATAATGAGGTCGTTACGGTTTTGAAAGACTTTTATATCTTGCCTCTTATTAGAAACCATATCAGGATATTCCATTCTAAAAGTATCTTTTTTCATTCCTTTCATTTCAACCGTACACTGGATGGGTTTTTCGATTCCAGGGTAGAGATAAGTCATACTCATTAAGTTTTTAAAGAGTGCACCTTCTTCAACCCAAATTCCCATTCCCTCACCTTTACCAATTGTTTCACACTTCCAATCATATTTACTGCAGTCTTTCCCCCAAGTATTTCTGATAAGGTAATGGCAACGACCACCTATTTTTTTCTGCCCAATGATAATACTCGCATGCCCGCCACAAGTTTTTGGGTCCCTCGTCACCATCTGACCAGCATAACTAGGTTGGCCATGAGGCTTGGTTCCCACATACCTTTTGTTCTTTAAAAACTCACTACAATAACCTACACCAACAGGCTGAGCATCTTTTCTATTTAAAAGAGTTCTAAGGTGCTTTTTCATTGATTCTACGTTGTCCTTTCTGATCATAATATTTTTTGGATCTGGTATATTTTTACTAAGCTTATAGATATTCTTTTCATCGAGACAGTCTTTAAAAATATAATGCATAAAATTAGTTAAATTTCCATTTCTTAAATTGGCGCCAATGGTTCTGAAAATTTTAGCGATATTCCCATCATCTCCAATTTTTCGACCAACATAATTAAACTTTCCATAGAATAATTTATCTTTGATTTGTTTATCACTCATCTTACGAAGTTGATCTGGGTTTGTTGGGAAGTTAAGAAAAAGAAGGTGAACAAGCTCTGTAAACTCTCCCTGATCAATTGAGTTTTTACCGGCATACTGATTAATCGCCTTTTGAATAACATCCTCCCTACACATCCCCATTTTCTTTATCATCTTCAAAGCGAGGTTAATATTTCCAGCATCTAAGTTCGTTTTGTTTTGGTAGGGGTTTCCCTTCTCTTGAACAATTCTTGTTAAAAGGGCGGCATAAACAGGACTCGAAACGCCCATTTTCTTGTAAGAATACTTTTTACCGGCAAACGTTTTTCCAAAAGTGTGTTGCTTTGTTTCTCTCCAGTGATCTAATAATTGGATTGCAGAATAAGCGTAGCAAATTCCAACTTGTCCCTGATCATAAAGAGGCATTTGCTTTATGTAATGATCCCACTTTCCTTTGCTAACCATTGTTTTTAAAGCAGCTGTTTTCCACTTTGAATTCTTGCTTAGATTGACATTTTTAAAGTTCAAATTTACATTGCGGCAGCTATCGTCACCAATTGCATTTAAAGAAACTAAAACCATTAAAAGCAGGATTATGCCTTTTTTCATAAGAATTCCTCCCAAGTAAAATATCCTCCACTATTCTACCAAAATAAAAAAATATTACAGAATAACTTTGGAAATAAAATTTGGGATAACTTAAACAAAGTTTGACATAACCAAACAGGTAAAGATTATTTTGTTCAAGAATATTTGATTGCCTTAAAAAGGACCAAAGGTCGGACTTAGTATTTAATTAAGAGAAATGAGTTTCCTCTCATAAAGATCTTCTAACAAGTCTCTTTCACTTTCTAAAAGTTCGCTATTAAACTCAACTATTTTACCCTTTGTTAAACTTTGAACAAAAGATAGGCTTGAATCATTGAGGAGGTAATCCTCTCCATTAGCAAAAAGAAGGAGTTCTTCCTTCGTATTTATATAAGCTCCACGAAATTTAGGATTTATGGAGACTTTTTGGCCATCAACCAGCTCTTCATACGGGTCATCCATCTCACCATATTCCTCCTCTTCTTCAAAATCAAAGGAATCTCTTTTATTTTCTGTTAGAACTTTTCCAAAGCTTTTAACAAAAACATCTTCATTGATAACAAGCTCTCTTAATTGCTTGAGAGCATTTTGGATCGTTTCTGGGTCTATTTCTGCGGAGTTCTCTTCCTTAGGTCTCAAGTCTGGATCTCTTAAAACATGGTCTTTACTGCCTGCCGCCTGAGAAAGGTCTGAAAGATACATCATGCTTAGCTCTTCTAATTTAGGGGCCGTTAAGCCTATTGAAAGAGTCATACACTCATCATCGATTGCCACCCCTTCGTGAACACGACCTGGCGGTAAATAAAGGATATCCCCGGGGTTTAAAATATATTCATCAAAGTCCTTTAACTTATCAACGAGCTTAAGACCTTTTTCCGTTTCAATAGTGTCGCCATCAAAATCTTCCTTACCAATCCTCCACCTCTTTTGGCCTTGGGCCTGAAAAAGAAAAACATCGTAGGAATCAACGTGGGTTCCAACGCTCCCACCTTTAGAAGAGTGGCTCACCATAATGTCATCAATCCGCCAGTGTGGTAAAAAAGAAAACGATTTAAGAAGTTCCTGTATATCAGGGTTCAAGGTGTTCATTTCGTTAATAAGAAGGGTCCAAGGCGCCTTCGATTTTTTTCTTTCATCAATAAATTCACTATCAAAAGGGCCAAAACAACACTCCATTTCTTCATCATCTTGACCAACTTCTTCTTTAAAAACGAGCCTGGAGTGGACACCTTCCTCCTGGATTAGTTCAAAAAGATCATCAGAAGACAGAGGGTTTTGAAAATCAGGGAAAGCTTTCTCAAAAAGAGCTGGTCTTTTTTGCCAAAATGTTTGAAAAAACTCCTCTTTTGACACTTTACGAAAAATATTTTGCAATTTTTCCTCCCTCTTGGTAAGTTCCGCTTGAGCTCGTATTTTAGGAGCATACCTTTCAGTTAAATAGGATCAAAGTCAAGGGCCAAGCGTGGGTAAAAAATACATTGCTTTATATAAGCCATACGGTTTTGTTTCCCAGTTTACGGGAGATAAACCGGAAGAAACCTTGAGTCATTTTGACCTTCCTCCTCATGTTTATGCCGTGGGAAGACTCGATAAGGATAGCGAAGGACTCCTTCTTCTCACAGATGATGGACCTTTTAAACACAGGCTTTCTAATCCTGACTCAAAATGCCCAAAAGTATATTTGGCACAGGTTGAAGGTCTTCCGAATAAAGAGGCCTTACAAAAGATGGAAAAAGGCCTTCTTATAAAAAATTACAAAACAAAACCATGCAAAGTAAAAATCATTTCCGAACCCAACTTACCACCCAGGAACCCTCCTATCCGCTTTAGAAAGACCGTCCCCACCACTTGGTTACAAATAACGCTTTTTGAGGGAAAAAATAGGCAGATAAGACGGATGACAGCGGCCATCGGTTACCCTACACTAAGGCTTGTCCGCCATAGCATTGATTCCTACTCTCTAGGCGAGCTAAACCCCGGTGAGTGGAAAGAAATTAAACTATAAATAGATTTACGCAAGACAGATTCTAGCGAAAAGGTAATTTTCAATGCCACTAACGCTGACTGATGACAAAAAAGGTGTCTCATTTGCCATATTGGCCTACCTCACTTGGGGCCTTTCCCCCCTTTATTGGAAGTATTTGACCCACCTCCCTTTTACTGAAGTCTTTGCACATAGAGTGATATGGTCTGCCCTTTTTTGCTTTTTCCTGCTAGTCCTTAATCATAAATTCTCTCTTTTAAAAGAACTCAAACAAAAAAAATTCCTGCCTCTTTTGGCAACAACTATTCTCATCACCATTAACTGGGCCACTTACCTTTACGCAATTAATACTGAACGGCTCCTAGAAGCGAGCCTTGGTTATTTTATTAACCCCGTCTTAAATATCTTTCTAGGCTTTCTTTTATTAAAAGAAAAATTGGGAAAGCTTCAATGGATTGCGGTAATTTTGGCCTTAATGGCCGTTTTGAATGAGGTCGTCACTTTTGGGGCCCTTCCTTGGATTTCTCTTTCACTTGCTATTTCCTTTGGGCTTTATGGCCTCATTAGAAAGATTTCTCCATTAGACTCTCTTGTTTCTTTAACAATGGAATGCTTTATATTAACCCTCCCTCTCCTTATGCTTGTGGGAACCCAGTTTATAAAAAATGAAAATACTTTTCTTGGATCCTGGACTTCATCTCTGCTTTTAATTGGAGGAGGACTTTTGACGGCCCTTCCCCTTATTTTTTTTGGACCTGCCACAAAGCTCATTAATTATTCAACCATTGGTATGATTCAATACTTGGCACCCACCCTTCATTTCTCGTTGGCGGTTTTTCTCTATAACGAGCCTTTTTCAAAGGGAAAGTTTTTGACCTTTATTCCTATTTGGCTGGCCTGTTTTCTTTATAGCTATGAGGGAATTAAAAAAAGAAAGAAAAACTAGTTAACCTTTTCCAATAAGTTAATCTCTTCAAGGTCTTTCATATGCTTATGCATAATTTTAAACCATAAAGAAGGAAAGCAAGCAATGAGTATCATTGCTGGATAACCATAAGGCATTTGAGGCGAATTATCAAAGTGTCTCAAAACTTGATATTTCCTATGGGCCTGATAATGATGATCTGAATGTCTTGAAACTTCAAACAATAAAACTCTTCCAATAGGGTGATCAGAGTTCCATGAATGATGAGGTAAAACTTTTGAATAGCCTGTTTTTGTTTTTTGCCTTCGAAGACCGTAGTGTTCAATGTAATTAACTGTTTCAAGTAATAGAATTCCAATGAAAGCCGAAACGGAAAAACATATAACGGCCTTTAACCCGTAAAAGAAAAAGATAATGCCTAAAAGGGATAGCTCCAATAGATGAAAGATAAGCATCAGGTTTGAAAAGGATAAAAAAGAACTCCTTTGCCTTTTAAGATCTACCCTCTGAATATGCCAAGCGTGAAGGTAACTTCCTGTAATACTTTTATACCAGAAATGGTAAACGTTTTCTCCCTTTTCGGCCGAAGCTGGGTCTTTGGGGGACGCTACATGCTTGTGATGACCCTTGTTATGCTCAATGAAAAAGTGCATATAAAGACTGCTCCCAAGTAAAATTAAAGCAAAAACCCTTTCATACCACTTATTACGATGACCTAATTCATGACCGACATTTATTCCGAGGACACCGCATCCAATTCCGAAAGAAGCCGTTAAACCAACTAGCTCATATGTCGTTAAAGTACTCGCTGCTATTGTTTCTAAAAAAAAGTATGTACAATAAATTTGAAAGGGAACAATGAGGTAAAGAAGAAGGTCAAATAAAAAATGGTCTTCGAATTTCTTTTCACTTTTTAGGGCCAAATTAATTTTATCTGGCTTCATAACTATTTCAAGAAGGGGAATGATCCCAAAAACATAGATAACGGGAACAAAGGAATAATATCCTTTGAAGGTTAGGCACACAATGATAATGAATGGAGTACTTAGCGCCAAAAAGTACTTAAAAAAAAGAGAGACCATAAAAATATAATATCACTGAAGGTCAACTTCATGATCTTTGTTTAAGAAGTGTCTAATTAAGCTGCTAGAAGCTTATTCCTTGTTTGCTAGCTTTTTCCAATGAATTGTGATTCTTAATTGAGATTCAAAAGTTCTTGGATTTTTTTAAAATAAAAGGCCAAACTTTGTTAAGAAATATTAACATTACGAAGCCTTCTTTGTTTCGTCCTCTCTGCCACTAAGCATAGAGTTATTTACAATTCTTTCAATATTTGAATCCATAATCTTAGATGTTAATTCCCTGGCAAGAGGAAGATTTGAAAAAATAAATCCCACTCTTGTGTAATTCTCACCACCGATTGGCCCATAATTGATTGCGTACTTAATCTTTCCATCAAGCTTTATAACCTTCCTAGATATCCGGTCAAACAAATCGATCTCATACTTCTCCACCCTCGTAATGTCATCTTTTAAGGAGCTGGGGATTAAAAAAGAAACCCCCTCGTGAGAAAGGTCTAATGTCAAAACATCATATGTCTTATCGTTTTCAGAAATAATGGATAAAGACCTGAATTCTTTTCTAATTCCTCTTCTAAAACGATAAATCTGAAGAGCGTAACCGAAAGACGCATAGGTGCACATTACAAAAAATATCATTTCCGGGTCGTGGACGGCATGAGGTGAAAGGTGTTTAACCTCAGAAATTCCCAAAAAACTAAGTAGAAAAAATAAAATCATTCCCACAAAAAAGTATTTTTTTTCCAAGCTTAAATTCTTACCATATTTAAAAGGCCTTGCCGTCATAAAAGAAAAAGGAATCTTTTTGTTTAAAAGAGAATCAACTCCCAACAAGGCTCCTGTGTCCATCAAAAGAAGTTCAACTTGAATAATAATATAAAAGGCAGAAGGTAATGTTTTTTCCATAAGGATAAAATTTAAATTCATGAATATAGCAATCAAGAGGCTAATATTAGTTAATGTCCCGGTAAAAATTGAAACACCAACCAGAAACTGCCCGAAGGAAACTAAGTTTGCAAAAATAGCTGCTTGAGGAATAAATAAATTATCAATTAAAACATTATATATTGGAGAAAATGTTTCATTAGCATTAAGGAATTTAATGAGGGTCTCTCCTGATGACCATTTGGGATCTAAAAACTTTTCAACCCCGGCCCTCACCCAACCAATCCCCATAAAAAGTCTTAAGGGAACTAGTAGAAAGCCAATTTTAGCGAAATCATCAAAAAACCTTCTTTTAAAATAAAAAAACATTTTTACCTCGCATAGAGTATAAAGCCTTTTTTAATTTCTTTTTTTTAAAATTATGTTTTTGTATAATTTTTTTTACGATTGGGGTTCTCATTACATTAAATTTTAGTTAATTATGATGTATTTTAAGGAATCAAATAATTTATATTTTTTTACTAAAGTCTTTTTTTTTATCTTTTATTTTGATATTTGTTTTTAATCGGCAAAACGTTTTTTTCCGCCTATTGCTCGGTGATAAGGCTTATAATAAACCAGTCATTTGAGAGAAAAGTTATGGGAATTGTTCGATATTTTGTTAAAAAACCTCTAGTTGCCATTTTAGCGAGTATCCTTCTTGCATTTGCTGGCATTACATCCGTCATTCAACTAAAAAGAAGCACTTTCCCTGCCGTAGAATTTTTAGTTTTTACGTTGAATACTCCTTACTATGGCGCTTCGCCTGATGAAATTGAAATAAATGTCACAAATAAAATTGAAGAGAAGCTTAAGAGTATTGAAGGAATTGATAGAACCATTTCCTGGTCCTCAGAAAACCACTCTGGAGTGGTTGTTTGGGTAGACCTCGATTATCCAGACCCTGACGAAGTGCAAAAAAATATTTTATCGGCCGTTGAAAGGATTTCGGATTTCCCTGAGGGGGTTGGAAAAACCTTTATTGATGAATTTAAAACATCCAACCTACCCGTCATTGGTGTTGGTGTAACAGGTGGCGATGAAGGTGATAGAAGAAGAATTGCCAAGGTCATCGAAGATAAAATTAGAAATATAAAAGGTGTTTCAAATGTAACTATGGAGGGTGACAGAGAGAGAGAAATAAAAATAGAAGTCGATTTAAAAAAGCTAAAGCAAAAAAAGATTTCCGTTATAGAAATAGCTGATGCACTAAAAAGAAGAAATATTAAAATATCAAGCGGGGATTATAATAAAGGAGGAAAAACCAAAAAGATCGTTACTTTTTCAGAGTTTAGAAGCCTGGAAGAAATCAAGAATTTGGCCATAAGGTCAAACTTTACTGGAAGAAGGACTCTTCTCAAGGATGTGGCAAAAGTCACAGATGATTATGAAGACCCAAAAATCCTGGTAAGAAGTGAAGATAAACCAGGCATTGAAATCAAAGTAAGAAGCCACGGTAGGGCAGATATTATAGATGTCAGCCATAGCATTCAAAAAATGATCAAAGACTTTAATAAGCAAAAAAATTCAAGTGGTGTCAAGCTAAGCATCACGATGGAAACTTCTCAATATACAGAAAGAATGCTTAAAATTACAAAAAATAACGGTTACCTTGGTCTTGGGCTTGTTTTTATTACGCTACTCATTTTCCTCACGACAAGGGTAGCCGTATGGACAACTATTGGGCTTCCCGTGGCGATCTTTGGGGCCATGTCCCTGTTTAAGTTTTTTGGCATCAATATCAATATCATGACTCTTATTAGTATGATTTTAGTTTTGGGTCTTTTGGTTGATGATGCCTTGGTTGTAGCAGAAAATATTACACGTCATCGAGAAATGGGAAAAAATAGATTAAACGCTTCTTTAGATGGCGTAAGAGAAATGTTTTGGCCTGTCACGACAACTGTTATCACAACAATCCTAAGCTTTACTCCTATGTTTTATCTTTCTGGGGACCTTGGAGAAATGGTAAAGGTCGTGCCAATGGTCGTCATCTTAACCCTCGCCTTTTCTCTTTTTGAGTGTACGTGCCTTTTACCGGCCCATATTGGAAGAAGAAATGCAACGAGCGAAAAGGAAGACCCGGGGGTTAAAGAGCCAAAGTGGTGGACCAAAATAAAAAACTCTTATCAAAAAATTTTGGTGAAATTTTTAAGTCATAAATTTTTAACCCTCCTTTTCTTTATTGGACTCTTAAGTTCCTCCCTTTTTCTTTTTCAAAAAAAGATGAAGATTGTCCTTTTTCCGACACAAGATGCGAATCAGATCACTGTCGTTGGACATTTTCCAAGAGGCACGACGATTGAAACAACAATGGAGAAAATGCATACTGTTGAAAAAAAATTAAAGGAAGTAACGGGAAAGGCACTTCAAACCTCCTATAGTCTAGCAGGACATGCTAATTGGAATATCTACAGTGGAGTAAGTGAGGGTGGTAATGATCATGATGGAATGGTTATACTAAATCTTAAACACTCTTCCCAAAGGAAAAAGACAAGTGAAGCCGTCTTAGAGGAAATTAGGAACCTCCTTAAAGAATTGAAGAAAATACATGGCTTTAACCACCTTTACGCTTTCATTAATACAGGGGCCCCAG
>CEUM01137855.1_pt1 | contig 12082 bp, 25 predicted proteins | sample 356421 | NCBI WGS metagenome assembly CEUM01 (sample SAMEA2622716, study PRJEB7988) | marine metagenome | biome: marine biome (ENVO:00000447); feature: surface water layer (ENVO:00002042); material: "saline water (ENVO:00002010), including plankton (ENVO:xxxxxxxx)" | depth 5 m | reverse complement strand
GGTTATCTCTCTCCTCAAACGGGAGATATCTTTCCACTTTGAATTTAAAGTTGGTATTATTAAAAAGAGTTAGATCTCGGGAGTAGTCCGATGTTAGCAATTACACTTACGTTCTCCGCTTTATTTTCCATAATGATGCTCATTGTGGGCGGAGTAGTTGGTTGGATGGCAAAGGAGCATGTTCTTATGTCTTCACCCGTATATACACATCCAGAGATGTTTGACGAAAATGGGAATGTTCTTCCCGATGAAATTTTAGCAGTGAGATTTGAAAACAATTATGAGTACGACGAAGAAGAGGACGACTAAACCGATCCCTGAACTGCAACCTAATCCCTTCATGCATGAGATTCTGGATCTTGTGCATGGACAAAGAACCGTTGCAAAGAAGGCAGAAGTGCTACAAAAGTATAGGACAGAGGGTCTGGTAGCACTTTTAATTTGGAATTTTGATGACACAGCAGTGTCTGCTCTTCCTGAGGGTGATGTTCCTTACTCTCGTGCAGAAGAGCAGACCGCACAGAATGAATCCTTATCTGCTTCTATTGAGAAGTTGAATAAGGTTGACGGTCTCTCTAAAATGGATGAGGTCGTTCGGAAGCGAGCGACTTCTATCCGTAAGGAATGGCAGAACTTCTATAACTTTCTCCAGGGTGGTAATCCATCCATAACCAGTCTCCGTAGAGAGACAATGTTTATTCAGATGCTTGAAGGTCTTCACCCTAGAGAAGCTGAGATCATGGTTTTGGTAAAAGATAAGAAGTTGCAATCTAAGTATAAGATTACTAGATCTGTCATCTCTGAAGCATATCCTGATATTCAATGGGGAGGTCGTAGTTGAGCAAGATTAAATTACTTCATGAGGACTGTGATCCCGCAGCTGTTGATGATAAGTCATTGCCATGTACTGCATTTTTTGTATCATATATGAAGGATGATAGGAAGTGCTTTGACTTAGTTATTTCTGGAAAGCAAGTTGATATCTTTGACCATTACTGGGATAAGTATTCATCCAAATTTGTCTCAATAGAACAATCTTCAGGAACAGCAAATCCAAAGTTATATAATCCGCCAAAAGGTAAAAAATAAATGTCTAATGGTTTTGGAAATGGTGATGGTAAAGCCAAGGTTTTTGTACAAAAAGAAGAAGTAGAAAAACTAATCAAACAATATAAAAAAATCAAAAAGTATATGAAATCACCTCTGTACGAGATTAAAAATCTTGATGGAAGTGAGACAGTTGTCAAAGATCTCTTAGATCAATATGGAGACGACCATGATACGCCAAATCCTGACGTTCTTTGATCCAGCACTGGTTGGATCTCTTCTTGGGACCTTTCTTTTGGTCCCTTTTTGGTATTTTATACATGATGTGAAGAAGAATCCAGAAAAATACAAAGAACACTAGTTGACAAATTGTCTGGACTCTACTAAACTATCGCCATGAATACTTTTTATTATGTCAAACTATAGACCCTATTCCCCTGAGTGGAATAGGAAAAGATACTTGACTGAAGCAATTCAAACATACTTTAATGACGACATTGATGTTGAAATCATTGTAGATGATATCAACTGTGCTCTAGAAGAGCAGAGAGATTATTATCTTGGTCGTGCAGAAAAGTTGGACGCTGTTATTGCTGGTCTCAATAAATAAATTTAAAAAGGTAGCACGTTATGCTGTCAACCGCTTACCGACTTCGTTTGGAGTCGATCTGCAGATGTATTGCTAATAAAGAAGAAGTTCCTTTAGAGGATATGGTCTGGGCACAAAAACTTGCCAAGTCACATACCACTGCTAGAGATTGGTTACAACAGGCACGAAGACAAGCTGCTCAAGACATTGAAGAGGGCAGTATGGATGATTTTATGAATAGGATGGGACTAGGAGACCCCGATCCATCCAATCATAAAACGGGGTTCGACAGTGCTGACGATATTAAAGACTGGTTCATGAGAGATAAACCTGACGATTGGAGGCAACGTGACTGAAAACTGGAAGAAAGAAACTAACAGAGTAATCGCAAATAATCTGGTAGACAGTATTGCGAAACTACTTAATGCTAAAAGTGTAAGGCATTTTGATTGTGCAGATCTTAAAACTGAACACAAGAAAATCGAAATTATTTACGATCACAAACTTAAAGAACAATGATGCAAGCATTAGTTTATGGCAACGGTGGTCAAGAATCTGAGCGAGCAGTGATGGTTCTTGAAGCATGCGGACAAAATGTAAGACAATTTTTACTTGGTGCTGACTTTAGTGATAGGCAGTTTCGTGCTGAGTTTGGTAGCGAAGCTGAGTATCCTCAGGTTGCTATTGGATTAGATCATCGAGGCAATCTAAAAGAAACTTTAAAATATATGAGTGATAACGGAATGTTCCTGTGAGGATCAATACGATTATTGTTGATGACTTCTTGGATAACCCAGATGTGGTTAGGGAGTCTGCTTTAAGCATTGATTTTAAAACTTCAGGAACTTTTCCTGGACATCGATCAGATGCTGCTGATAAAGAATATCAGAATATGGTTGGTGATAAGATTGATCTTATTTTGGGCACTCAAAACTATGGTCCTATTCAGTTTAGGAATAACATGGACTGCTTTAGGTTTCAGTTGTGCTTAGAGGGCGAGAAGACTTGGATTCATAAAGATAAAAGTGAGTGGGCAGGTGTTTTATATTTGACTCCAAATGCTCCAATAGATTCGGGAACAGGGATATTTGATAGTAATGAGAATTTGATTACCATGATTGGTAATGTTTACAATCGATTAGTTCTTTATCGAGGAGATTTACTTCATAGGAGTATCGTTCCTGGATTTGGTGACAGTATTGAAACTGGTAGATTGACTCAGGTATTCTTTTTTGATTGGGAAGGGGCGTAAACATTTATAAAAATGGTATAGTGTTATACCAAATTGCTTGCATAGATAGTAATGTCAGTGTATAATGACAGTACGTTCATCTTATGCCTGTTTTAATGTTGCTCATGGCGTTCAGTACACAGGAGGTTACCAGTGACTATCTTGTCAGTGGTGCCTACGACTGGATGATGACTTGTGAACAATCTCAAGAAGCGATTACAAACCTATATAAGGATGAGTATTACTCTCGTCCTGAAAACGTAGGTATTCGTGAGAGCATGAAGAGAAAGTTCTTACGTCATACACCCTATGAGTGCGTATTCAAGACATAAGACGCAAGTAAGTCGCGGAACGGAGCGTTCATCCCATGATACCAGAGATACTTCTGTATACAACTCTCTCATGCCAGCAAACCGATGCTATCATGTTGAGGATTCAGGCAAACGAATACATCGATGATGTATTGAAGATTGAGTTGGTTGAGACCGTAAAGGAATCAGCACCAGATTGTGAGTGGTATTGGGACGCAAACGACTGAAGGAACGGAAAACGGATCCACCGAAAGGTGAGAAGGTTAACTTTCCATTCTATTCAGGTAACGACAAATGAACACCTTAAACATCATCAAAAAGCAGATTCAAAAAGCTGCTGCACTTCATGATGCTCAGATCACTCATGCCGCATATCGTGGCGTTGAGTATGACACACGTTGTGTTGAGATGTCCGAACCACATGGCACTTTTTGCTATCGTGGTCGCACCTACGTCAAGTGAGGATGTTATGCAAGCACTAACTGTTGTTGGACTTACGTCCTTAGGTTGTGCAGCATTCATTGCTATGATGTATGGTGAATTGCTGCTCCTCAAAAAAATGGGTTGAGGAGATACACATGCTGAAGGTCAAATGGTTTTATGACCTTCCAGTGTTTGATCCAGATAAACACGATCCAGATGAAACTTTTGCGTTTTTAACTTATCGTGGTGTACATTACGCTAAACGGGTTCAATTAAAATCCAGAAGCATAATGAGCTGGAAGATCAAGTAGATTAAAGAGGGGTTCCGACTCCTCTTTTTTCATGCTATAATATCGGCAGTGTACACGTTCTTATGGACAAAGAAAAACTAAAAGCCATCGTCCGTAACTTGGAACTATTAGTTGATGGATTAAAGGCAGAGGTGTACTCTGATCCTGATGCCTACATGGATACGAGGGAGAACTTTGATGATCCTGCGTCATACTACGCACCAATCTCTGACTATGATGAGATTTTTAATGATGATGATGGTTATCCCGATTAAGGAAAGTGATGCTAAGAGGAAGACATAATTTAAGTTATAGTCCACATTATGGTGATTGGAGAATCCCTAGTATTAGTATTCAAAATGATTACAATCTATACCTAGAGGACATTCACCATTTACTTACTGATGATACGCTACAAGAATTAAACATAAATGACATTGCTTGGAAGGGAAGACATCTTCCTGCAAGTCAGGTTGGTAGTAATTGTATCTGCTGTGGAGGAAGAAGATATCGAGATTGTGATACAAGTTATCCAGGAATAGTGATTGAATCTAGATTTAATCCATACGGTCTAAAGTATAGAATGCTTGATGGTAAGCATAGAATTATGAAACTTGTAGATCAAGGAGTTGAAAGAAGTCTATTCTATGTGTTAGAATACGAGAGTGTAGAAGCCTATTTTACGAGAGGGTAGATGAACGTTAAATTAATCTCTGTTACTCCTGATGCGGAGAAACAAATTGCATATTGTGCCCGTGTTTCAAACCCAAAGAACCAGGAGAACGATAGTTTTGCTGGACTCCTAAAGTATTGCATTAAGCATCGCCACTGGAGCATCTTTGAGCATGCATTCATGACTGTTGAACTAAATACCTCGCTTGCAGTAGCAACTCAAGTGCTTCGTCACCGTTCGTTCACATATCAACAGTTTTCACAACGCTATGCTGATAGTAAGGAACTTCAACTAGAAATTCCTATTCCAGATCTTCGTCGTCAGGATACAAAGAATCGTCAAAACTCTATTGATGATATTAATCCACGCGATAAAGCATACATGGAGGCGATGATTGAAGAACACTTCAGGCAAAGTCTTGAAGTTTATAATGCACTACTTGACAAGGGTGTGGCAAAGGAGTGTGCTCGTTTTGTGCTCCCACAAAACACGCAAACAAGACTCTACATGAGCGGAAATGTTCGCTCGTGGGCTCATTATTTGGATTTGCGTACTGCAAATGGTACACAAAAAGAACACATGGAACTTGCTGAAGAGATTCGTACCGTCTTCATTGAACAGTTCCCGATCATCTCAGAAGCATTGGAGTGGAAGTAATGGCAACATATCCCGTAAAGCACAAAGAAACTGGTGAAACCAAAGATGTGAAGATGAGTATTCACGATTGGGATCAGTGGAAGATTGATAACCCAGATTGGGAACGTTATTTTACCCCTGAGAATTCTCCTGGTCTGGGAGTTGAGATTAGTGATTGGCAGTCCAGACTGATTAAGCAAAAACCAGAGTGGAATGAGGTTCTTGGTAAAGCACAAAAAGCACCTGGATCTACAGTCAAGAAACTTTAATTATGTTTATTCTTGGAGTTAATATTTCTCATCATCCATCAATCGCATTGGTTGAGGATGGTAAGTTGATATATTATATGGAAGATGACAGGTACAACAAAAACAAAGAGGAGGAGTGGTTACCTGGCGATATGATGAGATCCCTCATGGATATTGTTAGATACACTCGCAACCTGGATCATCTAATATTCTCTTCATATGGTAAGATCAATAAACTTGATAATTATTTTGATTACACAGATGAAAAAATAATTCAGGATGTGAAAACTAATCTTGGTAACTATGGCATTACTTGGGGTGATGCTCATTATTATTGGGAGCATCATCTTTATCATGCCACTAATGCATTTTATGCATCTGGTTTTGATGAAGCTGCAGCACTAGTTCTAGATGGCGGGGGTCATCTTTTTAATGATTACATTGACCTCAGAGAATCTGAGTCGATGTATAAGTTCACTAAGAAGGACGGTGCAGAACTCATCAAGAAAGTTTATACCCCAGGTGTAGATGGTTGTTTTAATGGAGACTCTACTAGTTCTAAACCAGTTCTAATAAACGATAAGTATGTCTTGTCTGCAACTGCTAGTTGTGGAGGCATTTTTAATAGTCTTATTATGGTTAGTGGTATAAGTAGTGCTGGTAAGGTGATGGGAACCTCTCCATATGGTGATGCTGATAAAGCATGTACTGATGATTGGTTTATCTATGACGAAAGTACAGATACTTGGGTCACAGATAATCGAACTATATTAAATACTTATAGGCGATGTTATGATGATCCAAAGTTGAATCCACAAGATGCTTTTGGGAAACAAGAGTTTAATCTTGATACTATTGCTAACCTAGCTAAAAAAGCACAGGATGAAACCAGAGAGCACACCATTAGACTTATTAGATCTCTTCTTGAAAAAGTCGAAACGAAAAATGTAGTGATGTCTGGTGGATATTTTTTAAACTGTGTTAATAATTATGAGTATGCCTCAGAATTCCCTCACATAAACTTTTATATTGACCCTGTTGCACACGATGGGGGAACATCTTCTGGTGCTGCGATGTATTTGTGGCATCATGTTCTAAATAACAGTCAACCCAATCAAGATCAAAACGTATGGCAAGAAAGAGAAAGTCTGACTTACAACCAATCGGTGTTGGTATGAGCGCCAAACAAATGAAGAGGCGTAAACCAATCAATTCTGAATTTCTTTTAGATATTGATCCTCTAACTGACAACCAATCTAAATTGTATGATTCATTCGATGAGGACAAGAATATTGTCGCTTATGGTGCAGCAGGAACAGGTAAGACTTTTATCACATTCTATAATGCTTTGATGGATGTTCTTGATGAGCATACGCCATATGAAAAGATCTATATTGTTCGTTCTCTGGTAGCAACTAGAGAGATTGGATTCCTCCCTGGAACCCATGAGGATAAGGCAGACATCTATCAGATTCCTTACAAGAACATGGTCAAGTACATGTTCCAGATGGCAACTGATGCTGACTTTGAGATGCTGTATGGTAACCTGAAGACTCAGGGCACTGTAAGCTTCTGGTCTACCTCATTCCTCAGAGGAACCACTCTCGATAAAGCAATTATTATCGTTGATGAATTCCAAAACTTGAATTTTCATGAACTTGATAGTATAATTACAAGGGCAGGTGATAACACCAAAATTTGTTTCTGTGGTGACGCAACTCAAACTGACTTGCAAAAAACCAATGAGAGAAATGGTATCATCGACTTCATGAAGATTCTCAGGGTAATGCCATCGTTTGACATCATTGAGTTTGGTCTTGATGATATTGTCCGTTCTGGTCTCTGTAAGGAATATCTTTTTGCAAAACACGAATTAGGTTTTTGATGTTTAATCATGTTGATCTGGATCTCCCTGCCCTTAGCAGGGAGACTATTGATGGAGTCCGTTATTATCAAGTACCAGATGCTGATGAGTTACTGAAACTAGTATCCATCACTTCTGTTACTAGTCATAAGAACCGTGCCTTCTTTGCTAAGTGGCGTAAGAAGGTTGGCGAAGCTAAGGCGGATCGAATCACCAGACAAGCGACTAGTCGTGGTACAGATATGCACACTCTTACTGAGTGTTACTTAAAGAATGAGGATCTTCCTCAAGTTCAACCGTTATCAGACTATCTTTTTAAGATCGCTAAACCTGATTTAAATAGGATCACTAATATTCACGCTCTAGAAAGTTCTCTATATAGTAAGGTTCTTGGTATAGCTGGAACCGTAGACTGTATTGCCGAATTCGACGGCGAATTAGCAATTATTGATTTTAAAACTTCAAAGAAGCCAAAACCAGTAGAGTGGATTGAACACTACTATGTTCAGTGCATGGCGTATGGGTGTATGCTCTATGAACTCACTGGAATATCAGTAAAAAAACTTGTCATTATTATGGCATGTGAAAATGGAGAATGTGTTGTTTATGAAGAGCGCGACAAAACCAAGTACATTAAGTTACTCCAAGAGTACATTAGAGAATTTCTTACCTACAAACTGGAGACCTATGCCCAGTAAAAATGAAGATGAATTTGAGAAGGTATTAGAGAAAAAGTTTTTTTGTCCAACCAAGTTTGCTCAAGAGATTGAATACTTAGTGAGAGACAACAAAGATATGAACTATATTGATGCCATCATTTACTTCTGTGAATGTAATAGCATTGATTTAGAATCAGTTCCTAAACTAATTTCTAAACCACTGAAGGAGAAGATTAAGTATGATGCAATGGAGTTGAACTTCCTCAAGCGAACCTCTAGGGCAAAATTGATCTTTTAATTCGGAAAAAGTCGGAAAATTTATCGCGGGGAAAATTACGTGAAAACCCTTTTTGTTAAAATGACTCCCTTTGACGTTTATAAAACTTATCTGGGATTGAAGAATCACTTCACGAAAGATAAATACGACTACCACAGATATAACGGTAAGACTCGTGCCTCTCTACAATCCTTCTATAAGAGGAAGGATCGTTATTGGTTCGAGAAGATGAGTCGTCAAAAGAACGATCAAGAGGTCGTTAACTTTTTTGTGTCGAATTTTGTTGAATCCACAGATGCTAGTGCCATGTGGATTGGGCAACTTATTCGTGAAGGGGAATCCACATATAATTCGTGGAAGAAGCGTAATGAGTCTTTGAGTTATATCTTTAAAAATGAAACTAATGATCTCTTCGATGAATACAATATTGAAGAGGTTTTTGACTGTAATTCTGGACACCCACCATTATTGAAAAAGCACTTGAGTGGTGAGATCTGTATTGAGACCGTAGTAATCTATAATCGTATATTTAATTTTAGTAAGGATTTTGACAAAAAACTGCAAGATCCTATTTGGGAGCAAGTATCTAAGAATATAAAGAAGTACGATTCGTTCCTAAATATCGATATATTCAAATTTCGTAAGATTTTAAAGGACTGTATTTTATGACATTTTTTGACTCAGACGTGGTAAGGGCGGAAATTGTCCATATTAACGATCTTCAAGAAAAACTGTATAAAAACATGTTTAGTTTTTATCAGATGAATAAAGAAGATAAGTTATCGCATGTCGATCTCTTGTCAGAACTAATCGATAAGCAAAAAGTTCTTTATGCCAGATTGTCATTATCTGATGATCCTGAGGCACAGAAGATGAAGGCAAATATTGTCAAGTCCGCTGCCATGCTGGGCATGCCAGAGAGTGTTGATATGAATGTGATTTTTAGCAATATGGAAAAGTTGGTTGGTCACATGAAGGAGCAAGTAGAAGAAAAAGAAATTTGACAACCATGGGCACTTGCACTATTATAGGTCCGTACTCGCCGCAAGTGCCCTATCGGGTACAAACAAGCCGAATACAAACAAATCTGAGGTAATCCAATGTCTTTCGCGAATCTAAAAAAACAGTCCTCTCTTGGTTCTTTGACACAGAAACTGGTCAAGGAAGTTGAGAAGATGAACAGCAATTCCAGCGGCGGTGATGATCGTCTTTGGAAGCCCGAAATGGACAAAACGGGCAACGGTTATGCCGTTATTCGATTCCTCCCCGCACCTGATGGAGAAGATCTCCCTTGGGCAAAAATGTACTCCCACGCCTTCCAAGGTCCTGGTGGTTGGTATATTGAAAACTCTCTGACTACGATTGGTCAGAAGGATCCCCTGTCAGAGCACAACCGTGAACTCTGGAACAGTGGTATTGACTCTGATAAGGATACAGTTCGCAAGCAAAAGCGCAAACTGTCCTACTATGCCAATATCTATGTTGTGCAGGATAAAGCAAATCCTGATAATGAAGGTAAAGTCTTCCTTTACAAGTTTGGTAAGAAGATCTTTGACAAGATCATGGAAGCAATGCAACCTGAGTATGAGGATGAGACTGCAATCAACCCCTTCGACTTCTGGCAGGGTGCAAACTTCAAACTGAAGTTGAAGAAGGTTGCAGGTTACTGGAACTACGACTCTTCAGAGTTCGCAGCACCTAGTCCTCTTCTTGATGATGACGACGCCCTTGAGGCACTGTGGAAGAAGCAGCATTCCCTACAGGCACTTGTTGCTGCCGATCAATTCAAGACCTACGAGCAACTTCAAACTCGTTTGGACTATGTTCTTGGTCGCAAAGGAACTCCTCGTCTTCAAGATGAAGAAACTCAGAATGAAGATGATATGCGCGGTAACTTCACTCCAAGCTTTGGTAATCGTCAAGAGCAATCGGAACTTCCTGCTGATTTGAAGCAGCAACTTAATGATCTTCCTGCTTCTGGTGGGTTCAATGATCCCGATATCACTCCTAAGTCATCTTCAGATGATGGAGATGATGATGCTCTGTCGTACTTCCAACGTCTTGCTGAGAGTTGATGAAGTATAACCAAATTTGCTTGACTCTTTTGGTTATAGCAGCATACTTTAATTTACTATTCAAGTAAATTAATCATACAAACGAGGGTTATCACCCTTCTTAAGGGATCTGGAGACATAACCTCCAGATCCTTTTTTGTATGGCATGATATCTTCAAGATCATTAAACAACATTGAAAGATATTCTTTTTTCAGAATGTAAATATTTCTCTTATCGTTCTCTACCTTCTCCTCATATTGGTAATTTGTGACTGGGACGGAGGATAATGCACCATTAATCTCAATCAGAGAATTTGCATCATCATCAAAATAGACAGTTCCATAAGTCAGTCTCTTTTTCCAATTATACCCATCAAATTTCCACTCTTGTCCATTACTTTCATATACTTCATCTACTTGTGGAATATATGTTGGACCAGGTTTGCTAAAGATTAACTCGGGCATATCATTATATCCCCTTCCAGGGTTTGTCAGATCAATTTCTGTAACTCCCCCATTCTCTGTTTTTAACTTTGCTTCTGCAGTAATTGCTGGTAGTGGATTTTCTATCGTTGCTACAGGTGCAGTTCTATAGTTGTAACCACGATCCTGTATTATGACATCTTTCACAGAACCATTGTCAATGGTTACATAACCTTTTGCTGGTCTATGTGGAATTGGTCCTTGAATAGAGATAGTTGGTAATGGAGCAGTTGTGTATCCAGCACCAGGTTTGGTTACTGTGATATCAACGATAGTTTCTGCTCTAGTTCCGACTCCTACAGTTGCGGTTGCTTTTGCAGTAACATCTGTATCGTAAGTGTAGATCTTTTTGTTGATCGAACCTCCAATAAAGAATAGAGTTTCAAATGGGTTTGTAAACACATCAAGTGGAGTAGAGTCTCCACTAGCGGATTGAACATTGAGTACTCCGATCAAGGTTAATGCACTGAGGTCCCATCCAGTATTCAATCCAATAACAAATGATGAGTTATTGTCCGTACCGCTTACATACAGTTTTGTTCCATCATCTTTGAAGGAGAATCCACGAATCGAAGATTCTGTAGGCACACATATATTTGCTATATTTGATATTTGTACTGGAAGTGGGAAGATGGATGTTATATCCCAAGGAACAGTACATTCGTACTTTTTAATACTGTCTGGATCTTGAGTATCAAGAACGAACATATGTTGTCCGTTATCTTGGAACCTTACTCCAGAGAGTGCTTGGAAGCTAACGTTACCTACTAAAGTTGCTGTCAGAACATCCCATGCAGTGCTGAGATCATATTGTGCAATTTTATTACCAGCATTGGTTAAACCACTCACATACATTCTTGTACCATCTGGTTTGAATTCAACACCAGTTGCATAGAGAAAATTCAAACCACCTGTATTCAATGTGAGTACATTTACTTGAGATGCTGTGCTAAAATCATATCCACTAGACATCTCATACTGTTCAATCGTACCTTGGGTATATGATGCAGAACCATGAGCAGTGTAGAAGTAACTTCCTGCTGGATCCATATACCAACCTTCAAATCCTCCATCAACTGTTACATTACCATCATTGACGAATACAGCACTCTCAATGATGTTTGGTGGGGGTGGGAAGGTGATTGTGGGGACAAAAGTATATCCATCACCAGCGGAGGTAATTTCAACGCTTGTAATAGATCCTCCAGCACCAATAGACGCCTCAAGAACCGCTGTCACCGTTGGAGGGGGATCGCTGAAGGTTAGTTTGGGTTGGAATGTATATCCAGTTCCTGAA
>CEUM01032265.1_pt1 | contig 12112 bp, 10 predicted proteins | sample 356421 | NCBI WGS metagenome assembly CEUM01 (sample SAMEA2622716, study PRJEB7988) | marine metagenome | biome: marine biome (ENVO:00000447); feature: surface water layer (ENVO:00002042); material: "saline water (ENVO:00002010), including plankton (ENVO:xxxxxxxx)" | depth 5 m | reverse complement strand
CAAGCGTACATGGACGCGGCGTATAGTGAGTCCACACGAAAGAAAGACTTGGCATACGTCTTCTTCCGCTTCGTTCATCCGATGTACAAGGAAGAGAGGAGTGAAGCGTTGGCGAAATTGGCCATCCATTGGGGTGAACGCATACTTGATCACTCGAAGGTTTCCAACACCATCGCCATCCACGTCTCGAACGCATACATCACGCTGGGCGACATCCATGCAGCACTGAATGCGTTGAACGTTCATGGTAGCCCAAATTCAGAGAAAATCCAGGACAAGATATCTGGTTTGGAAGGGCTCCTTGCCCTGCATGAGCACGGTTTCAGGCCTGTACCTCTTCCCGAGGTTCCGGAGGATTTTACCCCCGTCCCAAACCGCATCGTCTACCTTTTGCACAACAGTTTGCCCTTCAACTCTGGCGGATATGCTGCCAGGGCGCATGGGCTCATGCGGGGCGTGGCAAAACTCGGCTGGGACGTTCACGTTGTCACACGAGCTGGATACCCGCATGACCGACGCATCATACCCGAAGAAGGCCATCCTGACATGGAAGTCATCGACGGGATCACGTACCACAGGATGTATGAGTTGGAGGAGGGGTATGGGCAAGTCAGAATCCTCCGATACTACGAGGTCTATCAGCAACATTTGGCTCGCAAAGTGGCCGAAATTTGTCCCTCCGTCATTCACGCGGCTTCAAACCACCTCAACGGCTTGGTGGGCAACGCTGTCGCCGCTCATTTCGGCCTTCCATCGATGTACGAGGTCCGTGGGTTGTGGGAAATCACCCGTATTTCTCGCCAACCGTCGTTTGAAGACAGCACCTACTTCGAAATGATGGTCAAAATGGAAACGCAGGCTTGTCGGGAGGCGACGGGTTGCCTTGCCATCACAAGAGGTTTGATCGACGAGATAAATCGCCGGCTTGAGCAACCACGAGTGGTTGATTATCTGCCCAACGGGGTTGAAATTGAGCGGTTCTCCCCGCGCGAACCTGATGAAGCACTTCGAACCCAACTTGGCTTCCCTCATGACGCGGTAATCATCGGATATATCGGCTCGATTGTTTCCTATGAGGGGCTCGACCTGCTGATGGAGGCGCTGCCACAGGTCAAGGCAGCCACCAACACGCCCTTCCGGGTCCTCATCGTCGGTGATGGGGCGTACATGGAACGCGTGCAGAATGCTTGCAAAGCGAATGAATTGGACGATGTGGTGACCTTCACCGGGCGCGTTCCGCACGAGGAGGTTGAATCGTACTATTCGCTCGTTGACATTGCCCCCTTCCCTCGCTTGCCGTTGCCGGTCACAGAGTTGGTCTCACCCTTGAAACCGTTTGAAGCAATGGCCATGGAGAAGGCGGTCATCGCTTCGGACGTTCATGCCCTTACTGAAATTGTTCAACATGACGTTACGGGTCTGTTGTTCGAGAAAGGGAATGGTTCCAGTCTCGCTGAAACGCTGGTGAGGTTGATTGACGACTCCGATTTAAGGAATCGACTGGGCGGCACCGCTCGCTCCTGGGTCCAAGATGAGCGCGATTGGAACGCGATCGCACGTACACTCGGGAGCGCATACGAAAAATTGGGGGTGGTGCCATCCAGCCGCTGAATTGGTCCAGGTGGGGTGATCCTCAGCAGGTCGTGCCTGATGAACTCCCGGCCTGGCGCGACGGCCCTTTGTTGGTCGATCTCGGCGGGCATCAGGTGCCGATGATGCTGACAAACACAGGGAAAACCAACTCCGGTGGGTACTTGCTTGTGGTGTTCAATGGGGCTGTGCGGAACCGCGCTGAATCCTCTCCGCCGTTTTACTCGGGTGCGGGCCTCGCTCGGTCATATCCGGGACCGGTGCTCTCGATTTCCGATCCTGGGACGCATTACAATGAGGTCAATTTGGCATGGTATGCTGGGTTAACCGGTTTTGAGACCCTGCAAAAAGAGTTGGCTGCGTTCATTCACCGGCTCTCCAAGAAGCATGGCATCAAACCCTTCCTGCTCGGCTCATCAGGCGGAGGTTTTGCGTCGTTGTGCTTGGCTTGGCTGATTGGTGAGGATGCAACGGCATTGGCCATGAACCCGCAAACCGATTTCTTCCGTTACTTTCCATCCCCGGTCGCTCGCTACTTGCAGGTCTGCTATGGGCTTCCAAGGACACCAGAAGCACAACAGGACTTGGAGGAGCGCGGCGTCATCACAAACGTTCAGGGACTTGATTTCACGAAGCCTCGTGTTCTCGTGTTGCAGAACATGTTTGATGCGCATCATCTCGCGCATCACTTCCGTTTCCTCTCAGCATCTGGAGATCTGCAGCACGGAACCACTGGACACGATCATGGTATCGATTGGATGGTCGCCCCTTGGGGATTTGGACATCAGCGGGTTTGGCCTGAGCACGTTCAACTTGTGATCAATGCCGTGCATGATGGCTTGACTAACTCCGAGGTCTTGCGCCTTCTTCAACAGCAATTCTACCCTGAAGGGACTGCAATCGAACCGATGACAAGGTTGGTTTCGGAGGAAGCGGTTGAAACAAAGTTCCCCATGCTCGTCAAATCTGATGGTTCAACGCTGAACATTGGAACACACGATTTCGACAAGGAAGACGTCATCACCGAGGAAATACACGGTTGGGGCATCATTCGCCCGCTTCTTGCTGGTGGTTCTCTCGGCCCCGATTTGTATCGCGCGCTGTACTTCATTTTGCATTGGGCGAAGTGGTCGCAAGGCAACGTGCAGCTCCCCCCTCCCCCCTCACATTTGATTCAACAAAGGGTTGAGATTCTCCATTGGCTTCTCCCGCTGATGGAGGAAACAGGAGGCCTCATGCCACATGCAAGTTCCATCAAAGCATTGCTGGAGTTCGAACTCAGTCAGCTTCCAAAGACGTGATCTGATTGTAGGCTTGAAGCGCCTCTTCCGGAGCGCCAATAAACGCGCATTTGCCTTCATGCATGAGCATAATGCGGTCACAAATCCCACTCATCAAACTCAGTGAATGAGAGACGATGACCACGGACCCGGAGCCATCAATGAGGTCTCGGACACGTCGCTTACTCCGTTCTCGAAACGATGCATCACCCACCCCGAGCACTTCGTCGATCAGCAAAATTTCTGGTTGAAACGCTGTTGCAACCGAGATCCCCAGTCTAGACTTCATCCCTGCGGAATACATCCGAAATGGGCGATCAAAAAAATGCTCAAGCTCTGAAAATGCTCGAATCTCGTCAATCAATCCGTCAATCTGTGCAGTTGTTCGTCCCATCAAGGCTCCATACAGGTAGCAATTTTCGCGACCGGTGAGCTCCCCATTGAATCCAACGCCGACCCCGGCAAGGAGGGAAACAGAGCCCCGCAATGCGATGGTACCGCTGTCAGGAGGGAATATGCCCGCCAAGAGTTTCAACAGTGTTGATTTCCCTGAGCCATTTTTGCCGATGATCCCCAGCACCTCTCCCTCGTGAAGTTCGAAGTTGATGTCAGAGATTCCTGCAGCCGTCGCATCCAGTTTTTGGAAGCGCTTTGGGAGCGGATAGGAGAGCGTTACGTCTTCACAACGCAGAACCGTTCTCATGCGTAAACCACCGCCTTGTGTGCCTTTGTTTCAAACACGATGGTGCCGACAACGAGGCTCAGGACGCTGACCAACGCGAACACCGTATAGCCAGTCGCCGGTATTCCAGTCGGTTCGGAGAGGAGGATGCTCCGCACCTCGGTGATGGGCACAATGGTCGGGTTGCATTGTACAACGGCAGCAAGCCAACCGTCTCCGAACCGCTTGCCGAACATATCGTAGGTCCACATCACGGGCGAGAGGAAGAACCCCACGCGAAGCACAAATCGAATCGCGTGCATGACATCAGGGATTCTGGTGGCCAGAGGGGCCAGCAGGATACCCGTTGACCAAGCAACTAGTGCGGTAACGGCAAGCCAGACTGGGATGAGCAGGAAAGACCAGCTCAGCTCCAACTCATACCACCACACGAAGGGGAAAATCGAGACCATTGAGAGGAGGGCCATTTGGAATGCCATCACAGCACTGCTCGCGCTAAAGATGGACTTTGGAACACGTGCAAACTGGAACAGATTTCGTGATGAGATCAGCGAATTGGAGGAGGAAGACAACACCGTGGAAAACAGACGCCAGAACATGGCTCCGATGAACACCATAAGCGGGTAAGCGAAGCGATCAGTGCCCACCAAGATTTGGAAAATGAACGTGTACACTGCGGCAAGAAGAAGCGGCTCGAGGATGGCCCAGCCTAGTCCGAGGCCGGCGCGACGGTAGCGTGACGTGAAATCGCGTTTGACCAAAAGCCGAATGAGGTTCCTTTCCTGCCAGAGGTGCTGGATGGTCCGAAGGGGGGTTGAGAGGCGTCCACCCCCTTGCCAAAGGGTGGTTAACCCCTCGTCAGAATCCTCGTTCACAGAAATCCGTGCCCCGCCCGTTGAATAAAGTCAACCGCCGTTCATGGATGCTAGGGTCCGATGCTTCAGGTTCGGGCCGTTCACGGCCACGAGGTTGAAATCCGAATCCTATGCCCACGCACCATGGCCGAGGCACAAATGCAGACGGTGGGTATCATCGGTCTGGGCTACGTTGGCTTGCCCACAGCCATCGGCTTTCACGATGCAGGTTTTGAGGTGTGGGGGGTCGACATCTCAGAACGCACGGTGAACATGGTTCGTGCCGGACAGAACCCGACCGGCGACCCTGACGTGGATGACATCGTACCCGCTTCTGGCGCCCCCCGGTGGAACATCACCACGTCCACCTCAGAGGCCGTGCCGCATTGCGATGTTGTGTTGGTTACGGTTCCAACGCCGGTGACGCATGATCTGAAGCCAGATTTGACCTTCGTCGAAGCCGCGGGACGTGCCGTGTTTGAATCGCTGCCACGCGGCAAAAACACCGTGGTGGTTTTGGAATCCACAGTCTACCCCGGCGTGACCGCAGAAACCTGGTTGCCTTTGTTGGAGGAACTCGGACTTGAGCAGGGCGTGGACGTGACCATCGCGTATTGTCCGGAGCGCTTCAACCCCGGCGACCCAGCCCACGGGGTACGGTCGGTCGCGCGTGTCATCGGTTGCAGCGACGAGAAGGTCGGGGCTCAACTCGTTGATTTGTATTCCAAACTGACCAGCGAAGACGTTCGTTACGTTGGGCGGCTTGAAGTTGCGGAAGCAGCGAAGGTGATCGAAAACGTTCAGCGTGACCTCAACATCGCTCTTGTGAATGAATTGGCTCGCATCTTCCCCGCCCTTGGGGTGGATGTCGAGGACGTTCTTTCAGCTGCGGCCACCAAGTGGAACTTCCACCGGTACACGCCCGGTGTTGGCGTGGGTGGGCACTGCATCCCCGTCGATCCGTACTACATGATTCAGCGTGCGGCCAATGTTGGGGTGCCGGCCAACCTCATCACGGCTGCACGAGGCGTAAACCGCTCGATGCCCATTCACGTGGCGGGCGTCATCCGTGACCTTCTCTTTGAAGCAGAAGTTCCCGCAAAAGACGCTCGGGTTCTGCTGATGGGGTGGTCCTACAAAGCGGAAGTTGGTGACCCCCGAGAGACGCCTGCAGAACCCTTGGCTGCCGCGCTCTTGGAGAAGGGCGTGCGGGTTGGAGCGTGGGACCCCCACCTCAACGAGCCTCTTCTTGACGGTGTTTCGGTCCACAGCAGTCTGGCTGAGGCTGAAGGCTACGACCTTGTCGTGTTGGTCACCGCCCACAGGGCCTGCCTCGAGGCCGACTGGCAGGGTCTTCTCTCACGAATGAGGAAACCTATGCTGTTCGACGGGCGTCGTGTTTTGGATCTTGAAGCTCTCGCAGCCATGGGCTGGTCAACGCATGCCGTGGGCAAGCCCTGACCGCTCACCTTCGGTTTCGGAAGAGTCCAAGGATGAACCGTCCGGGGAAAGTCAGCACCCTCCCAACACGCAACGAGAAGCTTTGCTGCGGGTTTGTGGTGCCCTTTGAACGCAATTCATTCACCATCTCATGCCACTCCAACCGGTCGATGTCCCTGGCCGGCGTGGGGTCCGTGAAGTACCGTTTGACGAAGGTGTGGTCCTTTTTCTCCAGCACCCGCACAGCTTCCCATTGGATCCTTGCCACATCTTCTGCTGTGAGCGGTTCAACTGGAATCACGCTGAAGTTCCAAAAGACGTACATCGGGCGGTTTAGCCGCATCGCCAGTTCCCTGGCGATATCGGCTTCATGCGATCGGACCGTGTCGTCAACGATGATGGGCACATCGGTTCTGAATAAATCCACATGATGGAGGATGCCTTCTCGGCCTTTGTGCCCTGCAGGGCCGTCAATCAGCAGAACGTCATAGCGCTCCGGTAACGCTTGCCGAAGGACATCAACGTCATACCACCCAGGACGCTTTGTGTCGGGAACAACAAAGGGCGCGTGAATGTAGGTCGCCCCTTCACAATGGCCAACCCATGCCTCCTCGTCCTCAACTGAATAGACCGTGTAGCGTTCGACCAATGCAGCCGTCCCATCGCCACTTCCAAGTTCAAGCACCGTGCTGCCCTTTGGGACCAAGCGTTCGATGGCCGTCAACACGCCACCGTCAATCGCCCAATGCTTGCCGCTCACGACCAACTTGGTGCAAGGCGGCTCCATCAAGGGTTGCACCGTGACGAATTGGACCGCGTGGATTTCTGTTGAGGTTCAGATTTTCCGACGTGGGCCGGTCGGTGCCGAAGCAGGTTCGGGTTCTGGTGCTGCTTCAGGCTCAGGCGTCTCCACCTCGACCGGGTCTGGCTTCGACGGTTCAGGTTCAGGCGCTTCCTGAACCACGGGTTCAGGCTCAGGGACAGGATTCCCTGCAAAGCCCGGCACGACCTTCTCCTTCGGCCCGACCTCATCGACGCGTTGCTCGATGGCCGCATGCAGGGCGTCGACACTGTGCGTCCATCCGAGATGATCGTCCGCATACCTGCGTGCTGCACGCTTGCCTTCGACGTACACCGACGCGTCGCGTTCCATGCGTTTGAGCAGGTCAACGATGCCGTCGTGAAAGTCCTCCTTTGCGAAGAGGTGCATGAAGGGCGTCTCGCCGGAAAGCCGGTGCCCGTCGTGGTCGATGCCCGCGACCATCAGGCCAGAAGCGAGGTATTCCGATCGCTTGAGCGGGCTGGCCAACGACCACGCTCGATGCTCCGGCATCGGCAGCAGGCCGAGGTGTGAAGTGCCGAGACGATGCGCCACCTCGTCCTGAGGAAGCCGGCCAAGCACGTGGACGTCATCGCTGCCCTTCGCCATGCGCTTGAGGGCGCCGAGGGCATCACCCTCGCCCATCAGGGTCAGGGTCACGTCCAGTCCGGCGTTCTTGGCCTTCTGGTGCACCATCGGGAGCGCGAGCACCCCGCGGTTTCGATCCATCCTGCCGTGGTAGACCATGTGCAGGGTCCGCTCGGTGGAGCGCCGCTCCGGTCCGGGAAGGAATCGGCGCAAATCGACGCCGGCCTGAAGCACCACGACGCGCTTGGCGTCGAGTTTCGTGAAGGAGCGCACCTGACGAGCGTGTGCTTCGCTGACCACGGTGCCCACCGGTCCTGCATGCTGCCGACCGGCCTTGGCGGCAAGCCGCCATGCGCGGCGCCACACGAACCAATGGATGCGGGCAAGGAAGCCCGCGTCGGCCGGTGGGCTGCGGTCCAGCAGCATCCACGGGACGTCATTCAACACGCCAGCCTTGAGCAACGGGCGCAGGAGCGGCCACTCGATCAGCACCACATCAGGGGTGCTGATCTCACCCCAGCGGACGAGGATGGCCTCTGCGATGGCGCGGCTGCGTCGCCCGGGCCGAGCTCGGACCTCAAGGGTCTGATGGTCCACCCCGTCGATGGCAACCGAGGTGACGCCAGGGCCGAGGAAGGTCACCTCATGCCCGCACTCGCCGAGCCCTTTGGCCAAAGCGCGTTGGGTTGTAGCGCAGAGGTCTGCGTCGAGGTCCCGGACGCTGGCCCAGAGGATCCGCATGGCGGTTCACCGTCTCAAGCAAGCACGTGGTCGAGGACCTCGAGGATGACGCGGCCCATGACGCGGACGTTGTCCTCGGTCAGGTGAGGCTGCATCGAGAGATCGACGGCGAACGCGATGTTTTCGACGGTCATGGGCAGGTCGTCCCGGTGGGCGTCGACGTAAGTCCATGAGCGATAATCGCGGGCGTTGCGACCGATGCCGAAGATTTGCATGGGCAGGCCTTCGTGCTTGGCGACGTCGAGGAAGGCCTCGGCCTGCGGCGTGGTCATGCCCACCAAGTGGAACTGCATCGTGTCGTGGAAGTTCCCCGCCTTCGGGTGAGGCGACGGGATCTCGATGTTGGCGTGGTCGCCGATGATGGAGCGCAGCAGAGCATGGTTGCGGACGTGGATCTCGTGGATGACGGCCAAGCGTGGAATCTGGGGGAGCAGCATGGCGGCGGTCACTTCGTGCATGCGCATGGAGTAGCCAGGGATTTCGTTCTGCAGGCGGTCCATCATCTCAGGATCGAGGCCGTAGTGCTTCTTCCACAGCTTCTCGTAGGAACCGGCGTACAGCGCAGCCTTGGCGGCGTACTCGTCGTCGTTGGTCACGAAGATGCCGCCTTCACCGGCGCTCATGCCTTTGCTCGATTGGGTGGAAAAGCAACCGATGTGACCGAAGGTACCGAGGGGACGTCCGCCCCACGTCGTGCAGTACGCGTGAGCGCAGTCTTCGATGAAGAAGAGGTCATGCTTCTCGACGACCTCCATCACCGCGTCCATGTCGGGCACGTGGCCGCGCATGTAGGACATCAGGAGGACCTTCGCGCCGGATTCGGTCACTTTGCGGTCGAGGTCTTCGGCGTCCATGCCCCACTCGCGGTTCGTTTCGACCAGCACGGGCTCAGCACGGGCGTGGTGGATCACGCTTGGCACGGCGTGGAAGGTGAACGCGTTGGTCAGGATCTTGTCGCCGGGTTCCACACCGGCGATGTTGAGCGCGATGTACATCGCAGAGCCACAGGAATTGGTGCCGATGGCGTGCTTCATGCCCATGTACTCGGCGAAGGTCTTCTCGAAGCGCGCCGTGAGCGAGTCTTCCTTGGTCGGTGGCTGGTAGCGGTACATGACGCCGCGTCGCATGGCGTCGGTCGCCATGGCAATGCCTTCCTCTGGAATGGGCTTGAACGCCTTGTGGTTGAAGTCGATGATGCGCTCGCCGCCTTCGACAACAAGTCGGCGTCGGGATTCAGACTGCATGGTGTAACGGGAGAATGCCGTGCATTTCAATCAACCTCCAAAAACGAAAGGTTGTGTCTTGAAGATGGAACATTCAGGCTTGACGGCCTTCGTCGAACATCTCGCGGAGGCTTCCGTCCTGAAGCATCTCCAAGACGATGTCCGAACCGCCGATGAGCTCACCGTGAACGAAAATTTGGGGCATGGTCGGGAAGTCGGACCATTCGCACACGGCGGGAATGGCACGGCGGTCGGTGAGGATGTTCACCGAGGCAAAGGGCTCACCAAAGGCTTGCAGCGCTTGTGCAGCACGGTTGGAAAAACCGCACTGCGGCGCACCAGGCTCGCCTTTCATGAAGAGGACGAGGGCGTGCTCGTCCACGATGGCTTGCAATTCGTCAGGGGTCCAATTGAATTCGTCGTTCATGGGGTTCATTCCTCCTTGGGGGGTCGTCGCCTGATGTGGATGCCGGTGCCTCCAGCGTGGGGGTGGAACACGGTGTCGCCCGCCGTTTCGGCTTGTGCCGGCGTCATGCACTTCAGGTCGAGGGCGTGCACCACGTTGGCCGCGATGTGGGGCTTGAAGTGGTTCAGGATCAGTTTCTGGCGCTGCAAGGGCCGCATGCCCTCGAAGGTCGGTGAAATGACCCGCACGTGGAAGTGATCGCCCGTGTTGTTCAGGTCAACGCACTCCACCACCGCGTCAGGGATGAGGGTGCGGACCTCGTTCTCGACCCACGTGGTCTCGACCATGTCCAGCGCTCCGCGCGGACGGTCTTCAATCTGCGCATGGTCGTGCGCGCATTGATGGCGTGCCCGCTGCGGTGCCGCACCATGTCGAGCACGGCAGGTCGGGGGCTCGATGCCCGCCGGGATGCTGCTTGGCTGTCCATGGCGGAAATCAGCGCCGTAGGTTTGGCGCTTATCGGGCAAGTGCTGCTGACCTCCGCGCTGGCCGAGACGACGTATGGGCGATGGATCCTGCTCCTCGACGTGTTCATTGCGGCCTTTCTGGTGCTCGATTTGGGCCTCCCGACCCTGTTGGCGCGGGACGGGCCGACATACCCTTCCGCGCTCCGACCCGCGGTGTGGCGGGTGTGGCGCATTCAGGCCACAATCGCCATCCCCGTGGCGCTGATCGTCGGCACAGCGGTGCTCCAACGGCACCCTGACGTGCCTTCACTCGTGTTCATCGCGGCCTTGGTCTCGCTGTTGCACCTGGCCACCTACGCGCCACGCGCTGCCCTCCGTGCTGCAGGTGAGGCCCGTCTTGAGGCTTGGTCCAAAGTGGTGGAGCGTTCGGTCATGACCGGCGGCTATGCGCTGTTCATGGTGCAGGGTGAATCAGAGGTGCTGCCGTATGCGCTGGTGCTGGCGGCCGGTGCGGCGGCCGGATGGCTTTGTTCTGCGGGCTTGCTCCATCGAACGCTCGGACCCAATCAGGTCGAACCCTCGCGTCTCGGAGCAGCTTGGGGCGCCTCCTGGCGTTCCTTGCTGGTGGCTGGGGCACCCTTTGCCCTGACCGCGGCCGTGCTGCCCTACGTCTCGAGGATTGAGAAATTCCTGCTCGCTGAGGTTCACGGGTACGACGCTGTGGCGGTCTTTCACGTGGCGCAAATGGCCTGGGTTGCAGGTTTGGTGGTGCCCGCCGCCATTCGAGCCGCCCTGATTCCGGCGTTTGGGGCCGTGCGTGACTCAAGCGAAGGCATGGCGGCCGCCATGCGAGACGCGGAAGCTTGGATTGCCCCGCTTGTGCCGCTTGGCTTGATCGCCGGGGCATGGACGGTGCCCATCCTGCTGGACGGCGTCTTTCCCGCCTCCTACACCAGCGGCGTGCTCGGCGCCGATGCGGGCGACCTCTTCCTCATCCTACTGCCGGGGTGGGGGTTGGCGATGATCGCCACGCCTTCGCTCGCGGGCGTGCAAGCAGGCCTCAACCCATGGCGCTATGCAGGCCACGCCGCTGCAGGGCTCGGCTTCGCGGTCCTCGCTGGGGTGCTGTTGGTGCCGGGCCATGGCCCCCTCGGTGCGGCGTGGGCGGCCCTCTCGGTGTGCACCGTGCTGGCGCTGCTCGCACTTGCGCTTCGTCCCTCACCCCGCCGCCTTCACAAGGGCGCTTGGGGCGTGGTTGTGCTCGCTTGCGCTCTTGTGCCGTGGTTCTGGCACCATGCGTGGTGGGTTTCGGTTGTCGCCGCTGTGCTGCTCAGCGGCCTTGCGGTGATGGTGGGGCCTCACCATCAAGTTCCGTCGGTCGAATCTGAGTGACGCATTCAGCCCTGAGCCTCTGGCTCGTCCCAAGGTTTGGCGCCCTCGACAGGTGCGGTCTCGGAAGTTGCCTGTGGAGGCTGCACCTCAACCATCGGCGTTGGCTCAGCGGTGGCCAGTGGCGGTTGCACGGCAGCGACCGGTGCCTGAACCGGCACCATGGGTTGCGCGGCCGCAGGCATCGCACCTAGCGTCGTGGGCATGGTGGTGGCTTGCCCGTAGGCCTGGACCGGCATGGCCTTTGGTCCGTTGCTGCTCACCAGTCCAATGATGAGCAAAAGCAAGCCGAGCGGCAGACCACAACATGCAGCGGCACTGGCCAGCGCCCCTCCTCCAAACAGGGCGCCGAGGCCCTCGAACAAGGCGCCGAGCACCGGATCGACGTACATCACGTGGACGCCAGATGAGGCGGTAAAGGAGTAGTCTCCGTCCGTGCAATCGGATTCTCCGGTCAACGTGTCGCAGGCATACCCAATGCGCGTCATGCCAGCGTCGACGTTTCCATCCTCGCCAGGCTCGGGCATGCTGCAGTCCTGGGTGAACTCGTTTGCAGCGTCGGATTCGCCGTCTCGGGTCACGGTCACAGAGCCACCGTCGTCGAAGAAGGACTCGCAGGCGTCGCCTTCGCC
>CEUM01047588.1_pt1 | contig 12125 bp, 9 predicted proteins | sample 356421 | NCBI WGS metagenome assembly CEUM01 (sample SAMEA2622716, study PRJEB7988) | marine metagenome | biome: marine biome (ENVO:00000447); feature: surface water layer (ENVO:00002042); material: "saline water (ENVO:00002010), including plankton (ENVO:xxxxxxxx)" | depth 5 m | reverse complement strand
TAATCAATTCTATCAAGAACAATATAAATATCTTTAACTAAGTCAGAACTGAGTGCAATTTCCTTTGTTATATCAAATGGTGAAGTATAGAATCTTTTTTCTACAGACATTAATTCATCATTGCCTCCTTCATGAATTTTTAGATTTACAATTTGAGCAAAATGATTTAACCTATCTTTATTCTCTTGAATTGAAGTTTTATTATCTAATTGCTTAAACGTTACTCTTGACTGTTCTTCAACTTGATTTAAATATTCAACTAAATCATCGTCGTTTATATTATTTGATCTTTCTATGGAATGTGTTTCTTTTTTGGGGCCATGAGGCAATGCTAAAATTTTATATGGGCCAATCTCAATCTGATTGTTTTGATCTGAGTTGTTATTTAAATCTATGAATCCCGATGTTTTGAGATCGAATGCTTTACCCAAAATACCAAATACCATAACTAAAAAACCAAGGTGTATAATATATCCACCATATCTAGATTGGTTAATCTTAAAAAGATTAATGAATGCTCTAAAGTAATTTTCTTTTTTATTTTTAACTCTTAAATGCGTGGCACGAATGAATTCATCAAAAATTCCAAAGGCCACAAAAACAATTAACATTATATATATACTTGCTAAAAAATTTGTTAGATTGAAAGAATCTGTTAACCCCAGAATCAAAAAACTTCCTAAAAATGCAACTAAACTAAAAATTACTGGGATAAAGAATATTTTTTTTAAAATATGGTTTGGAGTTTTTCTCCACGATAAAAATGGGCCAATACCCATTAGCAAAAGTAAAAATATACCAAAAATAACAGCAATTCCGTTGTAGGCATTCATATCCACCATTACGTTACTACTTTCAAAAATCACTTTATGAAAAACAGGCTGAAGTATTGAAAACATTATAAAAAGCATTAAGCCAACAAATAAAACATTGTTATATAAAAATCCGGATTCTCTACTTGAAAAAGATTCTATCTTTTCTTTTGGCTTAATATTTTTAGCTTTAAAAACGATGATTAAAAATGTGAAAATGAAGATAATGACCGTCAATCCTAATAGCCAGTAACCAATAGGTGATTCTGCAAATGTGTGCACTGATTCTTGAATGATTCCACTTCGTACAATGCACACTCCCAATATTGTCAACCAATATGTTAGTGATATCAAAATAACATTCCAAAGCCTCAGCATGCCTTTGTTTTGCTCTACTAAAATAGAATGCAAATATGCAGTACTAACAAGCCAAGGCATTAACGAAGCATTCTCAACTGGATCCCAAGCCCAATATCCTCCCCAGCCTAATTCTAAATATGCCCATCTACCACCCAATATGATTGCAACTGTCAATATAAGCCAACTAAACAGTGTCGTTTTTCTATTTGACTTCAAATACTCTGAATCTTGCTTATTTTCAATCAACGAAGATAAAGTGATTGAAAATGGAATTAGAAATCCAATATAACCCATGTAAAGTAACGGCGGGTGAATCAGCATTAATAAATTTTGAAGACTTGGCGTAGTTCCGTTTCCATCTAATAAATTATAAGCAGGGATAAATGGGTTTTCTAAAAAAAATAAAAAACCAACAAAAGATGAAAAAATAAAAGCAATAATGATTAAGGCAGTAGGAAAAATTTCCTTGAATTTTTTATGTTTACTCAATATGAAATATATTATATAAATAGCTATGATTGATGTCCAAAGTAACAATGATCCTTGAGAGCCAGCCCATAGTGAACCTATTTTATAAAGTAAAGGCGTTGTAGAGCTGCTGACTTTCGCGACAAACTGAATATCAAAATTATTATTAATTATTTGATACAGTAAATGAATGAATGCAATTAGTATTAAAATTGACGAGCCAAGTATAGCATTTGAACCAGATTGAATGATATTATCATTTTTTTTATTAAAAAAACGACTAAATAATAAAATCCCAATACCAATAACCGAAAATGTGAGCGCAAGAAAAATAACTGAAGAACCAAAAATTGATATCATAACTTATTTACTTTATTTCTCCTCATATTTTGAATCACATTTTGTTTGCATTTTATCAGATATAATCAGGTTTTTAAGTCTTAGTAACTGATTATTATATTGTATAGTTGTGTCTTTTAGAAACCTACCAGAAACAAGGGCCTCCTCATTAATAATTCCAGGACCAAATGTTTCTGCTTTAGATTTTTCAACATATAAAACTTGAATGAAAATACTATCTTGCTCTATTTTTTTTGAATCGTAAAAGTTAAAAATACCGGTGCTTTGATTTGAATCAATATATAATACGGAATCTAGACCAACATTTGATAAACTAGAATAGTTTATCTTTCCTCTTATTTTAAAGTAATCTCCTGATTCATATTGATTAATATCTCTAACAAAGTCTTCAACTGTTGCATATCTTTCACCTTTAGAAATTATATTAATTCCTAAAATTACTATGATTATCAAACTAATGATAGTTATCATAAATTTAAACTTGTAAGACATTCTTATTCGTATATATTGAAATGAATTTCTTTGGTGATATATTCTACTTTAGAGGTATCAGGTGCTGAAACAGAAACACTAAATAATGCTTCCTGACCAGGCTCTATGACACTATCCGTAACTATACCAGATTTGTATTGAAATGTAGATCCCTCAACAAAGGAGGAATCTGCAGATATTAAATTTGTTTCTTTATCCCAAAGATAAAAAACAACTCTTGCAAAATCGGCTCTTCTCATACCTTCGTTTACAATTGAGCCCGTAAAAATTCTCTTATCATCAAATTGTCTTTCAAATGGGTCTGAATTAAATTTTAAATCTGGAGAATTGGGTGCTGTTTCCTTAATTGCAATAACATCTACTTTCTCTATTCTAATTTGCCCAATCTGAGTTTTTAAAATTATTCTTTCCATATCTTCCTGCAATATAGACCCCTGCACCACTGTTCCATTAGACAATTCAATTTCGTGCTGAATTGATGGTGTTTTTACCATTTTAAGAAGAGTAGGGTCTAGTGCAATTCTATTGATTCGAGATTCATATTCAATTACTCTGGATTTTAAGTCACTTATTTGATTCTGAATATCTTCCATCGTTTCATCCATCGGATAGAATGGTTCCGCATCTCTGATATTTTTTTTATTTGATAAATTATCAAAATCTGTTGAAACACTTACAGGTTGAGGCTCATCAATATCTTCATCCATACCGTTGTTAGCACAAGCATTCATTAAGAGAAAAATTAATAATATAGATATCTTTAATTTCATTTAATTACCCTTATGATATTGCATTGCTTCGAATGCAGCCTTTCTTAAATTTTCATTCATGTTTTCATCATCCATACCTTTAATTACACTTATTATCTCATTGTAAAATTTATAATTATCTGGATCACTTAACATTTCAAGCATATTATCAACAATATTTTGATCTACAATTTCACCAAGAGAATTAATTGATTTAATTCTAATATGATGAGGATTATCTTTGTTTTTAGCAATGTCTAGCAATGCAAATTTTACATCCTTGTAGTCGTAACTACCCATAGCATCTACGAGTGTGTTGAGCAATCTATAATATTCCGATTTACCTACTTGATACGATTCAACAATTGACATCATAAGTCTTGGATCTTCAAACTCTTCAAACATCATGTGCGCATATCGATTTAATCTGTCATTTGAATTTGGATCATCTAAAACTTTAACGAAATAATCAACAAGCTCTACAGAATTTTTTCTAGCAAGTATTTCTATGGCTTGACTTCTTACATTCATGCTTAATTCTTCATTAGTAGAAATTTCCATTAGTATTGGAATCACCTTATCGTCCCCAATAGAGCCCAACGTTAATGTTAATAGTTCATTCATTCTGTGATGATTAGATTTGCTAACCTCGTACAATTCTACTAGAGTTAAAACTTCATCATCGCTGCCAATAGTAGAGATAGCATTAATCATATTTTCTCTAACATCCATAATTTTAGATTCGGAAATTTTAAGTCCTTCAATTAAGGAGCTAACGGAAGTTGTGTCATTATATTCAATTAACATGTTAACTGATTGATTAACCATATCAAGCTCAATAAGGCTTCCATCTGAAACAGACTGTCTAATTGCATCTATAACGAATTGATCACTACTTCCCTCTAATGATCTTAAGGCAGCTAATCTAACATCATATGGCTGCTTAATATCTTTATAAACATTTAATAAAGTTTCAGCAGACTTCTTTTTACCTTTTTCCATTTTAACTTTTTCTTTCTCAACATCTTCAATTGAGTAAAAATCAGGGGCAGCACAACCTACAATCAAAATGAAAATTAAATAATATATGTTTTTTTTGTTCATACTATTCATTGTAAAAAATCTTTTATTTATCTTGATATAAAATACGTTATTAAACTAACTAAATTTATCATTCATTCCAAGAGAATTGAGTCCATTCTTTGCCATCAAATTTTGTAATTGAATAATGCTTCATCCAATCTCCCAAAAATATTAATAACTTTTGACCCTCTTTTATAATTTCTTTTTTATGATAATGCCCTACCAAAACAACATCATACCCATCGCTCCACATATTATTTGCAAACTCGAGAATATCAGCTTTGATTTCATCACTATTTTGTTCTTTTGATTTCTCAGATTGTTTTTTTTGATAGTAATGCGGATAATAAGCAGACGCTTTTGAACCTATTTTATAACCTATTCTCTCTCCAAAAATTTTAAATAAGAAAATGAAAATTTTATTTCGTATAACTTTTTTGAGAGCTCTATAACCAACATCACTTTTTAACAAACCGTCGCCGTGCGTAACTAGAATTTTTAAGCCAAATTTATTAATTGAAAAATCATCTTTGTAGAATGACTTTAAAAATGTTGATTCAAAATAACCAAAATTCCAATAATCATGATTTCCTGCAACATAATGAATATCAATACCATGTTGCTTTAAAGACTCTAATTCTTCAAAAACATCGCTATAAATTTTTGGAGCTTTTTTACCAAATTCAAACCAAAAATCAAAAAAATCACCACCAATAATTAATGTGCCGCCTGTTAATTTTATATTATCAAATAACTTATATAGCCTATTTCGTCTTTTAATTTCAGATTCATTTATTTGCATTCCAATGTGTGTATCTGATATGAAGTATAAAGGGAGTTTCATATTGAAATTTAAAACAATTAATTAAAATTATGATGATTTTAATATAAATTTAGATAAATGAAAAAAACAATCTCATTATTATTAATAGTAGGAATTGCATTTTCCGAATTTGGACAAAACATACTTCAATATGAGGAGTTTGATTGGAAGTATATCCAAAGTGACTACTTTGATATATACTTCTATGATAACGGATTTATTCATAGTCAACTTGTTGAAGAAGAGTCAACAAAAGCTTATAAAAAAATATCAAACCACCTCAACTGGGACTTAAGCGAACGATATTCTATCATTTTACATAATTCTCATAATGATTTCCAGCAAACTAATGTCATTAACATGTATATGCGAGAAGGTATTGGAGGGGTAACAGAATTATATAAAAATAGAATTGTTATACCTTTCGATGGCTCGTTAAAAGAATTCAAACATGTCCTACACCATGAAATGGTTCACATGTTTATAAATGATATGTTATATGGAGGTTCTGTTAGAAACATGATGTACTCTAATGTTCAGCCTATTCCGCTTTGGATGAATGAAGGTCTAGCTGAGTTTTTAGCACACAAGTGGGATGCTAACTCTGAAATGTGGGCCCGTGATTTAGCTATTAATGGAAAAGGACTACCTTCAATGAATCAATTAAATGGATATTTAGCATATAGAGGTGGTCAGTCAATTTGGAAATTTATTACTGAAGAATGGGGTGAGGAAATCATTGCAGAACTATTTTGGAAAATAAAAAAGACTGGAAGATTAGACCGTGCTATTAAAAGTGCAATGGGTATTGATTTAGATGGATTGCTTGAAAAATGGCATGAATATTTGAAAGATACGTATTGGGTTGAAGTTAATATGCGTGATAATCTTAGCGATATTGGAGAAATTATTATTGATCACTCAAAGCTTGAAAATAGTTACAATATTGCTCCATCTATATCACCAACTGGAGAAAAATTTGCTATCTATTCTAACAAAGAGGGGAATATGGCCATTTATCTTGTATCAACAAATGATGGTAAATTTTTACGTAAAATAATTAATGGAGAAACAACAACTAAATTTGAAGAATTACATATTTTGAAACCTGGAATTTCTTGGTCTCCAGATGGTAAAAAAATAGTTTTTGCTGCTAAGGCAGGAGAAAGAGATGCTTTATACATTTTAGATTTATATGATGGGGATATAAGAAAAATATCATTTGAGCTCGAAGGAATATTTCAACCTGCGTGGCATCCATTAGGAAATTCAAAAATAGCATTCATTGGTAATAATGGCAGAGAAACCGACATATATGTATATGATTATAATATTGATGAACTATCTAATCTGACCAAAGATTGGTTTTCTGAACAAGACGTATCCTGGTCTAAAGATGGTAATTTCTTATATTTTATTTCTAATCGTAATAATTATAACTTTACAAACAGTAATTTTGATATTGTGAATCTAGATGAAGATTTTGATATAGATTCCCAAGACATTTATAAGATTAATTTTTCAACATATGAAATTGATAGGGTAACCAATTCTCCATATAATGAATCGTATCCTATTGAATTAAATAGTGGAGAACTTATATATATTTCTGATGAATCTGGCATACGAAATATATATATACAAAACGACCGTGAGAAAAAAGCAATCACCAATGTAAATACAGGAATAACGCAATTTAGTTTAAATAAAAATAATAATCAGATTTTGTTTTCTGGACTCGAAAATCTGGGGTATAACATTTACAGTATCACTGAGCCTCTAAGATTAATTAATGAAAATATAAAAATACCAAAAACAACCTGGATAGATGAGGATTTAAATTATAATAAAATCATTCGTGAGGATAATGATAAATTTATTGAAGAAAGGCAGTATAAAAATTTTGTTTTAAAAGATTTAGATTCAACAAAATTGATTACACCTTCCCCCACAACATATAAGCCAATAAATAGTACTCAAATTATAAACTATGACAAACCCCGCTTCACATTAGATTATGGTCAAATAGCCTTATCATTTGATATGACATATAGTCGTGGTCAGGGAATGGCACAAATACTGCTCAGCGATATGCTAGGTAATCATAGGGTTTATATTAATACTGAAATGGAAGTTGATTTTAAAAACTCTGACTACTTAATTGAATATCATTATCTTCCAAAAAGATTAGATTGGTACTTCAGATTCTATCATTTTGCTTATTTCTATTATGATAATAGCAATGGTTTTCTAAATGAAAATTATTTCGTTCCAGATTATAGATCTGAAGATCTTGGATTCCTTGTTTATGGCAAATACCCAATAGATCGTTTTTCTCGTTTCGAATTTGCACTTAACCTGCATCAGACTTCACAAACACGATTTGATATTATTAATAACTCTGGAGCAGTTTACTATGACGAGATCCATACCTCAAGCTTAAATGTCATTCAGCCGCATCTTAAATATGTTTTTGATAATACAAGATGGGTAGGCTTTAGCCCATCTGATGGTTCTAGACTTTATTTAAAATATCGATTTGCGCCTAGTACAAATAGCTTTAACTATAAATTTCAATCAATAACTGCTGATATCAGAAGTTACAAGTCTTTTGGTATTTCAAGTTTTGCAGCAAGATTATTTACTGGTAAATATTTTGGAAATAGTCCATACAATTTCAAATTAGGTGGGACTCCTTGGATTATATCATCTGAAAGTAGAGATGAAATAATTTACAGTTCAAATGGTCAGCAGTATTTTTCAGAATATGTTTTCCCAATTAGAGGTATACCTATATCTTCTCTATCAGGTGATAATGTAATGCTTTTTAACTTTGAATATAGGTTGCCAATGTTACTTTATTATTTCCCAGCAATTAAATGGCTTGGTCAGCTTAATGGGGTGTTTTTTACAGATATTGGAATCGCCTGGAACGATGACTTTCCAGATTTTAATAGCGATACCAGTTGGGGAGAGTTAGAGCAAGGGTGGTATTGGACTTATGGTTTTGGTCCACGTTTTATATTTTTAGGAATGCCTTGGAAATTAAATTATACCTGGGAATACAAGCCACTGAGTTCAAAAACACAATACAATGGATGGTTTCTTTCTGTAGGTTTTGATTATTAATATTTAATTAATTTTTTAATTGTACCTACAATCTCATTTTTTGGCCAAAAAATATTTTGCTCTAGCTCATTATTAAAAGGTGTAGGAATGTCAATAGAACCTAATCTTTCAACTGGTGCATCTAAATATTCAAATAAATCATTGCTAATTGATGCCGATATTTCTGCTCCAATTCCTCCTGTTTGATTTGCTTCGTGAACAATTAAAACTTTGTTTGTTTTCCGTATTGAATCATATACAAGGTTTTTATCCCAAGGCATCAAAGATCTTAAGTCAATCAATTCAATCGAAATATTTTGCTTTTTTAATTCTTCAAGCATTTCTTTTAACCAAATAGTACTCAGGCCATAAGTAACAACTGTTAAATCTTCTCCTTGTTGGATGATTCGTCCTTTTCCTATCTCTAATGTGTATTCTTTTTTTGGTACGTTAGTTTTTTGGGTTCTATATAATAATTTATGTTCGAAAAATAAAATTGGATTGGGATCGTTTATAGAAGATGTTAGCAACCCTTTTGCATCATATGGACATGATGGGTATACTATTTTTAATCCTGGAATATGCATAAATAGGCTTTCTAGATTTTGTGAATGAAAAGGCCCTGCGCTTACACCACCACCTGTTGGCATTCTCAGAGTTACATTAACTGGCTGACCCCATCTGTAATGAGTTTTAGCTAAATTATTAATAACTTGATTTATTCCGCAGCTAATAAAATCTGCAAACTGCATCTCTACAATAGGTTTGAAACCTTCTATGGATAATCCTAATGCAGCTCCAATTACTCCAGATTCAATGATTGGAGTATTTCTTACTCTTTCTTTGCCAAACTCATCTACAAATCCCTCAGTTATTTTAAATACCCCACCATATTCAGCAATATCTTGTCCCATCAAAATTACTTTATCATCCCTTTTCATGGATTGATACAATGATTCTTTTATAGCATCAACATGTCTCAACTCATGAGACTCACCATTAGGATTAATTGGTTTATGGGAATTAACTGCATATACATCGTCTAACTCTTGTTTCTTAGAACTAGCAGGGAAACTAGAATCAAACGCATCGTCGATGCCTTTATTAATTTTATGATTTATTTCCTCGTAGATTAAATCAATTTTTTTTTGACTAAGAAGTTTATCTTTAATTAATTTTTTTTCAAATAGATAAACAGGATCTTTCTTTTTCCACTTTTCAATTAATTTTGGAGGGACATATTTTACACCTGAAGCTTCTTCATGACCTCTTACTCTAAAAGTTTTTGCCTCAATAATAACTGGTCTGGGATTTTTTCTTATCGAAGCTCCATAGTTTGAAATAGTATCGTAGACTAGTTCAATATCGTTTCCATCTATAGTCATTCCTTCGATTCCGTAACCATGTGCTCTATCAGATAAGTTCTTACAAGCATATTGCTCATCAACAGGAGTAGACAATCCATAGCCATTGTTTTCAATTAAAAATATGACTGGAAGTTTCCATACAGAAGCCAAATTTATCGCTTCATGAAAATCTCCTTCACTGGTTGCTCCATCTCCAATCAGAGCGAGTGATAGTCTATTTTGTTTTTGTAGTTTATATGCTAAAGAGGTTCCACAAGCAACAGGTAACATCGCAGCTAAATGAGATATCATTCCAATTATATGATATTCAGGAGCTCCAAAATGAAAAGATCTATCTCTACCTTTCGTAAATCCCGCAGTAGTTCCAATTATTTGACCAAATAAATTTTTTAGCTCAAGATTTCTGGTTGTGAACACTCCTAAGTTTCGATGCATTGTAAAAATAGTGTCATTTGGTTTAAGCGCATTGGCAATTCCAACACTTATTGCTTCTTGTCCAATACCTGAAAACCACTTAGAAATTTTACCCTGTCTAAGCAAATTCAACATTTTCTTTTCAATTAATCTGGGTAGCAATATTGATTTGTACAAATTGAGACGTAATATTTTATTATTTTTCATTTACTGTATATTATTCATTTGAGTTTATAATCACTAAAGAACTTATTATACCAATAATTAAAATTAGTACTTGTAAATAAAGATTCGATGATAAAAAATAAAAAATTGAAAAGGACGAAAATGTCCAGATAAATGATAGTATAATGATTTTAATTCTTAAGGGAATAATGCCCTTATCAATGTAATCTCTAATATAATGTCCATAATATTTATTAGAAATTATTCTATTATATACATTAGGGTTTGACCTCATAAAAAAATAAGCTGCGATTATTAAAAATACAACACCAGGCATAACTGGCAAATAAGTTCCTAGCACACCTAGAGCAAGGAAAAGATATCCTAAAAAGTTATTTATCAAATTTTTCACACTAATAAATTAACAAATTATTTAAATCATTTTACTTCTTATCTAATTAAAGTATTTCTTTAAATTGAAACTAGAAAGAGCCAAAATATGTCGAAAATGTTTATTTTTTAATTTTTTTAAGGGTTTTTTTTTATTACAAAACAACTACATATAGTTGGTCATATATATAATTACACAATATGTTGTTATTTAAAGTATTACTTTAAAAAAAGTTTTTGGATTTAATAGGATGAAATACATAAGTTTCCCCGAAAGGTGAAAGAATATTTTTTTCACATTGATTTTTAATAAAATTCTGGTATACACAATATCAGTTTAAATAAAAATAAGTAAGGAGAAAAACAATGAAAGATGCTTTAAGTAATGTAAACGGATGGGTAACTGGTTTAGTTACTATCTTTAAAAGCGTTATAGTGTTCTTCGTTTTTGCAAACATACTATATAGCACTGGTACAGATCCAATTAATGGAATAACTAACCTAGTTAATTCATTCGTTGATGCTGGACTAGCTGGCTTGTTAGCTCTTATTGTGTTTGCTTCGTTTAGTAAGTAAGTAGACCTTTAATATGGTGTGCGATGAGCAATCATCGCACACTGATTATTAATAAAACAATAGGAGAACTCAATGAAACAAGGTTTACAAGTAGTTAAAACCTGGCTAGATGGATTAACGGGACTGTTAACTGGTCTTCTAGTTGTCAGCCTATTAGTTGGCATTCTTTATGAAGATTACTTTGGAACTCTTGCAAACTTAAATTCATTTTTAAGTGGTGTTGGAGATAAAGGGTTAGCAGGATTACTAGCTATTGTACTAGTAACTGTATGGTATAAAAAGAAGTAAACGCCATTCCATTTAAGACTTAAAGCCCCTTAATTTCTTTTGAGGGGCTTTTTTTATTTAATTAAATTTGCCTCTAAATTAATCAACTGATGTTCGAATTTGCATTTGACTATTTGATTGGTATTTAAATCAATTGATATTTGTCGGATACAATTAGGAAGAAAAAGACCCCATAAAAAAATATCATGTTTTCTATTATTATAATTTTGCTGATTTAAGCTATATATGTTAAGATTTAAAGTTAGGATATTATTCTCAGTTGAAATTTTGCTAAAATTGACCCTAAAAGATTCTCCTTCTCGATCAATTATAAACTCTTTATTTATAATATCTTGTGGACTGCTCTGGATAAGATCTAAAAGTGAAAAAATATTTTGACAATTCCTGCAAATATAATCACCTGATTCATAAAATGTTGTATCATTTTTTCTATATGTAGTTAAACTTTCTTTATAATCAATTTGATTAATATTTTTTTTATACTGCATAATTTTGTTTCCAACTACTACCGTTTCATGATAATTTGAAACTGGGAAAAAAATATTAACTAAAGATTTTGTACTACTAAAATATTTAATTTTTTTAAACTCAATTCCATTGTTGTTTAGATTTTTTTCAGAGATAATAGATACTTTTGCTACATTGAGGCCTAACAAAGAAATGTTATAAT
>CEUM01137184.1_pt1 | contig 12127 bp, 15 predicted proteins | sample 356421 | NCBI WGS metagenome assembly CEUM01 (sample SAMEA2622716, study PRJEB7988) | marine metagenome | biome: marine biome (ENVO:00000447); feature: surface water layer (ENVO:00002042); material: "saline water (ENVO:00002010), including plankton (ENVO:xxxxxxxx)" | depth 5 m | reverse complement strand
TTCTCCAATGGGTGCAAATATACAGCCCTTTTTTTTCTTACAAAACCCATTCTGTCATAGATTCTACATCGTTGTTTGATAAGTACAATTCCTTCGAAATATTGAATTTGATTTTACACTTATTTTGCAGAGTGTTATTATATTAACTTCGTTTATATTTGTAGAATATTTAATAAATCACCCAATGAATAAAACTTCAATCCTTCTCTACACTTTGGCTGCCCTAGTCTTTACTTCCTGTAGTACCATACAATTTACTGGTAATCCGATTGGTCAACTGGCTATTCCATCTACTGAAATCGTAGATTGGGAACAAGTCAACGAGTGGCAGCATGCGGATATCAAATCCGAAAATTTCCCTGGTATGAGTGTTCATAAAGTTTATGACGAACTTTTACAAAATAAAGAAGGGAAAACCGTAATTGTCGCTGTGATAGACACGGGAATCGACATCACACATGAAGACCTGAATGAGTCCATTTGGGTCAATGAAGATGAAGTTCCAGACAATGGCATTGACGACGATGGCAACGGTTATGTAGATGATGTACATGGATGGAACTTTCTTGGGGATTCCCCTGGAGATCAATACGAACTGATTCGTCTCCTAAAAACGGGGACTGATTTTGAAAATAAAGATCTCGCCATCGAAAAGTATGCAGAAATGATTTCCAAAGAAGGGGTCCAAGATACCCTACCGTTAATCGAGAGAAACCTAGCAAGCGATCTTTATTATTATGAAAATGATGTCAAGCAGGCAAAGCAACTCGGTTGGAATGCCCGTACGACTGGAGACGACCCAGATGACTTTTCACAACAGTTTTATGGTGATGGAAATGTAATGCCCAAAAGCGATGATGAGCTGCACGGTACTCATGTAGCTGGAATTATTGCGGCAGTCCGTAACAATAGCCTAGGCATGGATGGGGTTTCTTCAACTGCTAAAATCATGTGTTTACGTGCCGTTCCCAATGAAGGCGATGAGTATGACAAGGACGTTGCGCTATCTATCAGATACGCCGCTGACAATGGTGCGCAAATTATCAATATGAGCTTTGGTAAGGATTTTTCTCCGCACAGTGACAAAGTCAGGGAAGCTGTTATCTATGCAGAATCCAAGGGGGTTTTACTTGTCAATGCTGCTGGAAACGATGGTACGAATATAGACGAAGTGTTTAGCTATCCGAATGACAACTTTCAAAATGAACCAGAAGTTTCATCTAACTTTATTACCATTGGCGCAATTGGCCCCGTTAAAAATCCATTGATGATTGCTCCTTTTTCAAATTATGGAAAGTACAATCTCGATTTGTTTGCACCTGGAGCAGTAATTTATGCCCCAGTGCCAAGTAATCAATATGAGTCCTTGAGTGGGACTTCGATGGCTGCCCCATCAGTTTCGGGGGTTGCTGCACTTATTCTGTCTTATTATCCAAAGTTATCACCTAAAGCCGTACGGAAAGTGTTGATGAAGTCTGTGGTTAAAATCGACTATGAGTTAGAGCTGGGTTATGACCGCGTACAAACCACCATGGGTGCCATTTCAAAAACAGGAGGGGTTGTCAATGCATACAATGCACTACTCTACGCGAGTGATTACTACAAGACTTTGCGTAAACTCTAAATGAATCGATGTGCTAATTATAATCTTGTCATCATTGCTAATTGAGATCGTGTAAGCTTGTACCACCATGAACTTTTAAGTTCTTATCTCTGATTGTTTCAAACATGCATTTGGCATCTTCACAAAAGGAAATTTAAAAATTGGAATATCAACCAATGGCAAATCTCCAACATTTACCAAACGACTACGATAATGTCTAGAAAACTTCTTACCAGAACAAATCGATGATATTCTCAATAAGTCATACATTTACCGCTTGCAAATCAAAAGTGATTATGAGCATAAAGTTGAAGTTTTGAACAAAGTAACTGAAAATCTTATCGAAAGATATGATTAAAACAGATATCGTTATAATAGGTGCAGGTCCTGTGGGTTTATTTGCCGTATTTGAGGCCGGCTTGATGAAACTTCGTTGCCATCTTATCGATGCCATTCCACAAGCTGGAGGTCAGCTTTCAGAGATTTATCCCAAAAAGCCAATCTATGATATTCCGGGCTACCCCACTGTTTTAGCAGGCGAATTGGTCGATAAATTGATGGAACAAGCTGCGCCTTTTAAACCTGGATTTACGCTTGGTGAGCGTGCAGAAACTATAGACGAATTGCCAAATGGAAACTTTGTCGTCACAACAAGTCAAGGCACAAAACACGAAGCTCCTGTTGTGATGATTGCGGGCGGGCTGGGAAGTTTTGAACCCCGTAAACCCATCATTGAAAACCTTTTAGATTTTGAACAAAAGGGAGTGAACTATATTGTCAAGGATCCGGATCAGTACCAAGGGAAAGAAATGGTTATTTCTGGAGGTGGTGATTCGGCACTGGATTGGGCGGTATATTTTGCTGAAAAAGATAGCTTTGTTCATCTTGTACACCGATCAGATCGATTTCGAGCACACAAAGACTCTGTTACGAAAGCGTATGAACTCGCGAAACAGGGAAAACTAAAGCTCTACACGTTTGCGGAGGTGAAGCAATTGGAGGGCAAACAACAGCTCGAAAAAGTAATTCTCGAAACCAAAGACGGAACAGTGCCAATTAAAACGGAATTGTGGTTTCCCCTTTTTGGACTATCACCCAAACTCGGTCCGATTGCCGACTGGGGACTGGAAATTGAAAAAAACGCCATCGCTGTTGATACTTTTGATTATCAAACCAACCGTTCAGGTATTTTTGCGATTGGGGATGTGAACACCTACCCTGGAAAGTTGAAACTGATTTTGTGTGGTTTTCACGAGGCAACTCTCGCTGTTCAATCCGCTTATAAACGCATCAATCCCGATAAAAAATTTACCCTAAAGTACACCACTGTTCAAGGAGTGCAGGGCTTTGATTAATTTCTATTTTACACACATTGAGTGATATCAACATTACCGTTATTGATCGTGAAGGTGTTTCTCACAAACTCATCGCCCCTTCAGATATGAATATGAATTTGATGGAGGTCTGCAAAAGTTATGAGCTTCCTGTCGAAGGGATCTGTGGCGGAATGGCAATGTGTGCATCGTGCCAGGTGTATGTCCGCACGAATAATCATTTTGGGGAACGCAATGATGATGAGGAAGCCATGCTTGATGACGCCTACAATGTTAAACCCAATTCACGATTGGGATGTCAAATCTCCATCACAACTGAACTAGAGGGTGCAGAATTTGAACTTGCCCCAGAAGAGCCTTAACTCTTTGCCAAAAAAGCTTCAATCCGCATTCGGGTGTTTTCGCGTATGTCCTTCCAGAAAATCGTAATATCTGCAAAGTGATAATCTTTTATAAACGAGAACCAAAATCGTTTAGGCACCTTTGGTGTTTTCGCCCATACCATGCCGTCAATCATTTCAATAGAAAGACTATTCGGGTAAATCATACCATCATAATAAGCAAGGCCCTTATGCTGTTCATAGCTAGTAGCTTTTTGATCATCCCAAGTTATGGGGTTGGTCACTAAGCTACCTTTATACCATTTCTCATAATCATCTGGCAAATGATTTCTTTTATAGGTATTCCATGTTACAAATCCGCCCGTTTCGTCTGGACTTGTCATAAAAGGTATGTTTTCAAAATATTCGGTTTTAATCGCAATCCCAACCAAATAGGCCGCCACCAATTGTTTTTGAAGAGGTTGATCCTCAAAAAAATCTTTGAGGAGTTGCCCCGCATGTAGGGTGCCTTGACTGTGTGACACAAGAACAATAGGACGACCCTTGTTTTCATATTTTAAATAGTGCTTAAACGCAGCCTTTATGTCTTTATATGCGGACCGCAGTGCATCGTCCCCTCCAACTGGTTTAAACTGCTCCTGAAAAGAGCGAATATGGGCATCGCGATAAAAAGGAGCAAAGGTTCGGCCAAGCCCATACCATGCAGAGCATTGGTATTTAATCGCTGTGTTTAAGGTTGCTTGACGGTAATTTTCATCGCTGACGTTACCATTCCAAGCGCTATTTTTTCGGCTTGTGGTAATGGTCGGGTGAATATAAAAAACATCCACATCGTATGGCTTGTTTTCTGGTTTTACAAAATCGAGCTGTGAAGGCGTGTTTTGCGGGTAAACCGCCCAATTTTCCAAGTCCGTATAGTCAAGTGGTGTGGATATTGGTTGGTAAACAGAGCTTAAATAACGCTTTGAACACGACTGAAGCAAAAATATAGAAATGAGCAAGACCAGGGAGTTTACTTTCTTTTTCATACTACAAATATCAATAAATTAAATATATTGCTGAAAATTCATCGACTATGAGATCTCACTTTGGTTTCCAACTTTCTATTTACATCTCTATTATTTTTTCACTTACTTCCTGTTCGAATAACAATACAATTCTTGTAGAAGCAGAGCCAAAAAGTGATTCAAACGTTTCTGGTATGATTAGCTTTTCAGAAATGGACGAAGTTGTGATTATGAAAGCTACATTCTCAGGGCTTACTCCAGGTCTGCACGCCATTCACCTCCACGAACTTGCTGATTGCTCATCTGCTGATGGAAAATCGACAGGTGGCCACTGGAATCCAACTTTTGAACCACATGGTGCTTGGGGAAGTGAAACAGGCTACCACAAAGGGGATATCGGAAACTTTGAGGCAGATCAAAAAGGTGATGCGGTCATTACTTTCGAAACAGATCAATGGTGTATCGGATGTGATGACGAGACAAAAAACATCATTGGAAAAGCAGTCATTGTACACCAGGGGCAAGACGACTTGGTCTCTCAACCATCAGGTGCAGCAGGGGCTCGGGTGAGTTGTGCTGGGGTAATTCAGTAACCTATGACCACTCGCGTTTTTTGTTTGCAGATTCATAGGCGTGCAACTCATCTTCTGGGATAACCTTTAGCATGGAAGGATGTTGTTCAATGGCATACTGGAGTTTTTCTACAATCTCGTCTATACTTTCATTGTCATAGTCGATATCAAGTGGTTTTTTGATTTCCATCGATTGTAAAATCCCTCTTTTTTTAATAAAAATCCCTTTTTTGTCAAATGAGCGTCTAAAGCCATCGATTACGATGGGAACAACAATCGGTTTATAAGTCTTAATGATATGGGCTGTCCCCCTTCGAATGGGCTTAAAAGGAGTGGTTGTTCCCTGAGGGAACGTAATAACCCATCCATCATCTAGTGCCATGCCAATTTTAGAAATATCTCCCATTTTAACCTGTCGATTTACGTCTTTTCCTTTAGATCGCCATGTTCGCTCTATCGAAATCGACCCTGCATAAGCAAGAATTCTCGGAAGTAAACCAGATCGCATGGTTTCCTTTGCAGCTACAAAGTAGATGTTGAGTTTTGGCTTCCATAAATACCCTAAGTTCTTCAGGGTGTCATGTCTTCCAGATAAACTGGCGTTAAACACATGGAACATCGCAACAACATCTGCAAAATAGGTCTGATGGTTGGAAACAAAAAGAACTTTACGATCAGGGAGATTAATGATGTTTTCGGATCCTTCAATTTTCAGTTCATTAAAGCCCTGGTACCTTCTATGACTAATCACCCCAAAAACACGAATAAGCCATGTTTTCAATATATCGTAATGACCGAAAGGATTTCTTTTAAACAACTAAACAATTTTTTATCAAATGTACTAAGGATTTAGTTTAGTACTTTTAAAATTATTGACTTTATTTCAGCCAATATCATGGCAGTCGCACCCCATACGGTATTATCAGACAAGATGTAAATGGGTGTTTTATTTCCATTGTTTTCTAGCTGATCTGTAAAGCTGTTTTTGATATTGATAAGTTCAACAAGAGAAACAGAAATCACTTCTTTTACCTCATTTGGGTCGAGATTCAATTTGATTTTACTCGTTGAGTACGCCAAAAAACAATCGACCCAAAAATGGCTTGGAGGGATGTACAAAGGGGTGATTTTACGAATTTGGGTAATTTGTTGCGGAGAAATCCCAAGTTCCTCCCAGAGTTCTCGTTTCGCAGCATCCCATGGTGTTTGGTCAGAGGGATCGATTTGACCACCTGGAAAACCAACTTGATTGGAGTGAACACCTGGATATGAAGACCTTCTTATCAAATAAAAACTAGTTTCACCCTGTATCCCCTTGTAAAAAAGACAAATAACAGCCGCATTTTTGGGGTTTATGATCGACTTTTCAAGCAATTGCTTTCGCATCGCTGGTGCCATGGTGAGTTGTTCCGACAAGCCCGGTAAAGGTAATTCTTGTATTTTTGGAACAAATTCTAAAAAAGAATGAAACTGCATAATAATATCATTGTTTTATGTTTAGGCTTGACTTTTTTTAGTTGTGTTTCCAAGCCAACCCCTAAGCTGACCCCAGCCACCCCAACAATCGAGCATAAAAATACCAATATCGCCCAAGTGAAGCCCAAAAAAGAAGATTTTGTTTTAACGGATAACAATGTCATTCCGTTTTTCTTCGAATATGCAAAGCAGAATCCTCAAAAACGAGTGCAAGTTGAAACGGATTATGGAAACTTTGTTATCGAACTCAACGAGAAAACGCCCTATCACCGAGCGAATTTTATTTATCTAGCAAAAGCAAACTACTTTGATGGGACTTTTTTTCATCGTGTGGTTCCTAATTTTATCATTCAAGGTGGAAATTCAGATCAAGCGAGCACTTCAAAGAAAAGACGACGAATTGGCAAATACCTACTCCCACCAGACACCCGAAACGGACTGAGACATCACAGAGGTGCAGTTTCAATGCCGAGTAGTGAAATTGAAAACCCTCATCGCCTCGCCTCCCCCTACGAGTTTTTTATTGTACAGCAATCGCCTGGTGCCTATCATTTAGATGGAAAGTATACGGTATTTGGATATGTTGATGAAGGGATGGAGGTCGTCGATAAAATCAATCGTGTTCCGATTGATAAACGAGAATGGCCGATTGACAATGTCCGTATGAAAGTGCGTGTGCTTGATTGAGTGCAAAGCAGAAATCAAATGAAATAAAAGCCAGGTGTCACAAAAATTATTACGACTTGCTTTTGACAGACCAATGAAATTGAAAGCGACTGACTTCATCCCCATTCTCGTCGAGTCCTATGCTCGTAAACCAATGGCGTTGACCATCACCTGACGAAATGGCTTTATCGATTAATTCCTTTGCATCTTTCACTTGATCACAAGAAAAACGAATTTTCCCCTTCGCTTTTTTAGAAAAGCTGGCCTTGGTTTCAACAAGCAACATAGAGATTGAACTTTTTCGGGTTTCAATTTCACGCATGAGTAATACCCCACTTGTCAACTCCGCAGCCATTCCCTGTACAGCCCAAAACATCGATCGAAACGGATTTTGATTGATCCATTTGAGTTTGACAGATGCTTCGACTCCGCCGGCATTGATATTGGTAATTCGAATTCCACTGAAAAAAACAAGTGGTAGTTTTAAAAGGGTAAAGTATCGAATTGATCGCTTTGTAATTTTCATATTCAAAGATAAAAAGATAATTTTTAAGTACTTTGTTATACATATTACCTTTTAATGCCTTAGCTTTGCACAATGCAGTTAGAAAACACAAAAGCGCAATTGCGAAAAGGAGTTTTGGAACTCTGCATCCTTTCCATATTAGCCAAAGAGAGAAAGTATGCCTCAGAAATCTTATCCCATTTAAAACATGCGAAGTTAATCGTTGTAGAAGGCACTCTATATCCCCTTTTAACTCGTTTACGTTCGGCAAACTTTTTAACTTACGAATGGGAGGAGTCAAAGACTGGACCGCCGAGAAAGTATTATTCCCTTACAGAAGATGGCAAGCACTTTTTATCTGAACTCGCTGGCAGTTGGAATGAACTCCAAATCGCTGTAGAACAAATCACAAATCCCAAAAAATAATCTCATGAATACAACTGTTAATGTCAATCTTGCTGGTCAGCATTTCTATTTTGACCAAGCCGCCAAAGTCAAACTTGAAGTTTATTTTGAAGATATCAAATCCTATTTTACCGATGAGTCCTTTTTACAGGAGTTGATGACCGATGTTGAAGCTCGGATTGCTGAATTGCTCAATGATATCATTGTCGATCCCCAACAAGTCGTCACCATACATCACATCGAAAAAGTGATGGAAGTCATGGGCGAAGCCAACAGCTTTAAAATCGACGACGACAAAGCCCAAAACAAAACCGAAATCAAAGCTGTGCGAAAACTCTTTCGTGATCCAGATGATCGTTTTCTTGGTGGTGTTGCCTCTGGGGTGTCACACTACTTCAGTTTGCAGGTAAAGTGGGTTCGTTTGATCTGGTTATTGCTTGGTCTCTTTTCATGGGGCGGGTTTTCTATCCTGTATATCGCATTGTGGGTTTTTGTGCCTTTAGCCAAAACAACATCGGAGAAGTTCATGATGAAAGGACAGGCGATCAACTTATCAAATTTGGAAAAAAAAATTAAAGAAGAGTTTGATGAGGTTGCCGATCAAATCAAAAACGCCGATTATCAAAAAGCCAAACGTAAAATCAAATCAAAGACAGCACGGTTTTTTAATGCAGTAGCAGAAATTCTGGTCTTTATCTTCCACTTGCTACTCAAGCTTCTTGGAATTGTCATGGTCATTGCTGCCTGGATTAGCCTCTTTATCATCTTTACGTTGATGTTTAGCATCGGTCTGCATGAAGTCTTTGATATTGCTTTGGGCACACCCTATTGGCCACCTATTGACATCGGTCATACGGGTGTGTCGATATGGCAAACGGCTTTTGTTGGTTTGGTTTTGGCTGCAGTTCCAATTATATATGTATTTCTCATTGGACGATTTTTTATCACAAAAAACTCAATTGGAGGGACAGCAACCCATCTTATCTTACTAAGTGTTTGGTTGTTTGCAGTCTTGTTGAGTATTTTTCTAGGATTTCGATTTGCCGATGGAACGGTCAACTTTCTATAGTCGCCAAGTAGCGTTCGGCATCTAAGGCAGCCATACATCCTGTTCCAGCGGCCGTAACTGCCTGTCGATACTCCTTGTCTTGCACATCTCCAGAAGCGAAAACACCTGGACGATTTGTCTTTGTCGATTTCCCCTCTGTAATGAGGTATCCCGCATCATCCATGTCAAGTTGATCCTTGAAAATATCGGTATTTGGTTTGTGTCCAATCGCAATAAAGAGGCCCGTAATTGGAATTTCTTCTTTTTCACCTGTTTGGTTATTGACAATTCGAAGGCCCTCAACGACTTGATCGCCAAGAACCTCGTCAATTTCACTGTTGTAGCGCAAATCAATGTTCTCTTTAGCAGTAACACGGTGCTGCATGGCTTTGGAGGCACGCATGTGGTCTTTTCGAACCAACATGGTGACCTTTTTACAAATATTTGCCAAATAGGTAGCCTCTTCAGCAGCGGTATCTCCCCCACCGACAATTGCCACCTCTTGTCCTTTATAGAAAAATCCATCACAAACCGCACAAGCAGAAACACCGCCCCCACGAAGTCGTTGCTCACTGGGCAGCCCGAGGTATTTGGCCGATGCTCCTGTAGCGATTATAATCGTTTTTGTTTCCAATATCTTGCCGTTGTCGATAGTGACTTTATGAGTGCCACCAACTTTATTGGACAATTCCACAGCAGTGGCCATTCCAATATGGACTTCCGTTCCAAAACGCTCTGCTTGTTTTTGCAGATCGACCATCATGGCGGGACCATCAACACCCTCGGGATACCCTGGAAAATTATCAACTTCTGTTGTTGTGGTAAGCTGTCCACCGGGTTCCATTCCTGTGTAAAGAACAGGTTGCAAATCAGCTCGTGCAGCGTAAATCGCTGCTGTATATCCAGCTGGTCCTGACCCGATGATTAGGGTTTTTAGGGGTGTGCCTTCTTGACTCATTTGTATGGATTATTTTTTTCAAAATTATGGTAAAGAAAAACAGTGCACTAAAAAATATTTAAAAAGTTATAAGCAATTTTTTACGAACGTTAAATCATCTTTTGTCGTTATTCCTTTTGAAATTATTATTAATACTATTTCATATTTATATATTTTTAGCCCAGCCAAATAACAACTTTAAAATAAATCACAAACTCCAATATGCGTAATGGAATTGTTTATTATCCTAAATCTAGTAACAGAGGTGATGACATACAATCTTATGCAGCGATACTTTTAATTGAGGATGCTGTGTTTTGTGATCGAGAACAACTCAACCTCATTAGAACACCTACAAAACTTCTTTGCAATGGATGGTTTATGGAAAAAGGGGCGAATTGGCCTCCAAATCGCAAAGTGAATCCACTCTTTCTTTCTTTTCACATTTCAACCAAAGCCAAAAGGAAATTGACAAGTCCTGCCTCGATTGCTTATTTTAAGCAGCATCAACCGATTGGTTGTCGGGACACCCATACGCTAAACCTCTTACAAAAACATAATATTAGATCTTTTTTATCTGGATGCTTGACGCTAACTTTACCTAGATACACAGGAAAACGAGGAGATGATATTTTATTTGTTGATGTCATGCGAACAAATTATACATCATCATATCGAAATGCAATAGTGAGTCGAATAATTCCAAAGAGATATAAAGACAAAATTGAATTTATCACTCATTTTTCTAAAGAAATGAAATCTCAAACTTCACATAAACGAATGAATGAAGCGAAACTTTTATTGGATCGCTACAAAAAGGCAAAGGTGGTATTTACTTCACTTATTCACTGCGCATTACCTTGTGTTGCCATGGGCACCCCAGTTGTGTTTGTCGATGCTGGTTTTAACAATAATAAAGCCAAGAGAGATCGTTTTGGCGGGGTTACTGATTTATTCACCACTCATCTTCATATTGATTTGCCTTTCGGGAAACGAACTTTCCTAAATAAATTGGCACGTATTAGTGGTTTTTATCGTTTGTTTTTGCATAAGATAAAACCAATAGATGAATCCTTATTTTATCTTACTGAAACAAAATCTAAACATATCAAAATGGCAAAAAATCTCAAGGAATGTGTTCGTAATTTCTTTTCATAATCCCGTCTCATGCTTTCAATTGTCATATGTACCTTCAATCGAAATGATATCCTAAAAATTTGTTTGGAAACGATTGTAAAATATTTTCCAACAAACTTTACAGTTGAGATGATTATCGTCAATAATAACTCTACAGACTCGACTGCACAAACATTAACTGATTTCGCAAAAACATATTCTTGGTGTAAAGTTGTCAACGAACCTAAACAAGGATTGAGCCATGCAAGAAATGCTGGATTTCAATCGGCTAGCCATTCGTGGATTTTATACTTGGATGACGATGCTAAAATTGATCAGAATTTGTTTAACCGTGTACACGAAAATATGAAATTGCAGACCTATCAGTGTATAGGTGGGATGTATTTACCTTGGTATATGGATGAAAAACCAAAATGGTTTAGGGATAAATGGGCAAGTAATCAATTGGCTTATGACAAGCTACATTTGTTGCATATGAATCAGTTTGCAAGTGGTGGTATTTTTCTTATTCATAAAAATTTACTTAAAAAACACAAAGGGTTTAGCACAACTTACGGGATGCGTGGTAAACATTTGGGATATGGTGAGGAAACGGATTTACAGTGTCGTATTCGAAAATCTGGTCAAAAAGTCGCTTATGACCCAGAAATGATCATTTACCATCTTGTTCCTCCACACAAAATGACAGTCTCTTGGCAGTTAAAATCTTCCTTTAAAATGGGTCAAACATTTTTAGCATCGATTGGGTACCCGAACAATGTTATAAGCGGTTTTCTTGCACTGTTCATAGGATTTCTTCAGCTTTTGGTTTTTTGTATGGTTTGTCTCCCGAAATTGTTTAAATCAGAATATTTTATTCAAAATTACACGGTCGATACACTTCAAAAACCTTTAAAGTGGTTTGGTGCTTTTTGGGCATCAATATCATTTCGCAAGCGACCTTTGTCTTGATTTTGAATTTGTGCATAATCAAACAGGTCGATTTACAATAAAACAATAGTATTTTAGGTTTGTTTATGCCACTTTAACTTTTATATTTGCAAACCTATTTTTCGGGGTGTAGCGTAGCCCGGTCATCGCGCCTGCTTTGGGAGCA
>CEUM01035428.1_pt1 | contig 12128 bp, 7 predicted proteins | sample 356421 | NCBI WGS metagenome assembly CEUM01 (sample SAMEA2622716, study PRJEB7988) | marine metagenome | biome: marine biome (ENVO:00000447); feature: surface water layer (ENVO:00002042); material: "saline water (ENVO:00002010), including plankton (ENVO:xxxxxxxx)" | depth 5 m | reverse complement strand
ATTTAACCGGACTTCTTTTCCAAGACCGTTGGCGGTATTTAAAACAATGCCTTTTAGGCCTTGAATCATCTTTTTAATATTAATGGCCTTTAATTTTTCCAGAATAGAAACAATGACTGAGTAATTTTTATTTTCAAGATTACTTGAAACGTCTTTTACAGCATTATCAAGCCTTGATTGGCTGATTTCAAGGACTTCATCTTGGGCTTCATCACCTGTCCCGTCATTTATATTATAGACTTCTCCATACACTTCGGTCACTAGTTGAAGGGCCTCATTAATGGCTATTTTTAAAAGAGGCGTCTCTTCATCAGCAATCTCCCTAAAGTCTCGTTTCTCTGTTTTCCCTTCTTCTATAAAGAAGGCACTTTCATAGCGGTGGATAATAGTTGAAAGAAAGTTTAATCCGTAAAGCCTTGATAGCCCCTTTAAAGTGTGGGCAGCCCTTAGAAACTCTTCTTTTTCAACATAAGGGTCTTCCAAAACAGAAAGGAGTGGATAAGCTTCACTAAAAAAGGTCCGAAGGTTTGCTTTATCATTACTCACAATCATTTGAAGGCGCTCCACCTTCTCCATATTTTTGGCCTTTTCTTTTTCAACTTCGGCTTCTAGTTTTTCAATTTCAGTGACGTCTTCCACGATAAAAACAATCTTTTCTAAAAGTTCGTCTTTATTATAAATAGGTGACATACTTAGCTTTAAACTTCTTTTCTCACCGTCTTTTACAATAAAAACTTTTTTAGGAAAGTCGTCTTTCACTAAAAGCCACTGAACATAGTCTGCACCAAAAGTAATGGAAATTCCGAACTCGAAAAAACTCCTTCCAACATCAGTGGGGTCCGTGTCTCTAAAAAGCGTCTCCCAGATTGTTTTTCCTTGAATATCGTCACCAAAAATATTAGTTGCAAACTTTGAAACTGGAGGAACGATATGATGCTCTTTATCTATGGCAAAAACAGCTTGCCCCATATTATCAAGGAGAATTTCTGTTTTTTCTAAAGATGAGGCAAGCTCCTCGGTTCTTAGATCAACAATGTGGGTAAGGTTTTTGTTAAAATCACCAAGTTGCCTGGCATTCTCTTCAGCAGCTTCTTTTAATGTTTTAATCAGGTTTGAAAGACCTAGAGCAAAAAGAACCAATTGAATGATGACCCCTACCCATAAACCTTGAGTAAAAACAAAAATACTGGGAAGAAAACCTATCCCCTCAAAGAGTTTAAAAAAGGCACCAATTAAGAGGGAGGAAAAAGCAAAAGCGAGATACCTTGAGTTAGGTAATTTTTTTACATAAGCATAAATGCCCCAAAATACAATAATTCCAAGAGCAGGGGTAACAGTCGCAATCAAAAGGCGGATTGCATAATAATAAGGAATAAAAAGAGGGCCAATTACATTAAAAACGCCAAACCCTAAGGCAATATAAAAGGATTTGGCCATTTTTGGCGCTGCCTTTTCAAGTTCAATAAATCTATAAATGAAATGAGACAAACCAATCAGCATAATGCCGACAGAAACAATAATTCCCTCATTATTTAAAAAGGTGGAGTTTGGTGTTAGGTACTGCCCCCCAAAACCAGAGTGGCTAAGAATAAGCCCAATAAGTCCAACAATATAAATAGAATAAGGAAGGTATTGAACCATCCTTGTCGAAAAATAAATAACTATATGATAAATTGTCATGATAAGGAGGATACCTACAACAAGGGCGTTGGTAATAGATTCCTCCACAATATTTTGATGATAAGCTTTTGGTGTGTAAAGGACTAAAGGAAGCTGCATGGCCGCAGAATTTTTAACTCTTATGTAATAAGTTGAGTCCTTCCCAGGCTTAAGCGGAAAGCTAAAAAAGTGATGAGGCGTTTTTTTCTCAGAAAAGGTCTTTTGATCTCCGGCCTCTTCCTTAATCCATTGACCTTCAATATTTTTATATAAAGTAACGTAATCAGTTCCAGCAAAAGAAAAAACAAGAAAATAAGAAGGTAGTGGGACTTGTTTTTGAGAAAGCTTAAAGCGGAGCCAGAAAGCTGATTTTGTAAATCGCTTGTTAGGAAAATCTGTTTTGGCCCTTATAAACTTTTCTTTGTGGTTTCCTTTTAAGATGTCATCAAAGGATAACTCGCCTAATTTGTCTTCAAGGATATCAAGGTGCTTCCCAAGCTTAATCTTCTCACTATGGCCCTTAGTTAAATCCAAGGCCATTAAATTAAACGAGTGTCCACAAAAGAAAATGATTCCTAAAAAAAGGCTTAAGAAAGTTTTGTGCATGAAATAATGTTTCATACACTTTTTTTCGTCAAAAACCTATGAAATTTAAATATTCAACTTACTTTTTCAACCTATTCCCGCCATAAAAACTCGGATAGTGTTAAAGAGAAGTGGCCTTGATTGTTGCTACCCAAGTTTGTCCGCAGCTAAGCTTAAGAAAGTGAAAAGACTTTAAGGTCACTCTAGAATAAAGAGGCCAGGAAGAACTTCCTCCTAAAAGTTTAAGACCGACCAAAACGCTCATCTGATTAAGGGTTTTAACTTCAGTAATTTTAACTTTAAGGGCGTTTAAAAAGGTCGCCCTTTTTGGCTTTGACTCCATAAGGGCCACTTGATTGGATTCAATAAGAACCCTCACTTTTTGTCCTAACTCTTGATTAATTTGAGGACAAATAATGTTAACTCCACCAATATCGACCACTGTCAGGGCATCTTCTTTTAAGTGGTTTTTAACAACTCCTTCTAAAACAGAACCAACCTCACCTCCCCCCATTTTTTCAATAAGCGGTCCTTTAAAATCATTCATGGCCTCTAATAAACTTCCTAAGTATTTTATTGCTCCTTTTTCCATGTAAAAAACAAAGTCAGCAAGCCTTTTTAATTCTTCAAAGGAGTGCGTAACCATAAGGATTGGGCCATGAAAAACCTGTTTTAATTCACCTATTAACTTCATCACTTCAAGTTTACTCTCCCTATCTAAACCAGAAAGAGGCTCGTCCATAAATAAAACGTCGGGGGCCTGAAGGAGGGTTCTTGCGATAGCGACTTTTTGTTTTTCACCTCCAGAAAGAGTTTCAGTTTTCCTCTTTAATAGTTTTTCTAACTTGAACCAACGGATAATGAAATCATAAGAGAAGAGACTTTTTTCTTTTGAGCGCTTTAAACCAAAATTTAAATTTTCATGAACATTTAAGTGAGGGAAAAGCCCTCCTCCTTGAAAAACGTATCCAATGTTTCTTTTGTGGAGAGGTATTGAGTTTTTTTGAGGGTTGTTAAGGCCTTCTCCAATATTAAAGCGCCCTACAACATCTTTTTCTAGCCCACTTAAAGAGCGGAGGAATGTGGTTTTCCCACTTCCCGAATCGCCAAAGAGGACAGAAAGCCCTCTTTTTGGAAGTTGAAAGTTATTTGCTTTTAAAGTAAAACTCTCCTTTTTTAAAAAAAGAGAACCTTCAAAAATTTCACCTGGTGGAAGAGGACTCATGACTCTCCCCCTTTAAGTAACTCCCAATTTCTATTTAATTTATAAACAAGTGCTAGAAGGACAAAGCTTAAAATGAGCATGATAAAAGAAATTTCATGGGCCTTTCCATACTCCATGGTTTCAACATAATCATAAATGGAAAGGGAGGCAAGTTGAGTCACCCCTGGTATATTTCCCCCAATCATTAATATAACACCAAACTCTCCCACGGTATGAGCAAAGCTTAAAGTAGAGGCCATAAGAAATTGCCTTCTGCACAGAGGAAGGGTTATAGAGAAAAAACGGTCTATAGGGCCTGCCCCTAAAAGAGTCGCGGCTTCAAGAGGTTCCCGCAATTTCGAGTCTGAAAAAGCACTGATTAAAGGAGTCAGGGCAAAGGGAAGGGAATAAAAAAAAGAGCCAACCACAAGACCTGTAAAAGTAAACGTTAAAGGAGCGATCCCTAAAAAGTCAGTCATCATTCCAAGAGGGCCTTCAGGGCCCATCGCCATTAATAGATAAAAACCTAAAACGGTAGGCGGAAGAACTAAGGGAAGAGACACAAAGGCCTCTAAAAGGGCCCTTTTATTTCCCTTTCTCTTACTTATCCAAAAAGCAAAGGGAGTTCCTAAAAGAATTAAAAAAAAAGTGGTCACCAACGCCACTTTGAAAGTGAGGAGTAAAGTTGTCCATAGGCTAACCTCACTCATAATTGAGACACTTTCACTTCAGGAAGGCCATAGCCCATTCCACTAATAATAAACTTGGCCTTATTCGATTTTAAAAAGTTAAGAAATACTTTGACTTCTTTTCTCATCTTTCCTTTTAAAACAACACCAAACTGCTTAATGGGTTTGTATAGAGTTGGGTTCACCTCAGAAAAAGAACCAACCCTACTTCCCATCCTTCCATCTAAAACAAAGCTGCGGGAAACAATTCCAAGGTCCGCATGACCCATAGAAACATATTGAAAAGCCTTCCCAATATTTTCCCCTTGAACCAACTTTCCTTGTGATTGAAGCTCTTCGAAGAGTCCATAGTTTTTTAAAACTTCGGCCCCTGCTTTTCCAAAAGGAGCTGTTTTAGGGTTAGCAATCGCAAAAAAGCGTAGACCAGAAGAGTCCTTTTTGAGTTCATTTAAATCAAGAGAAAGGGCGCTTCCCTTTTTTCTGACGATCACCAATTGGCCGATGGCGTAATTAAAAAGGCCATTAGGATGGATTAGACCATCTGCTTCTAACAACCTGGGCCTTTTCTCGTCTGCTGAAAGGAAAACATCAATGGGGGAACCTCTTTTAATTTGAGCATAAAGAAGACCTGTGGGCCCAGAAACAAGAGAAAGCCTGATGGGATGTTTTTTCTCAAACTGTTTTTTTAAAATTTTCATGGTGGCCAAAAAGTTTGAGCTCACACCCAAATTTAGCCGCTCCCCGGAAAAGCTGGTGTTACAACAAAATAAAAGCGCAAGAAAAGGTAGAAAACGTCTTAGATGAAACATCGTGAATACCTGGCGTTGGACTTAAGAGGGAAATGGAAATTTGTAAATTTCTAGTAGGTAAAAGTCAAGGCGTTAAGAGAAAGAGCCTTGGGAAATGGCACGCTTTGAGAGAATGAAAAGAGAGGTTTTTTATTCTTCTTCTTTACCACGGAGGTAGGTGTAGCCATTAAGGCAGTCTTCAAAAAAATCGATAAGCTTTACGCTTTCTCTTGGGTTAATATTCTTAAGACCCACAAAAGAATCGATTTCTTTTTTCATATTATAGGCCATTTGACCTGCATTATACTGCATCGTATTTAACACTTTTTTGGCAGAGGCCCCTCGGATAACTTCTTCTACGTAAAAGCCATGGGGGTCATCGACATCAGAAAAGATATGAACTTCATTCAAGCGCCCAAATAAATTATGAGTGTCACCCATAACATCCTGGTAAGCACCCGTTAGAAAAAACCCAAGGTAATAAGGCTCATCTTCTTTTAAGGAGTGAAGCTGAAGAGTGTTTTTATATTTTCCAAGGTTGATAAACTTATCAATTTTTCCGTCACTGTCACAGGTTATATCAACGAGAATACAATGCTCTGTCGGAAGCTCTTTAAGTCGTGTAATAGGGACAACAGGAAAGAGCTGATCAATCGCCCAGCTATCTGGAAGGGATTGAAAAACAGAAAAATTGCAAAGGTATTGGAGAGCAAGATTATCAGCAAAGCTTTCAAAGTCTTCTGAAATGAAGTCGAGGTGCTTTATTTTTCCTCTTAAAACCCGGCAAATTTCCCAAAAGTGGTCTTCAATAATGGCCTTTTCACCCAGAGATAAAATACCAAGACGGAAGGCATTTTCAGCATCTGTCTTAACGGCCAGAGCATCGTTAAAAACTTCCTGGAAAGGAGTTTCATGGACACTGGTTAGAATTTCTTTAATATTTGTCACAAGGATATGGGGTTTTTCTAAATCGTCGTAGGAGCCTTCTCTAAAGTCAGTCGTCATAGGTCCAATTTTATCGACCACTTCAACGAGCACAAAACTATGGTGAGCGGTCATGGCCCTTCCACTTTCTGTTACGATATGAGGGTGCTTAACTCCAGCTAAATCACAAACCTGCTGAATTCCATACACAATATCAGAAGCATAAATTTCAGTTGAATAATTTCTTGAAGAGTCATGGGCAGACTGTGAACCATCATAATCAACGCCTAGACCACCGCCGACATCCATATATTCGATAGGAACACCTAGCTTAATAAGCTCACTATAAATTCTTGTCCCTTCACTGATAGCATCTTTTATGGTCTGGATATTAACAACCTGGGAGCCCACGTGAAAATGGATTAATTTCACGGTCCCTTTTAAACCGTTTTCTTCAAGGAGCTTCACTCCTTGCATAATCTCGCTAACACTTAAACCAAACTTGGCCTTTTCCCCACCAGACTCAGACCACTTTCCACTTCCCTTAACAGAAATCTTCGCTCTTAAACCAATAAGAGGTTCAACATTCATTTCTTTAGAAAGCTCAATAAGCTCAATAAGCTCTTGAAAGCGCTCAACAACAACGATCATTTTTCTTTGAAGCTTTCTACCTAGTAAGGCGAGCCTTAGATACTCTCTGTCTTTGTGACCATTTAAAATGGTTAGTGATTCTTTATTTGTATTTAAGGAGAGGACACTTAAAAGCTCTGCTTTAGAGCCAGCTTCAAGTCCAAAGTCGTAAGGGGCACCAGCATCGACAATTTCTTCAACGACTTCCCTCATTTGGTTAACTTTCACTGGAAAAACACCCATAAAGCGGCCTTTATAATCGGCTTCATCTATGACCGTTTTAAAAGTTTCATTTAAATGAATGACTTGAGAGCGGAGTATTTCTGGAAAACGAACGACACAAGGAAGCTGAACGCCTCTTTCTTTAATTTCATCAATTACTTTTTTAATATCAATTGTTGAACGACTCAAACTTCGGTCAGGTCTTACAGAGAGGTGTCCTTCATCTCCAATAGAAAAATAACCTTCACCCCATCTGTTAATGAAGTATATGTCGTCAATTCTTTCAGAAACTGTTTTATCTTCCATAGCTGAAACCTTTACCAACTTCTTCAATCTAACTTACTGTGAGTTAGGAGAAGGCCTATTTCCCTTACAACCTTGGCCGCAAAGACGGAACTGTTACCAGAAGAATCAAGGTCAGGAGCAAGCTCAACAACGTCGGCCCCCACGATATTCTTTCCTCGAAGGATTTTCATCAGCTTGATAAAAGAGTGAAAGTCTTCTCCACCAGGTTCAGGTGTTCCAGTGCCAGGAAAATAGGAAGGGTCAAAATAATCTAAGTCTAAAGTTAAGTAAAGAGGTCTTTCATTAGGAATAGATCTTATATAGCTGAAAAAATCATCTTTAGATGTCTGCAAAGTTCCCTTCTCTCTCATCCATTTATATTCACTTTTTGTTCCAGAGCGGATGCCATACTGGACAAGGTCATGGTCATTTCCGAAGTGATCAAGGGCCCTTCTAATAATTGAAGCGTGCGAGTAATGAAAACCTTCATAGCCATCTCTTAGGTCGGCATGAGCATCCAAGTGAATGAGAAGAAGGTCTGAATAATCCTCAAGGTATTTTTTTATGGGTGCATAGGAAATGGAATGCTCACCACCAATGGTGAGGAGCTTCACTTTATCCTTTTTAAAGTCTGTTTTATCCCAAAGTTTGGAGAGCTCTTGATTCCCCTTTTTCCACTTTACTTCAGGATCCGTAGAGTCCCCTAGGACTAAGTTACCGAGATCATAAAGGTTATCAGTATCATCAAGGTCAAGGTTTAAATAAGGCGAAAAAGTTTCAATTCCGTAAGAAGCTTCCCTGATTGCAGAGGGCCCTAACCTTGCTCCCTTTCTAAAACAAGCCGTTCCATCGAAGCCAAACCCGACTAAATGAGTTCCCCTCTTTTTAAGAGTTTTTGTTGGTTTAAAACTCATAAACAAAGTTTGTTGATCCAAAACGTTCCCCCATAAAAATGAATGAAATGAACTTCTTTTAACTTAAAAATGATTCTTCGTTCTAATGTGTTTTCTCTCTTAGTGCAAGGCGAGTGAGAAGACCTGATTTTTTTTACATCCCCGAATACTGCATCGCATTATTTATCTTCAACCTCCGTTTAAAATTTTGTCTTCTAATTGGTTTTTAAAGAAAATTGTTAAACATTTCGTAGGCAACCTTTACGTATAGATCCAAGGCACCGTTTGATCTTATATAATAGTCAGGTAGAAGTTTTTGGTTGAAGCAACTACTTTTTCTTTTTGAAACCTCTAAGAACCATTAAAAAAAGGAATTATTATGAAAATAATGAAACTTATGAGCTTGTCTGTATTTTGCTTAATCTTTTTTTCAGCAAACCTAATGAGTAAAACTGTTGAAGTAAAAATGCTTAACAAGGATAGCAATGGACAACCTCACGTTTTTGAGCCTGCCGTTGTTTTTATTGAAAAAGGGGACTCTGTTAAGTTTATTTCAGTGGATAAAGGTCATAATGTGGCCTCAATGGACAAAAAAGGCTCTGCCCCTGCCGGTGTAAAGAAGTGGAAAAGCAAAATAAGCAAAGACCACATACAAAAGTTTGATATTGAAGGTATTCATGGAATAAAGTGTAAACCTCATATGGTTATGGGGATGGTAGGGGCTGTCGTCGTTGGAAATACACATAATATTGAAGCCTTTTCAAAAGTAAAACTCATTGGAAAAGCTAAAAAAAGGTTTCCTAAAATTTTGGCCACAATAAAAAGCAATGCTCCAAAAGGAAAGGCCAGAAAAACAGCGAGCGTCGAAACTTCAGCTGCAGCCGGTGATGCTCCTTCAGTTGAAGCAAGTCTTGCCCAACTCAAAAATGATGTTGATGGCCTTAAAGCTGCGGTTAAGGACATACAAAGTAAACTTGAAAAATTGGAAGCGAAGTAAATTTAGTTAGTTAAACTAGATCTATAAGGCCTCGTCATTAAACCGGGCGAGGCTTTCTCTACCTCTTCTTTGGTTGGTAAATAAGGCAAGCAATCAGTACACACGATTTCAACTAAACCAAATAATCGACTTATCGTATGAAGTTTTGTTTTGGTTCCACAAATCATACACGATCTACTATGCATGTTTGACTCTTCAGGGGAAAAGCTCTTGGACTTAAGCTTTTCTAACTTTTGAACGTAATTGCGCAACAATCCCTCTGGATTCACAAAAGCCTCCTTCCTCGAAGCTACCCCTTTTTAATGGGGACAAAAGCCATGTAAATGATGTTTTATCATTTATGGAAGAAGGTTTTTTGTCAACAGAGCATATTTTACTTAACTTCCCAAGTTTCTCCAGACATGATGAGATCGCTCATTTTCCCTGCACCTTTCTTTTCTTTAACTTTATCCATTTGATCAACAACAGCGTCTTCAAAAACCGGCAATTCAACCTTTTTAAAGACACCCATAGGTACTGGTAAACCTAATCCTCTAAATTGAGTATAGATAAGGGGAAGAGTAGGATCTTTTTCATTGTGAACGAGAAGGTCGTCTTCAGTAACTCCATTTTCACCAATTGTAACAACTTCTGGTGTGAAGCCATTAAGACGGATTCCCTTGTTCTTTGCCTTGCTAAAGATAAGGGGCTTTCCGTGTTCTAAAAAGACGGTGGTCTCATCTCTCGTTTTCCTATTTGTATATTCATCGTGAACTTTATCATTGAAAATGACACAGTTCTGGAAGATTTCAATCATAGAAACCCCAGGATGCTCGGAAGCTTGTTTACAAATTTCCATCATGTGCTTAGGGTCTGTATCAAGAGTTCTTCCAAAGAAAGTTGCTCCGGCACCTATAGAAAGATTCGCAGGGTTGAACGCCTCATCAATGCTCCCAAAGGGAGTAGACTTGGTGACAGTACCAACACTTGATGTTGGTGAGTATTGGCCTTTCGTCAGACCGTATATCTCGTTGTTAAAAAGGACGATATTTAAATTTACATTACGCCTTAAAGCATGAATGAGATGGTTACCTCCAATAGAAAGTCCATCACCATCTCCTGTAATAACCCACACCTCTAAGTTTGGATTCGTTAACTTAAGACCTGTAGCGACGGCCGGAGCACGACCGTGAATCGTGTGGAGCCCGTATGTATTCATATAGTAGGGAAACCGAGAAGAGCAGCCTATCCCAGAGATGAAAACAATGTCCTCTTTTTTCTTCCCTAGCTTAGTCATTGCCATCTGAATAGACGACAAAATGGCATAGTCACCACATCCTGGACACCAGCGGACTTCCTGATCACTAATAAAGTCCTTCTTTTTATATACCGGTTTTTCACTCATTCTTTTTATCCTCCAAAAATGTCTTTTTTTCTTTTTTAAAATAAAACCCAATTAAATCCGCACTTAAACTGTCTTTAAGAGAAGTCAGCAGGGTTTTGTATTCCTTTACCATCCATTAAACCTTCCATTGATTCCACAAGCTCAGAAATTTTAAAAGGAAGTCCCATGACTTTATTATACCCGATGGCATCACACTTAAATTTTGCATTGAGTATATCCACCATTTGCCCCATGTTTAGCTCTGGAACTAAAATCTGTTTAAATTTTTTGAGAAGATCTCCAACATTTTTTGGCAGAGGATTAATATACTTTAGATGCATAAGGGAAATTTTTCGACCCTTTTTTTGGAGTTGCCTAACGGCCATATGGGTCGCCCCATAAGTCCCTCCCCAAGACACAACGAGAAGGTCACCTGAGTCTTCTCCCTCAATCTCCTGAAGTGGTATATTGTCAGCTACAAGCGCCACTTTCTTGGCCCTTATTTTAGACATATGAAGGTGGTTTTCGGGGTCATAACAAACATTTCCTGTAATATCCTCTTTCTCCAACCCACCCAAGCGGTGTTCGTGCCCTGGTGTACCTGGTATTGCCCAAGGTCTTACAAGCTTTTCATCCCTCTTATAAGGAAGGTAACTTCCATCTTCTTCCAAAGAAGATGTCGTCACTTTTGAGTTAATCTTGCTGTAATCTTTTTCAAGATCTGGAAGTTTCCATGGCTCGGCGCCATTGGCAATATAACCATCAGTTAAAAGCATAACAGGCGTCATATGTTCAAGCGTTAACCTTGCTGCCTCATAGGCCATGTGAAAACAATCACTCGGCCTTGAAGCCGCGACTATTATAAGAGGGCAATCTCCATTACGTCCGTGAAAAGCCTGATTTAAATCTGATTGTTCAGTTTTTGTGGGTAGGCCAGTCGATGGTCCCCCACGCTGGATATTAACGATGACAAGGGGAATTTCATAAATCATGGCAAGACCTAAAGCCTCACCCTTTAGGGCTATCCCTGGACCAGAACTAGTTGTCAAGCTGAGGGCACCGGCAAAAGAAGCACCAATAGAAGAAGAAATAGCAGCAATTTCATCTTCGGCTTGAAAAGTTTTTATTCCAAAGTTTTTATGCCTCGATAGCTCGTGGAGAATATCTGAAGCAGGCGTTATAGGATAACTTCCAAGAAATAATTTTAAGTCAGCAGCTTCCGCTGCTTGCATTAATCCCCAGGCTGTCGCTGTGTTTCCATTGATGTGGCGGTAAGTTCCAGGAGAAATTTTAGCTGCTGGTATTTCGTAATTTGAAACGATAGTTTCAATTGTCTCAGCATAGTTTCGACCTGCTTTAAGAGCTTTTACGTTAGCATCAACAAGGTCAGGCCTCTTTTTAAACTTTTCTTGAACCCATTTAATGGTTGGCTCTAAGTCTCTTCCAAACATAAAATAAGTAATACCCAAGGCATAAAAGTTTTTACAACGACCTTTGGATTTATTATCAATTTCGGAATCTTTAAGGGCCTCTAACGTTTGTGAAGTAATATTTGCTTCAATAACCTTATAAGTTTCCATGTCATGAGTTTTTAGAGGGTTGCTGTCGTAACCACACTTCTTAAAATTAGAATCTGTAAAAGCATCGATGTTCGCAATCACAGTCCCACCCTTCTTTAAAGAACCAATATTGGCCTTTAAAGCAGCGGGGTTCATTGCAATAAGAACATCTGGTTCATCACCAGGAGTATTTACTTCCGAGGAACCAATATTAACCTGGAACCCAGAGACTCCGGCGACAGTTCCTTGAGGGGCCCTAATTTCAGCAGGAAAATCTGGGAAAGTTGAAAGGTCATTTCCCATAAGCGCTGAAGTATTAGAAAACTGAGT
>CEUM01086967.1_pt1 | contig 12133 bp, 21 predicted proteins | sample 356421 | NCBI WGS metagenome assembly CEUM01 (sample SAMEA2622716, study PRJEB7988) | marine metagenome | biome: marine biome (ENVO:00000447); feature: surface water layer (ENVO:00002042); material: "saline water (ENVO:00002010), including plankton (ENVO:xxxxxxxx)" | depth 5 m | reverse complement strand
TTCTTAATTAAATCTAAACTATCTTCATTTGCCTGATATCTGATACCGACCCCACCTCGAGCAACCCATCTTTCTAGGTTCTTAGGTCTATCATCAATCAATATGTTTGGTATGCCAGTCTCTCTGTCAACGGCATAAGATTCTTTTCTTTTTGTAACTATGATATCTTTCGGATCAAAATTATGTTTCTTTAACCACTTAGTCTTATAATATTCTGAGTTCTCGTGGTCGTTTCTGAGTGGTGAGGTATTAATATACCAATCACCACCAGTGTACGACTTAACTAAATCAACTAATTTCTTAGCGAAAGGAAAAACTGGTAAGGTCTCGAAGAAGTTTGTACCTTGTAATTGTTTTATTGAAGTATCTATTGTAATCTCACCTTGATCTTTCCAGTGATTTACTTTTCTAAATTCTGCGAGGGCTGAAAAGAAGTCAGCGATCACACCATCCATATCTACATATACTCTACTTGTCATATTAAGATTCTCCCAATCATCAGTATTGCCCCAATACTTAATGTTATCAGTAATAAAAATGTCATCATTAGAGGTCACCAAATTCTTCCTTGAATGATTGATAATAGGCAACTGCAGCACAATAGGCAAAAAAGGCAGTTAGCGATAATGTTGTATATAATAAGATTGTCATATTTCTATCTTTCATTCATAATGGTTTCTTCAATATTCTTGAAGTTGAAATCGAAATCAATAACTTTATTTTCAGTTAAAGTTTTTAGTTCATCAAGATAAACTAACTTATCAGATGAAGTTTCTAGAGTTTTAAATCTATTAAATATTTGTTGTAATGTCATATAATCCTTTGTTTTTTTTTAATTTATGACTAATCATATCATCAATTAGCACACAAAACAAGCACAAAATGGATTAAGAACCCTTTAGAATCAATGACTTACCATTTTATTTAGAGTGTTGCAAAAATACAACACTATTTTAGGGGTATTTTAGGGGGTTTTCTGACTGAAATTTGCATATAAAATACGAATCAGCGATGTCTGAGGCAGGTGAATTATATGTACAATCTAACTCGCTCAGCAAGTCAAATCCAGCGGTATCTTTAAATGCCTCTATCATCATCTCTTTATTCGCATTTCCTTTTCCTGTCGCAAATTTCTTGACTGAGGAGGGGGCTATGAGTTGAAAAGGGATATCTAACTTATATAATTTATATTTGAGTAGACCCATATTCTCTGCAATATGAAAAGTCTTACCCTTACTGGCAAATGAGTAATCTTCTAGATTGATTATTGGATAATGTATTTTGGCAATATGTTCTGGATAGTAAGAATTGATAGTATCAACAACCCAATCGGCAATATTCTCATATCTTTGTTGTGGTGTTAGGTAGCCTTTATGAAGGGTGCCAGTTATGTTTGGCCTAAATGTACCTTCATATTTCTTTTTGTCTGTAAGGTAATGAAAGTCCTCAGCATTTTCTGTTTCTACACAGATTGCAGGACAGGATAGTGAATAGTCTATACCTATTGATTTAATCGTCATCATCTGAGTCGTGAAAAGAAATATCGTTCAAATATTCCTCATCAGACTCTTCTCTTTCCCAACCACAAAATGGACAATATACAGGAAGATAATGTTCTTTATCCATCTCGTGGTCAATTTTATATTCTGCCGAGCAGTTATCACATTTAAACATTAGGCAGCTACTGAAGAAGTTATATCTACAAGTTCACAAGCACCAGCAGTACAAGATAGTTCTTGAGTACCTGTTGTATTATCTTCATCTTCATACCCACTTAGTTTTTCAAAGTCAACATTAGCAGGCATTTTCTTTAATTCTTCTTTATATTTTTTCTCATCAATATCTTGATAAGGTGCCTGTTGATATGTATGATCTGAGTGTGGTAAAAAACTTACGCCTGATACTTCATCAAAATGTTTGTATACCCAAGCGCCTACTTCCATCCATTCTGATTCTTTTACTGATACAGTACAAGATGGTTTATGTTCGCACCAATGTCTTTGATATTGTAGCCAAGTTTCTAATTGTTCTATTGCATTATATCTTTCTCTAGTGATTGCCCCTTTAGGTGCTTTCTGAGGGAAAGAAAATACACTAACATTACCTGGGTTCATAATATCAGGTTCACTAGGTATGCCTTCATCTTTCATCATTTGTGTCAAAGGATCTTTATTATCACCTCTTACAGTTCTGATATAATAGTCATTATGTCTAGAGTGAATACCTGAAGCACTATCTACTAATTGACTAACTGTACCTGATGGTTTGATACAAGTTGTTGCTGCTGATTGTGGTATCTTTAGTTCAACGGCAAGTTTCTTATTTGTGTCTACTGCAACCTTTCTCATACCTGATAATAGTTCTTCATCTGCCTTAATTGTTAGTTTATTATCCATAATACCTGTAAGTGAGACACCTAGTAATCTTTCTTCTTCAGTATTATCACGCCATATTTTTCTTAGATATTTAATATCTGTTAGTGTTGATTGATATGTGCCTAGTTGTGTTGCAAGTCTAACTTTTTTCTTTAATGATTTTTCATCATCTGTAGCACGAATGACTACCTCAGTTAAATTACAAAATTGATAAGGTCTCAATATAATTTCTGAACAAGGATTTGTACCGAAGTTGTGTTCAGGATCTCTACGACCATTTTCTGCAACTTTCTTTTTTGCAGCCTCACGATTGAAGATACCTCTTTCGCCTGACTTTGAATCGTACAATGCTTTCCACTCATGCATAAACAATCCTATATCAGGTGTTCTAGTATAACAAGCAGAGTTATTAGATAATGCTCTTTGAGGATTATCTTGCCACCATTGTCCCATTTTTGCTTTACGAATTCTGTCATCTTGAATACTAGACAATGATATTAATGCTGATCTTCTAACACCACCTACTACAACTACTTCGCCTATTTTACATACGATATCATGTGCCTCTAGGCAATCTAGTTGACGACCTACAGCATTCTTAAATGTATTGATTGTAAAATCAAATAAGTTTACTAGAGGTTGTGGGCCACTAGCACGACCACCAAAAGTTTTTAGTCTTGCACCTGCAGGTCTAACTTTGTTTACATCAATCTTAGGTATCTGACCTGAGTATAACATAGCAATTAGTTCTTTGTATGCTTTTGCCCAACCTGTTTTACTATCTTCTACTACAATAACAGTATCAGTTTGTTCCATAGTTTCAGCAATTCTAGGTAGTTTCTCTACATTGTTTCTTTCTACTGAGAAACCTACACCTGTGCCACATAATAGTATGTACATTACTTCATCAAATGATCTGACACTATCAATAGGAATATAACTACAGTTATAACCTGCTGTGTGGTCTCTATCTAGAGCAGGACCAGCAGTCATTAATGCTCTCATAGATGGCATTACATCTAGATTAATGATTGCTTCCTCTAATTCTGCTTTGTTAGGAATAATATGTTTGTGTTTACTTTTTAAATGATCTGATATAAAGTTGATATATCTACTTACTGTTTCTGTCCAACTCTCCCTTCTTTTTTCTTCTTCTATGAATCTTGCATATCTTGATTTGTGTATGTATTGCTGATAGCTTGTGGGCAGAGAGTTTGACATAAGTTATATCCTTTTCCAGTTGTTTATTGATTGTAAGGCTGAGAGACCTTTTTGCGTGTTATTATATATAAGTTTGGATACCTCACCAACATCTTTTTTGTGAATAACCATGTCGTTAATATCTTTGTATTTCAACGATTGTGGAAAAATTACCACTTTATAATTTTTGTTCACAGCATCAATCATTCGATTGACTATTTGTTCATTACGAGGTTCATTATCGAATATCATTGTACATTGTTCGGCAGGTATTTTAAGTGCGACATCTGCCCCAGCCATAGCGATACAGTTATCTAAGAATAAACTATCAATAGGACCTTCTACAATGTTTACAGGTTTATTTAAATCAAGTCTATCTAGACCATAAATCTTTTCTTTACTCTCATCTAGTTTGATGGTAACATATTTAGGTTGTTCTTTACCAAATGCACGGCCTTGAAATGCAAAAAATTTACCTGTTCTATCATAGAAAGGTATAATTACTCTAGGGTGATCATTCTTTGTAGGTAATTTTTTAGGTATAATACTATTTACCCATTTGTAAAACTTATCACAAAAATAAAACTTATCTATGTGTTCTTCAGGTATCTTTCTTCTAGTAATAAATTCATAGGCTGGGTGTGTCTTAGGTAATTTATCATAACGAATAAGTTTTCTTAGAGCATTATTTTCTTCAAACTTAATAGGTTTCTGTATGAAGTCAGGTGCAGCTACAGGTTTACTATCTTTATATCTTTCTAATACATATTCTTTATGTAAACGACCATCGAGAAACTTAATAAAATTACCTAGTGATTGACCCATGCCACAGTTATGGCATTTGAAAAATAGATTATTCTTTTTCTCATAAACAAAACCTCTGGATTTAGTTTTAGACTTTTGACTATCACCACAATGTGGACATCTAAAGTTCCAAAGACCAGGTTTCTTTTGTTTAAAGTTTGTTAGTCTATTTGATAATTGATTTAAAAATTTGGTATCTATGTAAGACGACATAGTTTATATTATAACAGTTTAGATCATGGATGTCAACATATTTGCCATAGGAGTAAAGGATATTCCTAATGCACAGGCAACACCAACCATAATCCATTTAGTCTTTTCTAATTGGTGTAATTTATCATTAAAATACTGACGCATTTCTTTTGTTTCATCAGTAATTCTTTTGTGTAAAGTTTGTATATCCTCACGAATAGTCTCTTGTCTATTCTCCATAATAGATTGTATCTCTACATCTGACTCTTCAGCACGGACAATTCTTTCTTCATGTACGGCCAACATAGACTTAATACCTGACTGAATATCTGTAAGTTTGTCTATAGCGTTATCAAGTCTGCCGTGAATATCTGCTGATGTGGCATTCTGTTCTTTTAAAACAGCTACATCTTGCACTAGTTTTTGTAATTGATCTGACATTATTCTTCCTCTGATTCGTAGTATTCTTTGTATGCAATAATGATCTCTCTTTGCTCTAATATAACCTCTCTCAAATCAGCATAGTTTGCAGATAATGCCTTATAGCCATCATCTGTTAGAGCAAATAATACAGGTTTTTTGTCGTTTGCAGTAAGTCTATCAAATATTTCTTTGTAGTTATCCTTATTTATAACTATAAATTCTAAGTCATTTGTATCCAAAGGTGAAGGTAATTCCAAATTGAGCGGAGTTTTTTTTACACCTACCGTATATGTTTCTATTTTTTTAACACCAGAACAACCTACAAGTAGTAATATTATAAATGTACTAATTAGTATTTTCACTTAACTTCTCCTTAATTATTTCTGGGCATTGTCTATTGTCTTTATCTTCTTCAACTAACTCTGCACCAGTAATAATTTCCATACATCTGTTTACATGACGAACAGCTCTATTAATAGTTTCTGCTGTTCTATCTGCATCTTGCATACCCCATGTTTCAATATCGTACTTAGCAAACTTTTCTGTAAGTGCTTGATTATCTTTTCTAGCAGCCTCTAATTTATTCTCTAGTTCTTTTGTTTTCTCTATTATATATTGATATTCTAATTCTTTAACTTCTAATAGTTCTTGTTGTTCTTGTACAGCAGTTTCTAGTTTTTCCTGATTTGCTTTAAGTATGGCATTATCTGCCTTGAGTTTATACACATAGGCAAATCCACCTGTAGCACCTAATGCTATCAGCATATAGATAATCAGTTTTATTTTGAACACTATTCTACTATCCTTTTGATTCTCATTCTACCCATATCATTCTCTAGTTCGGCCTTTATTTCTTTACATTGAATATAAATGCCTTCTTGTTCTTCACCGATAGAACGAGCAACGACTCTTTTCTGTTTCAAGCAGTCAGTCATACCTTCAGTCGGTACATACTCTATTGTAGTACCGTTTTGTATCATAAGCATAGCGAATACTAATTCTACTACCATTAATGTGTTCCGTTCTTTTGTTCTAAATCAATTAATCTTTCTTCGTGAAACTGTATCACCATATCATTCTTTAAGATCATAGGTATTTCTTTTTCCATTTGATCTTTAAGTTTGTCAACATTACCGCCTAGATATTCAACAAGCATAAACAGCTCTTGTATCTGTGGCGAAACCATATCACCTTTAGGCACGCCATCAATAAATTCTGACGCAGCAATTAGGTCTTGTTGCATTAGTTGAAAGTTAGTTTCAATTTTATTTAATCGCTCAATCACCCCAAAGTATGCCATAGTTCCTATAGCAACAGCACCTATGATAGCGATTAAGTTCCTCATAGGCATTGAGATAGATGTATTATCAGATATTTTCATTATCTATTTCTCCAGTTTTTTAATTCTCTTTTCAAGTTCGTCAATCTTTTTTGTTACATAAGGATACTTTTTTCTCCATGCATCCTCAGGTTGTTGTAACCAGGTCCAACCCCAACGATCAACAAGATAGTCAACGATCATATCAAACTTAGCATATAACCATAGACCTAATCTTGTTGATTTAAAGTATGTTGAAAATGCAAGACCGAATAATGACCCGACTAGTGCTGTATAAATCCACAGTCTATCATCTGCCATTCTTTCAATCATGTCCCACATTAATTCATCTCCTGTTGTTTACATAACTTATAGTATGTGTTTATATTGTGATCACTAAATGAATCAAAAGATAATGTTAGTATACCTTTTATTGTACCACCGAACCAGTGTGTCAACATATAGAAGAACCCTGGTTGATCTTTATGATCACCATTAGAATTAAAATACATAAACTTACCGTTATGTTTAAATCCTAACCATGCAGGTGGTATTCTGGTTACTAAGTCATTATTATTTCTGAAACGATAGTGTTTAAACTTTTGACATTTATTCCACTTACCATTACCCACTCTAGGCGAACCGAATGTATATAGAACAACATCAGGATTATTTAATCTACCTGCAACTAAAGTCGCAAGAGCGGCCCCTAGACTATGACCTGTTATGTATATTTGTTTTTTATCAGTTTCACACTCTTTCATATACTTTATAACATCTTCCCAGACATCATTTAGAGCGTATTTGAAACCTCTATGTACTTTACCTTCTAACTTACCATCAATGCTTTTTGATTGCACTTTTTTGATATCTAAATCTGCTTTGATATCTTGCCATTGTGTAGGTTCTGTACCTCTAAAGACTAATATAAAGTTATTGGCACCGTTTAGAGCGTATGCTTGTGTACCACCAAAATCAAAAAACTTAACAGTCCAAGATTTAGTACCGATATGATCTTTGAATTTAGTTTGGTCTTGATAGCATTTCTCGGACAACTGAGCCATAAAAGCTGCAGTTGCCCAAGAGTAGTTAGATGATAATTCTTTTAATTTATTATCATCCATTTAATTATTCTCCTTTTACAAGAGTGAAGATACCATATGCTAACCCAGCCCATGCGGCCCACTTAGCGATACCTCCGAATAGAATTACAAAAATGCAAATTGCGATTAGAGTAGCTCCGTCAAGTGAAGTCCTCTCAGTTAATCGTCCTTTAATCCAATCTATCATTTTTTTCCTTTCCTCTTTGGTTTTTTAATATGCGACTTGGCAGTCGGCTTCTCATCAGGGTTGTCTGTATTTTGTTGATGACTGGTCGTAGGTACATATGTGCCTAAACCATACTGACCAATACCCCTATATGAATACATTAATTCTTTTACTTTTTGAAACTTTGTTTTCTCTGGTTTAATTTCTTCATAAGTTTTGATCTCATTAATCTTGCTCAGTATCTTTCTACCTAGACCTGTTTTCATCCAATCTTTTTTCTTTGTTTTCTTTCTAACAACTACCGTTGAACTATCGTCACCTGTGCCAGGAACTGCTGGGCCTGTAGCATTTGCTGGGGCATCTTCATACTTAGCACTCTTTCTTTTAGTGCCATCTGCTCTAGGTATTAAACCTTTTGCTTTTAAGTGTGCCTTATCTGTAAATCCTGCCTTACCTGCCTTGTATCTTTTCATGGCATCAGCAGTATTAGGTGCAGCTTCCTTTTGCATTTCTTTTGTTTTCTTTTTCATCTGTTCAATATATCTTCTATATACAGCAGCCTCTGCCATTTTACCCATCTCTCTTGCTCTTTGTTCCATAGCAACTGCGGCCTGTATTTTATGTGCGTGTGTTTTACCAGAGTTCTTTATTTTATTTACACTTGCTCTTGCTGTCTTAACATCTTTAAATCCTAGACCATGTATCGTGCCTTTAGGATTCTCATCTGTATATAAATCTGAATGTTTATCTGATTTAGCAGGTTGACCTTTTTTTCTAGGTATGCGTGGCGCTTCCCATAATGCTCTAGTTTTCACTTCTAATATCCTCCGATGTTATGTAGAGACTAGTGCCATTTACCTCTACTGGATATACTTCATAACCTAATATAGTATCGTGAACAGCAATATCTTTCTTGAAGTTTACTTTTGTTCCTTCAGATACAACAATATCTCCTTCTATATCATATAGATCGTTTCTAATAGTATATGTACCTGCTGATATAGGTTCATTTATTACACTAGACTCAGATATTGTATCAAACTTATATCCTTCATTTTTTAAATATCTATAAATTTCTTTTTCATAGACATCTGAATCATTATAAGTTTCTTTTAGTAAGGCAACAGCAGCCGCAGCATAAGTTCCTAATCTACCACCTAGACCTACTTTCTTTAGTATTCTTTTAAAATTAAATACTAGTCTATGTAATAATGTGTAGGATGTTTTCTCTCTACCTATTCTTAGACTTCTTGCTTTTCTTAATACCTTACCATTTTTATCAATGATGCCATATTTAAATGCGTCTTGTTTCTCAAAAGGCGTTGTAAGTAGTTTAAGAAAACGATAGGTAACAAACAAATCAATCGCTCTGTTTTCTTTTAGTTCTTGCATTAAATATTCTCCAACTCTTGTAATAATAATTTATGCACAGGTAACTCTGTCATATCGTTTTCTGGCATAAAATTTAAGAATACTAAAAATGTTTTTAACAAAGGCCAGTATTCTTTTTCAACTTTAAAAAATAACATTGTTGTAGCAGCATCAACACCAAACACATTAGTTAATATTATAATGTGATTAATAATTAATCTAGTTCTTAATTCGCCTGTGGCAGTATATTTTCTAAACAATCGCTTTATATATTTAAAGCGTTTCATATCATCTAGAAACTCTGCCTGACCCACACATGATGGATTGTCATAGTGCTTTGCAGCGAATAGCATTATATTGCTACTTGTCAACTTCTTAAAATTCATAACAAAGAGTATTATTATTTTATACTAGCAGATACCTTATACATTCCACTAGGAATTTGTTCATATTTAATGGTCATATTAAACTTTTGTAGTTCACCTTCGGTAACACCTTCTGGTTTTTCAGCGCCTGTTTTACCGTAGTGAGGAACTTGAGTTACCTCTACTGTATGAGAACCACTTTGTCCTTCAGATGAAGGTACTTTAAAGTCTAGACCCATACTACTAAGTTTATTATAAATCTGATGAACACCAGCATCTGGATTCATAAACTCTCTTTCAGAGATTGAACCAAGATAAGCACTCATAACTTGTACAGACTTATCTGAACCATCAAAGAAATTAACATCATTTTTATCACCGTAGTGTTGTATGTTACTTTCGTCAATGTGTTGTTTAAACGATTTCATCTTTCTTATCCTCTTTTTTAGATTTCTTTTCTTCTTTAGCTTTATTAGGATTTACCTCTAAAACCTCAGAAATTACTTCTTCTTTTTTAGGTTCTGATTGTACTTTATAAGGAACACCTCCAGCACCCATTCTAACTTTATCAGCCATTAGTTTCTCCTTCTTGAGCGGCATCTTCAATTTTTTCATCATTGTAAGTTTGTTCGCTCTGTTCTTTTTCTAAGTCAGCAAGAAATAAATTTACTTGTTGAAGGGCGCCAGATAATGCTTTTAAATTATCTTGTGCTTTTACAAGGTCATTTTGAGCATTTTGTAATCCCTCAACCAGTTCTTGTTTTCTTGCTTCAAGTTTTTCTTTAGATATTGACATAATATATTCCTTTCAATTCAATTATGCAAAAGTTACTCCGTTCGAACCTAAAACGATCCAACTAGAATTTATATACATTAACATTACAGTATCACCAACATCATTAAAAGTAATTGTTGTATTACTTCCTGCAAGTGTTGATGGTGTTAAAGTAACATCGCCACCATCTGTGATCATTGTAATAATTTTTATCTGTCCCGTTCCACCTGCAGCCAGAGTGATAGCATATGCACCTGTACTTGCTAATGTGGTTGTAGGCGTTGTCAAGTTTACCGCACCTGTTGAAGTAAGTGCCTGTGGTGTACTATCAAATGCCAACCATGTTGGGAAATTATTGAATAGATTTGCTATTGAAATCTTTTTATTGATGGGTGTGCCTGATGGATCATCAATTACATGAAGTAAATCTCCCTCAGCAATCCCAGTTCCTAAATCCGTTAGGGCGGTTATCTTTTTATCAGCCATTATTTTCTCCTATAATTCCAATTTAATGGTAAACTACTCTAGGCATAATACCTAGACCACCGTGAGGGAAGTAGCATCCCTTCCCTCACAATATATTTATATACTACGAACCAACAGTTATAGTTCCAGCAGCGGTACCTTGAGCAGCAGATATTGCAACAGCAGAATCTGTTGATGTACCTACATCTTTAATTGTACCTCCATTTTTGTTGATACTTTGAGCACCAATTGATAATACATCAGTCGCATTAACAGCAGCATTTGATACTGTTGTTGAGAATGTTAGTGAATCATTAGTGACCGGTAAAGTACCGTCCATTGTCAATGTTATGCTGGCAGAGCCGCCTGATCCTGTTTGGTCGTTTGACACAACCATTAAAGGTGAAGCGGTGGCAACGGTTACCTGCTCGTTATAGTGTACTATTACTTTTAGTACTGAACCACCTGCACCCGATACGGTTTGTCCAACCTCAAAGTTTACAGCGTCAATAGTAGCAGCACCTAAATTTGTAGATAGGTCTCCGATTGCAACTAGAACTTCTGGTGTAGCACTTGTATTGTCGTTTCCGTTATCAGCCGTACCTGCTTGTCTAACCCAACCTGAAGAATTTGCAAAAACATTTTTCTTCTCGGCAGCAGTTAAATTCTTAGGTTTCGACTCATCGGAAGTACTTGCTCCCCATAATCCCATTTTAACTCTCCTTATTAATAAGTTTTTTAGTTATATAACTAGTACTATTTATAAGATTTTTTGACTGTGTGGAAATTAATTAGATGTGGCCTGAGCATCTCCGCCTGCAGATGGTGATATATTCATTTTAGGATCTATCTCGATTTTAGTCTTTCCAGTGCCTACACCCTTGAGATTTTGATTATCTTTTTCTTTCATCTTGATTTTTTTACCAGACTTCATATCTTTAAGTATTTTTTGTGCTAGGCCTACCTTTAAAGGCACTTCACCAGTGTCAGGATTAGGTTCTACTGCTTTTTCTAATTCAGCCTTGACTTTCAACATTTGATTTTCTTTTTCTAACTTGTCAATCTTAGCGTCTTTATCTTCACCCTTTTCTTTAGGTTTGAAAGGATTTTTCATTTTCATTGATTCTTTAAAGTCTGTCCACTTCATACCTCTATTGATTACTAATTCAGATTTAGCAGTAGAGGTTACAAATGGTATACTTGCCTGTGCGAGTTTATTTAACTGATCTTTTGTCATCTTCTTTATCATACCAGTCATTTTATTTAATTGAGCAGTAGACATTGTTCTACCTTTTAGAGGTGCGTATTCTCTCTCTAATGTTTTTATTTGAGCAGCTGTAAATTCATTTAATATTTCTTCACCATACATCTTTTTAAATTTCTTAGTAAATGTTGATGGTTTAGTTTTTGCTGTTTTATCACCTGGTGCAGCCTTATAATCGTCATCATCATCTGACTTTTTATAATCAGGTCTATTCTTGAAGAAGTCTGCCCTTTTCTTTTTAGTATCTTTCTTTAGGTCTTTGTAATATTTTTTAGGTTGTGTACCTTTTACTTTCTTAACATCTTTATCTTG
>CEUM01086975.1_pt1 | contig 12142 bp, 10 predicted proteins | sample 356421 | NCBI WGS metagenome assembly CEUM01 (sample SAMEA2622716, study PRJEB7988) | marine metagenome | biome: marine biome (ENVO:00000447); feature: surface water layer (ENVO:00002042); material: "saline water (ENVO:00002010), including plankton (ENVO:xxxxxxxx)" | depth 5 m | reverse complement strand
GGACAAAGAGGGATACCACTTATTTTCCTTCAGAACATTACTGGATTCATGGTTGGAAAGGCCTACGAGGCTGGTGGCATCGCAAAAGACGGCGCAAAACTCGTAACTGCGGTATCATGTGTTAACGTACCCAAATTCACGGTAATTGTCGGCGGTTCTCACGGAGCAGGGAACTACGGAATGTGTGGAAGAGCATACGATCCACGCTTCTTGTTCATGTGGCCAAATAGCAGAATTTCTGTTATGGGCGGTCCTCAAGCGGCAGATGTTCTCACAACCGTCAAACAAGACCAGAGGGCGAGAGAAGGTCAAGAGCCTATGGAAGGTGAAGAATTAGAAGCGTTTAGAGCTCCAATTTTAGAAAAATATGAGACTGAAGGAAGCCCATATTATTCAACAGCAAGACTCTGGGATGACGGAATAATCGACCCAAGAGATACTCGAGATGTGCTCGGACTTTGCATAGCGGCAAGTCAGAATGCAAAGTTGCCAGACGACCGGTTTGGCGTATTTAGAATGTAATTGGAAAATTAAAATTTGCAATTGGAGAGTTTCACATGAAAGATATGCCAAAAACCTCACTAGTCAAGGTCGAAATTGACGATTGTATAGCAAGAGTAATCCTTGCAAGGTCTGAGAAATACAATGCCTTGAACGTACAGATGATCACTGAATTAATCGAGGTATTTTCCTGGACAGCAAAGAATTCAGTCGGTGTCACAGGGAAACTAGTTTCTGATGATGGCATTCCATATCTGAGAGTGCTAGTTCTATCTGGTGAAGGTAAGCATTTCTGTGCTGGTGCCGATATCAACATGATGCGAGACGCAGGCGCGAACACACCTGAAGAAAACCGCCGAGATTCTGAAAGATTGGATTCTCTATTCAACGGCTTGTGGGCCCACCCTTGTTTCACAATCGGAAAAATACAGGGTGTTGCCCTTGGAGGCGGTGCTGGTTTGATTGCGTGTTTAGATCACGTAATTTGTGAATCCAGGGTAAAAATCGCCCTATCGGAGGGCAAGTTAGGAATTCTGCCTGCAGTAATCGGGCCTTACGTTTACCGAAGAATGGGAAGTGCGAACTTCCGAAGACATGCAATGCTTGCTGGTAGAATGGATACAAGCGAAGCACTGAGAATTGGAATGATCGATTGTATTGATGATTCATTAGATGAATCAAGCATCGTATCAGAAATTCTCTCAACGGGGCCTTGTGCGGTAACAGCGGCGAAGGAGTTGGCTCTTGGTTTTGACAGATGGGAAGGTGATGATGAATCCCTGCGCCTTTGGACTCTAGATTTCACAAGTAGAATGCGTGGCAGTGATGAAGGGCAAGAAGGTCTCTCTTCTTTCTTAGAAAAGAGAAGCGCTAATTGGAAATCTGAGGAGTGATTCGATGCTAAAACGTACTCTCGTCGCAAACCGCGGTGAGATTGCATGCCGCATTTTGAGGGCTTGCCGCGAGGCAGGCATCGAAGGAGTTGCTATTTATGCTGAAAACGACTCTGGAACCTTGTTTACAGAACTCGCAGACATAGCTGTCCAACTCGAAGGAGAAGGCCTAGCAGAGACCTACCTCAATCAACAACAGATTCTACAAATCGCATTAGAAACAGGATGCGACTCAGTCCATCCTGGATTTGGATTCTTATCAGAGCGAGCAGATTTCGCACAAGCAGTCATGGATTCAGGTTTGACTTGGATCGGACCTTCCCCTGAAGCCATCACAAAGATGGGAGACAAAATGACTGCACGTATCACCATGAAAGAAGCCGGTGTCCCCGTAATTCCGGGTGAAGAAGTAACTGGCGGTCTCGAAGAAGTTCTACAAATCGCACCATCTGTTGGTTATCCACTTTTGCTCAAAGCGACCGCTGGAGGCGGTGGAAAAGGAATGCGTGCAGTACACAAGCAAGAAGACTTGGAAAGCGAAGCAAGAGCAGCAATGAGAGAAGCACTGAACGCTTTCGGTGACGATAGAATATACGTAGAGAGGCTGCTAACCGGTAGCCGTCACATTGAGATTCAAGTCCTTGCAGATAAGTATGGAAAAACAATCCACCTTGGGGAGAGAGAATGTAGTATCCAGAGAAGACATCAGAAAGTCTTCGAAGAATCACCGAGCGTTGCCCTAGATGCAGAATTGCGTGAGGCTATGGGTGAGGCAGCATGTGATGCAGCAAGAGCAGTGGCTTACGAAGGAGCTGGAACAGTAGAGTTCTTGGTTACTCCAAAAGGGGAATTTTTCTTCCTTGAAATGAACACTAGAATTCAGGTAGAGCACCCTGTAACCGAGATGGTTACAGGCGTAGATTTAGTGCGCGAACAATTGAGAATCGCCGGCGGTGAGGCAATGAGTTGTGGGCCACTCAACATGCGAGGTCACGCTATCGAAGTTAGGTTGTATGCTGAAGACCCATCAAACAATTTCCTACCAGCTATTGGTGTACTGAAGAAATTCATCGCACCAACTGGTCCGGGTGTACGCTTGGACACCGGTGTGAGGGAAGGCGACGCTGTAACGCCAGATTACGACCCTATGCTTGCTAAACTAATTGTTTGGGCTCCTTCAAGAGAGGAAGCGCTACAAAGAATGGGCAGAGCATTGGACGAATTCGTTGTCCTAGGCTGCACTACAAACGTAAGATTCCTCAGAGAACTTTGCACTAATCGCGACGTTGTTGATGGCTGGACTACAACCGACATGATCGACAGATTATGGCCTGATGGCTGGTCGCCAGACCAATCTGGTAAAATTTTAGATGCAGGGCTATTGATTGCAGCAGCCTGTGAATCAACTAATCACGGCAAGACAGTAACCTCTTCGGTAGGTGGGAGTGTTATTCCATCACCTTTCTCTACGATTAGCAGGAGGTATCCATGATGGAATTCAAAACCTCAAATGGTCGAATTGAAATCGACCCGTCAAGAGATGGGAACTCTTTCACTAACGAAGGCATGGTTTTGCATACTGGTGAAAATTTGTGGTTGGAAATCGAAGGTAGAAAGCACAAAGCGGTCGCAACAAAAGTTGGAGACGTTTGGTGGGTTCATGTTCTAGGTCATACCCTTCAATTCGAGGTAGTCGAGGCAGGAGCATCATCTGCAGACGATGAGGGCGGACTGACAGCACCAATGCCGGGAAAGATTCTCGAAGTACACGTGACTGAGGGCCAAAGCGTTGCTTCGGGTGACATTCTCATGGTCATGGAAGCGATGAAAATGGAACATAAAATCGTCGCTTCTAGTGATGGGAAGGTTGAATCCATTCACTTCAAAGAAGGTGACCAAGTCCCACAGGGTGCTGAATTGCTTACACTTTCAGAGTGATATTTTGATTAATAATGCAGGTGTTACAATTTAATACTGCATGTTAGTGGGCAGACTTATGCAAAAAGCGCTAGCACTATGTATGACTGCTCTCCTTCTCCTTGCCGGGTGTTTAGGAACAGAAGACGTTGAAGAGGTTATTGAAGACACATTGGATATTGTGGGCTGTGGAGATGAGACAGCACTAAACTACGTTGCTAATGTAACCAACGCTACTGACGATCTGTGTGTTCATGAGGACTCCCTCGAGACTGCAATTGTCGATTTCATCACAATGATCGAAAATGGCCCAAATATGGAAACACTAGACACAACAGTTGGTTTCTCAATGGAAATGTCAGAAGTTTACCCCGATGTATCCGTCCACTACATGGAAACCACAGTAATGTCTCCAACAGGATTCAAGTCGACAATGGAGCATACTATTGATGGAATTACTGAATCTTCTGAGATTATTATCTCAGGTAATGAAGTTCAATTCCACATCAAGAACTCTACTGAAGACTACACTGTTAGAATGAAGCATGGAGAAACATTTGAAGATGCTATGGAGATGATGATGTCTGATGATGATGACGAAGACATGGGAAGCGACGACGACGACATGGGTAGCGGTGACGATGAGATGGTCTGCTACGACATGAGCACTCATATGGTACTTTACGAGTATTACGACCAGATGACCTGTGAGGGTGACGGATACATGTGGGTTCCTGCCAGCAGCGGTCCTAGCGATGACATGGAAGACATGGGAGAAATGGCAGACTTTGGCGAGGTTGATGTTAATGATTACACACAGTACTTCAATCCTCTATCCGCAACAATCACTGGATTTGCTCCTGATGAAACAGGGTTCACTTTCAGTGGTTCTCTAAACATCGACGATGCGCCTTTTAGTTATCTTGAGATTCACACTGACTCGACCTTCAAGGTTCTAGGATTCACAATGGAAGACACAGAAGAAGAAGATAACTGGGTAGAATTCATGATGATTGAATCTGGTGATACTTCAACCGATGACACAATTGCACTTTCTGCACTACCTTACGTTCTGTTCGACATGTCAGATTCTGGAGATGGAGACTCTGGCGATGGAGACTCTGGCGATGGAACTTACTGGGAGCCTTACTACGGCGGCTATTGCGAGTGGGAAGGACACCCAGACGACGATGTTCGATGGTCTTGCAAAGAAGACCAATCCGATTCAGATTGGGAAAACTGGTGGTACTACTGTGAACTTCACGAAGGTGACTGGTACTGTACAGATGACTATGGGCAGTCCTCAGATTATGCTAACTCAGCTGACAACGACAGATACATCAACGGATACGATGGTGGAGATGATGGCGGCTCAGATGACGATTTCATTTGTGACAATGGAGACACAATCCCATGGGATTGGGTAAATGACGGGTATCCAGATTGTGAAGACGGTTCAGATGAGTGGGACGATGGTCCCGGAGAAGAAGAATTCCACTTCTATGACAACTGTACCGATGATAATGGAACTTACGAATGCTGGATGGACGAATGGGACTATGATAACGACGGTGAATTCGATGAGAGCCATGGGTTCGATTACGCAGACTGCTCTCTAGAATCCAACGGTTCCTGGAAATGCTTTGTTGGCTATGTTGATGAAGAATATGAAGAGGAAATTGCAGTTTACTACTGCACACCATTCGTAGCACAGAACTCCGCAGGGTTCTCAATCTTCAATATCACAAATCTAGATGATTCACTATGTGGAATGGAAGTAACCGATGAAATTTACGAGTTTGATAACACCGCCTTTACCATGCCAATCAACCTAATTTGGGAAGATTGCTGGACAGAGGGCAACGAAACCGTATGTGAACAAGGAGAGATTTACTATGATGTCAACACCACAATGCTGTGGGAAACAACTCACGAAAACAACTACATGGATTGTGACGGAGATTATGATAACAATACCAGCATGTGCACAGAATGGATTGGAAACATAACCGATGCAGATGGAAGCGCTTTCCTATTAGTACACGATTACGGAGAGACGCTAATGATGTATCAATACGATGAAGCGACTCAAAGCGGTTTGTTAATTTTAGTGGAATCAGATGATGATGATTATGACCCAGAGATGATGTTCAACATGCTCGATGGAAATGCAGACGGTGAAGTCAATGCTAGTGAATGGGCAGATTTCGGTAACCAGTCAGGTGAAGGAATGACCGATGATGACTGGAATGGGATTCTAATGATGATTGAGATGTTCGATGAAGACAACTCAAGCGGCCTAAACCTCTCCGAGTTCGTTAACATGATGGAGAATATGGATGACATGGACGATGATGATGATTACACCAACGAATGGTCTTTCGACAGAGAAATGCTAGACTGTGACTCGGATGGCGACGCAATGGTCTCTTATGTTGAATTAGAGGCTTGTATAAATGAAGATCTAGCCAACGACGGATTTGGTTACATGAATGCTTCAGATATTGGAGCTCCTGAGGCCTTTGACATGATGGACATGGACGGTGACGAAATGCTGAATGAATCAGAATTTAATTTCTTAAACGCATTATTATCCAACAGTTACGATGACGATGATGATGATGACATGGACCCTGAGACGATGTTCAACATGCTAGATGGTAACGGCGACGGTGAGGTCACCGCCAGCGAATGGTCCGACTTCTCGAACTCTACAGACGAACCAATGTCAGAGGAGGACTTCGGTTTCCTATCTACAATGATGGATAACTATGATGATGATGATTCAGGTGGTCTCGACTTTGATGAATTCATGACATTCATGAGCGAAATGGAAGACATGGAAGATGGAGACGGTGAAGACATTAAAATGTACATGGTTTTCGGTGTTCTACCATATGGTGCAGATATTGACGACTATCATGTTGAGCTAGCAATGTGCGACGGAACGTCTTTGACAGATATTGAATGCGATGATTCCGTATACTCAGTTGCACTATCTGAGATAACGGTCGCTTCGGAGGAAGCGGCAATGATGGCTATGATGACAGAATCAATCGTATTTGTTGACTCTGATGAGAGTGGTACTCTGACCACAGGTGACTTTGTAATGATAAACAACGCTACACTGGATGCAGATGGTGAGTGGAATTTTGCTCGCCTATACTCTAGCGAAGCTGGCGCTTACACCGACGAGAACCCAATGATGAGCATGCTCCCAGGATTCACTGGATTCATTGCAACAATCGGTCTACTCGGTGCTGCATTAATCCGCAGAGAGTGAACCTAGAAGGCACCCCTGCGAGAGCGGGGGTGCCTGATTAGGACTGCAAAGCCCTGATGTTTGCCTCGATTGTCTCAGCGCATTCCTCGAAAACTTCGAGTGATTGGCCAACCGGGTCTTCAAGTTCCCAGTCTGCATCGATTCTGATCATTGGACAACTTACTCCACAACCCATTGAGATGACCATGTCATAAGACTGCCAATCGATATCATCCACGAGTTTTGGATACAACCCTTCAGTGCTAATTCCCTTTGATTCAAGAATCTTCAAGGCGTTGGAACTAACTTGGGAAGCTGGGTGAGTTCCAGCACTAGCAGCATCATGGCCAAGGCTTCTTGCAATACCTTCTGCCATTTGTGAGCGGCAGGAGTTTCCTACACACACGAATAGTAGTCGCATGGTGACACTCTAGTAGCAGAGGCATATGAATAAATGCCACATAGCCTCAATAGATGTGGAAGCCGATTTTGACCTACACCGGTGTTTTCGTAACCCTATTTGTGGCTCATATTATCGCTGCAGCAAATGACTTTGACTTGATTTTCAGATTAATAGCAGCCATGATAACAATTCAGACTTTGTTCGCCGGTCTAATTCTCCATTGGATTGGTGGAAAATGCATTCATGCTCGCTATCCAGTAATCTCTCTAGGAGCAGGTCTCGGTTGGGCTTATGCAGGTATGCAGTTGTCTTGGACGATTCTGATTTGGGTTTTTGCTGTAGTAATCATTCAGTATGGTACTGAAAAAGGGTTGAAGTACAACAGGCCCGTCGAGCAAACTAATGGCTGATTCACCAGTTAAGGTAAACAACCCCGGCGACGCACCTGCCGGCCCATCTCCTGAAGAACAAAAGAAGATGGAGGCAGCATACAATCAGATGAAGCGCAAGATGGCGATTTCAGAGATGGGTAAGGCAATCAAGCACAAGATCATGGTACTTTCAGGAAAGGGTGGCGTTGGTAAATCAACCGTTGCAACCGGACTTGCTCTATCACTTGCGCAACAAGGTCTGAAGGTTGGGCTATTGGATATCGATATCACTGGACCTAACGTTCCTAAGATGATGGGTCTAAGTGGGCGTCGTCTAAACGTAGAGAGCGGTAGAATTCACCCAGCACAAGGCCACCTCGGTGTGAAGGTAATCTCAATGGCTTTCTTGCTAGAGGATGAGGATACTCCAGTTGTTTGGAGGGGTCCAATCAAACTTGGTGCAATTCAGCAATTCATTGGTGACGTAGATTGGGGAGAATTGGACTACCTAATCATTGACTTCCCACCGGGGACATCGGACGAACCGTTGACTGTCGCTCAAAATTTACCTGATATTGACGGAATGGTCATTGTAACCACTCCCCAAGACGTGGCTCTTCTCGATTCTCGCAAATCGATCACTTTCGCTAACTCGTTGAAGGTGGATGTCATTGGTGTAATCGAGAACATGAGCGGTTACACGGTTAGAGGAAAGGCGCCTTCGGGAACCGAAATAGAACTCGCTGCACCTGGAGGCAAGACAATCCGTGTTACAGCTGACGACGAGGGCCACTGGTCAGGTACTCTCGATATTTTCAAGTCAGGCGGCGGCGAGAAAACCGCTGAGGAGTTCGGAGTTCCATTCCTCGGAAAACTACCGTTTGACCCAGGCTTTGTGCGTGGGGGAGATGACGGAGTTCACCGAATTGTTTCCGAGCCAGAGGGTGCATCATCGCAAGCATTTGCAAATGTTGTTTCCGAAATACAATCCAGAGTGGAGTCTGGTTCCACAGATAGTGGCCTAGAAATCATCTGAGGTGATTTAGTGGATTTACCCGAACTAAAGCGCTTGGAGAGAAGAGATGTCGACATGCATCTCACATGGTCAGATGGAACAGAGCATGAGATTACCTACGATGATTTGAGACATGCATGCCCGTGTGCTAAGTGTGCACCGCAAAGAAATGATGACGAGTCCTCCAAAGTTCTTCGAAGAACTGTAGAAAGACTACCCAAAGAAAAGCCGACTGTTAGGCCAGTAGGGAATTACGCACTAGCATTTGAATGGACAAATGGTTGCTCATCCGGTATTCACCGCTTCGAAAGAATTTGGAGACTTGGAGAAAAACAAGACCCAGACAATGGAAAAGCGTACGTCCACGGTGCGTGGTGAAACGCCTTTTGTGGCATCATTTGTCGTAGTAAGGCACTTGTATGCCATTACCTCAGGAACAAACTAGGAGGTTAATCCAATGGATGGTGTGTATCTTACTTGGTTGATTTCTGCATTGGCGATTGGTGTCATACTAATGCCATTCATCAAACCACCTTGGGCAAAAGTCACAATGGATGGTTTCATTGACTTCCTGCGGAGATATTGGCTTCACATTGCGATAGTTCTGACAATTTACAACGCCAAGGATTTCCTCGACGAGGTTGATAGAATCCTGATGGCAAATACCGATGGAATGCTGAATATGACTCCTTGGATTTACGCAATCGAAGGAGAGATGGCATTGTGGGTTCAAGAGACCTTCAAGGCTGATTGGCTGACCGCTTTCATGACTCACTTCTACGTTGTAGGATTCATGGTTATTTGCTATGTTTCAATATTCTACTTTGCATACTTCGATGACAGATATATGGCTGACAGAATAAGTTTGACCATCTTCTGGGTTTACATATTAGCAATTCCGTTTTACCTATTTTTCAACGTCCATGTAACTGGAAATTACATACCTGGAATGGAGACACTTGCGTACAATCATACTCCAGAGATTAATGATTGGTTCCACCGAATAGACCCTCTGACAAACGGCATGCCAAGTCTCCACATTGGATTCCCATTCGCCGTTTGGCTATGTCTTCTCAGGTTCGATACTGACGGTAGATGGACAGTATATCGAAGAATCATTTTCGCATTCGTTCTCCTAACCGCATTCTGCATCCTGTACTTGGGAATCCACTGGTTCATGGATATCATTGGAGGGATGGTTGTTGCTGCAATAGCCGTAAGCATCGCGAACAAGATGGCAGATTCGTTTTGGAGAATTTTCGATGAGAGAACGATTAATGCACGCTTAGTTACTCTACTCACAAACCCAAAACGTGCTATGAATGTAATCAAGTCAAGTGCTTCAAAGCAGTTTAACCGATTTACAAAGCCAACCAGTAAAGAGACAGGTGCGATGCTCGCAGTTGTCATTATCGTTGTTGCTGGTGTAATCACTTGGGACTTGACTCACCAATCGATTCCAGCTGGTGGTGTAGATGCACCAGTTGGTGTTGAAGCAGCAGACGGTTGGTTGATTACTCTCGATGATAGAGAAGAATCTGCTCTTGTTATTGTTCACGACTTGTCAGATTTAGATTCAGAAATAGACGTAATTCAACCAATTTTAGACTCTAATTCAACATACGACGTTAGAGGTGATATGCTTGCGATGGCGAATGCTACGACTTTGATGATTGTAGATCTTGCAAACCCAAACGTAGCAAAAACAACAATCGATGTTAACAATCCGACAGATGTCGAGATAGTGACAAATGATTGCGTTGCAGTCCTAGAAAACGGCGGAGTATCGTATTGGTCATTTAATGGAATGGAAAAGGTTGGGCCTAATGCTGAGCAGGGCGATTCAGTCATCTTATTCGAATCGTTTGACGGGCAAATCGCACTTGTGTTTGAGAGCGAACCATCCGTTGTTAATTTAGGAATTATTGACGCAGAGGGTCTAATTTCAATCGAAGTAAATGCCACTGCAGACCCCAATGAAGATGAAATATTGAAAGATGCTGAATTGAATGTTGATGTTGAGAATGCAACAATTACAGACATCTCATTGTCAAAGACGATGTTAGCAGCTACAGTTGACGTTAATGCAACCTCTAGGCTCGTTTTGCTGGATACAATAAGTGGAGATAGTCAAATCATTTCAGATCATAAGTTTGCAGCATATGATCCTCATATTGGATATGGTGTTCTAATGTTCTCAGCATATACCGAAATAAATCCTCTCGAAGCAGCTGAAGAGTATGCTGATAGGGAGATTTACATTCATGACTTGGAAACAAACCTGACAAAACCACTCACTGCAGATGGCTTAGATCAGTGGGCTCCAGTGGTTTTAGAGGAACACTACGTCTATCAGCAAATGGACAGTGATGGAGACGTCAGTGTTGAGGTTCAACAAAAGGAACCAACTCTACAACCCTATTCTTCAAACATACTGAAATTTGGAGTTATGCTAGTTATAGCACTATCATTCATCAATATCATGCAGAGGCAAAAAGAGTCAAATTTCAACCACCATGATAGCGAACTCGCATCATGATTTGCTCCAATCTTTTCAGAACGTCTTTAGCTTCAGGTGGCATTCCTCCTGGAGCAGGTTGAGGCTTTCCTAGTTCCTCATCCAATTCTTGGTATCCTCTGAGAACTAAGTCCATCGCTCCCTTAACATCAGGGTGACTAGCCCTTAGAATTTCATGTAATACGTGGAGGTCAATTCCGAATCCCTCCAAGTCATATTCTCGTGATGATAGTCCAAGGTCTATCAATACGGGATTGCGGTTTTTGTCGATTAGAATGTTGTTAGTTGACAAATCGCCGTGATTTACTGCATTGCGATGCAATTCTCTAATCGCCTTTCCAACATTGATGAGCAATTCTTCATCATGCTCATTGTTTCTTAGAACTTCGATTAGAGGCTTCCCTTCGATTCTCTCCATGATGATTTTTGATTCTTCGATATCGACGTCCCAAATCGCAGGAACTGGTGCGCCTCTACGTGCTAACCAAATTGTCAACTTGATTTCATTAGTCATCCTCTTTTTTGTTAGACTTGCATCCAAATCTGGATGTCTCCAACCACGAGGTCTGCGCTTTTTTAGCACAGCAGGCCTACCGTGCCAAGTCCCAGAAATGACCTCTGCCTCCGCACCAAGGTGGAGCCTCTCCCCCTCTGACCAAGCCTGCATCATTTGTTCGTAGAAGTGTATGGTTCAAAAAGGAGTGCCTACAGGGAGTAATGAGGCAAGAGGATGACAGTGTCACTGCCGATGTGTGCCATCGACTTCACAAATGATGCGATGGGTCCTGAAGAAGCAGCAATCGCCGACAGGATTGCTGAATTGAAAGAATCGCTAGGTGATGACCTGTTAATACTCGGTCACCACTATCAACGCGACCAGATAGTAATGCACGCAGATCTGTTGGGAGATTCATTCCTGCTCTCCGAGCTAGCCGCTAAATCCAGCGCAAAAAACATCGTTTTCTGTGGAGTTCATTTCATGGCTGAATCTGCTGACATTCTAACTTCTGACGAACAGCGAGTAATCCTCCCAAACATGCGGGCAGGTTGCTCAATGGCTGATATGGCCGCTCTTCACGAAGTGGAAGTGGCTTGGGATGAGATTCTAGCAAAGTCTGGACTGAAGGACCCTGCAACAGCAAAAGAAGGAGAGTCGTGTTTAATTCCTGTAACTTACATGAACAGCGCTGCAGAATTGAAAGATTTCTGTGGGCGCCATGGTGGAATAGTTTGTACTTCTTCAAACGCCACGGGTATTCTGG
>CEUM01002719.1_pt1 | contig 12165 bp, 9 predicted proteins | sample 356421 | NCBI WGS metagenome assembly CEUM01 (sample SAMEA2622716, study PRJEB7988) | marine metagenome | biome: marine biome (ENVO:00000447); feature: surface water layer (ENVO:00002042); material: "saline water (ENVO:00002010), including plankton (ENVO:xxxxxxxx)" | depth 5 m | reverse complement strand
GCATTCAAGCCGGATTTGACAATCTTCACCAATGTGACCGAGTTCAATCTCGAAGAGATCGAAACCCGCGTGAGCGAAACAGCCTTCCTCAATGCAGGTCTTAAAATCACAATTCTTGATAATCGAGGCGAAGAACCTCATCACGCCGAGCACCTTTACGAAGGCGGCCTTGCTGAATATGTTGGTCAACTCAACGAACGCAGGGAAGTGCTGCACGCCGATGTCATCACCATCTCTGGAGACAAAGAAATCGAAAAAGGTCTCGTTGAGGTCGAAGTCGCTTTGCAATGGTCGGATGCATTCAGCGAGTCGATTCGTTGTTACACGAACATCATTCGAAACAAAGACGGTGGAACGCACATGTCCGGCCTGCGGACTGCACTGACCAGTTCTGTCAACGCTTATGCCAAGAAGAAAAACCTGCTCAAGGGCGATTCACTCTCTGGAGATGATGTTCGTGAAGGACTCGCAGCCGTCGTCAGCGTTAAGCATCCTGACCCATCGTTCTCCTCACAAACCAAGGACAAACTGGTGAGCAGTGAGGTCACGGGTATTGTTCAAACGATTGTCTATGACAAGCTCGGAGAATTCTTTGAGGAGAATCCTACTGTTGCAAAACAGATTGTGGAAAAGGCACTTCTCGCCTCAAAAGCACGAGAAGCGGCTCGTAAGGCACGTGATTTAACACGCAGAAAAGGCGTTCTTGAAGGCGGGGGCCTGCCTGGAAAACTTGCCGATTGCCAATCGAGAGATCCGAGCGAGTGCGAAGTCTACCTTGTGGAAGGTGATTCTGCCGGCGGTTCAGCGAAAACAGGGCGAGACCGACGCATACAAGCCATCTTGCCGCTACGTGGAAAGATTCTGAATGTCGAGCGGCAAAAGCACAATGCTGCGAAGGTGTTCCAAAATCAAGAAATTCAAACGATGATTCGCGCCCTTGGAGCTGGCGTAGGGAACAATAGCGAAGATGAGGGTAGTTTCGACCCTGAGAAATTGCGTTACAGCAAAATCATCATCATGACCGACGCTGACGTTGACGGTGCTCACATTCGTACATTGATGTTGACGTTCTTGTGGCGTTTCATGCGTCCTGCAATTGATCAGGGGCACGTCTACATTGCCCAACCTCCGTTGTTTCAACTCTCGAAGGGCAGGGTGAGCAAATACGCCTTTACTGACGAAGAGCGAGATGCCATACTCGACGAACTCCGGGGTGACAACCCGAATGCAAAGATCGGTGTTCAGCGATACAAGGGTCTTGGTGAAATGAATCCTGAACAACTGTGGGAGACGACCATGAATCCTGAAACGAGGACGATGCTCAAGGTGACTGTCAAAGATGCAGAAGAAAGCGATCGCATGTTTGAGATTCTCATGGGCGAGGATGTCCCTGATCGTCGGGCGTTTATCGAGCGCCACGCAAAGGAGGTGACCAACCTTGACATCTGAAGAAGAAACAAACGAAAGTGGAGACGCTGTTGAAACTGGCACAGTCTTGAATCGTTCACTCAACGACGAAATGAAGACGTCGTACATCAATTACGCCATGTCGGTCATCATTGGCCGCGCTTTGCCAGATGCTCGTGACGGGCTCAAACCCGTTCATCGACGCGTGCTCTACGGTATGCATGAAGGAGGACATACTGCAGACAAAAAGTTCAGCAAATCAGCACGTTCTGTTGGGGAAGTCATGGGTAAGTATCACCCCCACGGTGATCAATCAATCTACGATACAATGGTGCGAATGGCTCAGGAATTCTCGCTTCGATACCCATTGGTTGACGGCCAAGGGAACTTCGGTTCAATCGATGGTGACCCTCCTGCAGCTATGCGATACACAGAGAGTCGACTGGACCGAATCTCCAAGCACATGCTCGAAGATATTGAGAAGAAGACGGTTGACTTCCAGCCGAATTTCGATGACTCAGAGATGGAACCAACGGTTCTACCTGCACGATTGCCGAATCTCCTCCTGAATGGTTCAGACGGTATTGCGGTTGGTATGGCCACACGAATCCCTCCTCACAACCTGACAGAGGTCGCAGGCGCCATCAATCTCCACGTTCAACGCATCCTCGAAGAGGGTGAAGAAAACACAGGAAAGCCGCATGTCTCCATTGACGAGTATATGGAGCACATCAAGGGCCCAGACTTCCCAACGGGTGCAACCATACACGGAATTGATGGAATCATCGACATGTACACCACCGGTAAGGGTCGATTCCACGTTCGCTCCCGGTGCGATGTCATTGATGATTCAAGCGGAAAACGCATCATCGTCCATGAAATTCCGTACCAGGTTAAGAAATCGGACATGCTCGTTCATATCGCAGATTTGGTCTCAAAAGGATCTGTTATCGGTATACGTGACATTCGTGACGAATCCTCGAAGGAAGGAATCCGTGTTGTCATTGAAGTGAAAAACAATGCTGATCCTCATGCCGTGTTGAACCAGTTGTTCAAGTCGAGTCGTCTCCAAGAATCGTACTCTGCCAACATGATGGGTATCCTCGATGGACGACCTGTGTTGTTGACCTTACCGACCATGCTCCACACCTATGTTGAGCATCGAGAATCCGTCATCGAACGACGTGCGAAGTTCGAATTGGAGAAGGCCGAAGCACGTGCACACATTTTGGAGGGGCTTGTCAAGGCACAAGACCGCATTGATGATGTCATCGCAGTCGGTAAAGCCAGCTCAAGCCGAGAACAATTCGAGGCCGTCCTTCAGGGGACGGAAGTTATGCCCGGTATCTTGGCGTTTGACTTCACGGAACCACAGGCCAAGGCCATCGCTGAGCGACGTCTCTATCAATTGAGTCGCCTCGATGTCGAAAAGGTGCAGAAGGATTACGATGAATTGAAGATTAAAATCGCTGACCTGAAGGACATCATTGCTTCTCGAGTCCGCCGCTTAAACATCCTCTCACAAGAACTTGATGAGATGGTTGAACGGCATGGTGATGAGCGACGTTCAGAGATCAATAAGATGCCTCTGTCAATGGACCGAGAAGACCTGATTGAAGAGCGTGCGATTGCCATCACGCTCACCGATGACAACTACATCCGACATGTGCCTGTTGAGACATTCAGAATCCAAAACCGAGGTGGAAAAGGCCTCAAGGGCGTGGCAACGAAAGATGAGGATTCTCCACAATCCATTATCACGTGTTTTAGCAAGGACAGGTTGTTGATCTTTACCGATCTTGGTCGTGTGTACGGTCTCAAGGCTTGGGAAATTCCGCAAGGAAGTCGACAAAGTCGAGGTACACACATCCGCAATCTGCTCGAAAACCTGCAAGACGAGGAGAACATCGTTAGCATTCTTCCAATCTCGAAGGAGCTTGTCGATGAAGTGACTGAGAAATGCCTGAAAATTAAACTTGAGGAGGGCGAAAAGCGACCTCCATCAGGCTATTTCTTGCTCTTTGCGACCAAGTTGGGTCTCATCAAGAAGACCGATCTCCATGAATATGTCCGAATCAATCGAAATGGAAAGTATGCACTTCGATTCAAACTTGAGAACGATTCCTTGGTCAATGTCCAGCAAAGCGTTGACAGCGACGATGTTGTGATGATTTCAACAACGGGATATGCCAGCCGTTTCAAGTGCGATGCTATCCGGACCTCTGGTCGTGTTTCCGGTGGTGTGTATGGAATCAAGGTCGCTGACCGAAAGGGATCAGGTGGAGGATTTGTTGCAGGTATGCTCGCTATGAGCGATGCCGATTCGCAAATCCTTACCATCTCCAAATTTGGAATGGCGAAGCGTAGTCGACTCGGAACGGCCGACCGCGTGCCCGATCTCGATCGAGACGGGAACGAACGCTTCGATGATGACGGCAATCTGAAAATGATGACAGATGGTTATCGTTCGACCAATCCTGGCGCAAAGGGTGTGCGAACCATGAAATTGGATGAAGAATTTTCAGACGAACTTGTGAGTGTTCGACGTATTCCAGATTTGAACGACAACTTGTTCGTCCTAACCAAGAAAGGTATGATGATTCGATTGGCTGTTGATCAAACAAAGGAAACCTCTGGAAAATCGACCAAGGGTACTCGAATCATGGAATTGCGATCGAAGGATAAGTCGTCGCATAATGATGAAATCATCTTCACTGCTCGCTTGCCTGCGGAATTGATCGAAGAGGACGAATTTGATGCCATGGATACCGACGGTGACGGTGTTGTTTCCCGAGAGGAATTCGAGGCTGCACAAGCTGCAAAATCAAATGCGGACCCTGAAGAAGAATGACACGGTCCTATCGACGAGTTCAAACATGATTCATGACTGGTTGGTATGTGCGGGGGATTTCCTCGTAGGTGAATTGTTATGGATGAGCGTTCATTGATTTACGATTGGAACACGATTGAATACGAGTTAAACAGGAATCCAAACAACCATCCGCATGGTGTTTGGTTCGATGACGAAACGCTGCGTGATGGCCTTCAGAGCCCATCTGCTCGCAATCCAACCATTGAGCAGAAAATTGAGTTGCTCGATTACATGGAGAAACTTGGTATTCAGAAGGTTGATCTCGGACTTCCAGGTGCAGGACCGTTCCACGTCGAACACATCGATGCTATGTTGACCCACATTACTGAGAACGATTACCAAATCCGACCAGGTGCTGCGGTACGAACACTGATGCAAGACATCGAACCACTCGTCGAATTGCAAGAAAAGCACGGAATTCCAATTCAAGCTTCAGCGTTCCTTGGAACAAGTCCGATCCGCCAATATGCAGAAGGATGGACCATGGACAAACTCTTGTCGACCATGGAAACGGCTGTCTCTTTTGCTGTTGAAAACGACGTACCCGTCATGTTTGTTACAGAGGATACCACGCGCTCCAATCCTGAAGACATCAAGAAGATCTACCAGCGAGCCATGGAACTCGGTGTTCGTCGAATTTGTGTTTGCGATACGTGTGGCCATGTGACGCCAAACGGTGTCAAGAAATTGCTCAATTTCATCGATGAGGAGGTCATCAAGGACAGTGGATACGATCGTCGAGACATCGAAGTCAATTGGCATGGTCACCAAGATCGTGGTTTGGGTGTTGCCAATAACATTGCAGCCGTTGAAGCAGGTGCAGATGTCGTTCACGGAACCGCACTTGGTCTCGGTGAGCGAGCAGGAAATGCGCCTCTCGATCAGACACTCGTGAACCTCAAATTGATGGGGGCCATCGATAATGATCTTACCGTTCTTGGCGAGTACATGCAAAAAGCACACGAATTCACCGAAGTTCCTCTTCCTCGCAACTATCCAGTCTTTGGACAAGATGCATTTGAGACAGGAACTGGTGTTCACGCATCAGCCGTCATCAAGGCCATGAAGAAAGGCGATCACTGGCTTGCCGATCGTGTGTATTCAGGTGTTCCTGCAGGCGAATTTGGCCTCGAACAAGTCATTCGAATCGGTCACATGGCTGGACGGTCAAACATCATCTGGTGGCTTCAACAACGAAATTATGAGGTAACGGATGAACTTGTAGCCCATCTCTTCGATGTAGCAAAATCACAGCGAAGATTGATGGACGATTCCGAAGTTGTTGCAGCCATTGAAGCTTTCAACAATTGATGAATCCTCTATTCTTCCTCAACATCGTTGGCCATCATCAGTGCAACAGGCCGAGTTCGCTCGTTCTCATCCAAAATCAATCGTGCAATGATGATGATTGGAGCACCAATAATGGCTCCAGCAATGCCCCAAACCTGTGAGAACAACATCACAGTCAACAACAAAACGAACGGTGAGATTCCAATCTTCGAGCCAGATAGATTTGGTTCAACAAACGATCCAAACACTTGCTGATTTCCAACGAGTAGGGCAATCATCAACAGAGCCATTCCAGGATCGAGCAAGATGACTCCGATGATGACTGGTGGAATTGTAGCAAACAAGGCTCCTAGGATTGGAATGAAATCCAACAAAAAGCACAAAATTCCAAACAAAAACCACCCAGGGACGTTAAATCCATAGAGAATGATGGCCATGACGAGAGCTTGTCCTGCACTGCACGTCACCTTTGAGACCACATAAGCCTGAATCGATTCTGTTGATTCGCTGACAATTTTCTTGGCTCTCTCGTACGAGTTTGGAAATGCTGCTCCGAATCGTTGTGCAATTGTGTGCTCCTCTAAGACAATGAACAAAAGGAAAATCAACACTGTTATCATCGTTCCGAAAAATCCACTCAATGTGCCCAAGATGCCGAGAACAAACACTTCGATGTTGCTCGGCGATGCAACACTGGCAAGAAGTTCAGCATCTGAAAATATGACCTCGAGACCGTAAAGATTCGAATCCGCTAAGTTCGCTCTCTTTTCTTCAAATGCTTCGGTGATCCTTGGGACTTCCTCGATAAAGTCCGAAAGATTCTCGTACAAAAACAACGACGTAAAGTAGACTGTAACAATAAACGTCAGAAGAACTGTACCATACGATACAAACCGATTTCCAACCTTTTCGTAAATGAATTGTTCAGGTGGCTTAATCATGAAGAAAAGCAAGACTGCAATAGCTAACGGCATCAATATGGATTGCAAATGAATCATTGAGAGATAGACCACCAAACCAACGATAGCAACGCTCGCAGCTGTCGTCCTTTTCGAGTCGATACCAACCTTGGACAATTCTTCCATGATGTTTTTTTTTGAGGATGCCCATCTAAGGTTTGTCCCGAATGATTTGGCGATACATCTTTTTGTGGAGTGATTTACAATTTGCAGCCAATGAATCAGAGGGTGGGCAGGTTACTCAGGCTTCCTCTTCTGTGTTGTCTTCTCGATTGACTTCTTCCAGTGTTGCTTCAAGCCATCCACTGTCGACACTTCCACCATCCCATTCGCCACGAACTTCGACCTCGATTTCCTCTTCTTCTCGCCATACAGGCTCATCAAGAGATCCTTGTGTGATGAAACGGCCAAATCCATCGACTTGCTCTTCGAGCAGGGACATGTGCTTTGAGATTGGTAGGAAATGACCAACTGGCATCCCTGCTGCTACGAATGGGTTGGTCGCAATACAAATCATGAGTCCATCTTCTGGGGCAAGGATATCGACAGATAGGCCAGGTGTGGCTGGGTCGGATATACGGGCAACGACGTCACCTTCCTTCATGATTGAACCACTATCAACAAACAAGTCGAGGAGACCCCCTTCACCAGCTCTGAGCCATGTTGACCCACTTGCAAGCATTCTGAACCGAGGTCTGTGTGGCTTTCCTGGAACCATCTTGAGTTTTCGAAGAACGTTCATGACGCCATGAACAGCAACTTTCACCGATGCTTGATCAAGCCAGTTTGCTCCTCCACCTTCGTAAGTTATGGCTGGAATGTCCTCCAAATTTGCATTGTTGCGAAGCGATCCTTTCGGCGGTTTCGAATCGAGGAGAATTTCGATTCCAAATGCCTTAGCAAGGATGTTTGAACCAGCATGAGCGAGGTCAACTCGAAGTTGAGGCATGTTTGAACGCCCTTTTCCTGCGCTATGTAAGTCAATGATTGCATCCGAGTCTTCGACGAGATATTTCCATACTTGAGCAGCAACTCTTCGAGTCGATGAGCCCTTTGAGTTGCCGGGGAAATTTCGATTCAAATCTCTTCCATCGGGGAAATATCTCGATTTTGATCGGTAACCCGGCATGTTCACAACGGGGACGATTCGAATGGTACCTGCCAATGTTTCTGGGTCGAGTGGCTTTTCTTGGTCGGTAAATGCCGTACTCAACAAATGCGTACAAGCAGAAGGACCAGTCAGTTCATCTCCATGCATGCCTCCAAGAATGGTGATTGTAGGACCTGGGCGCTTGCCGTGAATGATGGTCACAGAAGTTGACCATGGGTCGCCGATGGTGACTTCGAGCAATGGAAGTTCAATCGTTCGAATGGTTCCTCTTTTCACCAGTTTTCGGTAGAAGCGATAATCGCCCCATTCCGAATTTCGATCCCATTCAGCACGATCTTCGATTTGGTGCTCCTGTAGGGCCTTTTCGATGGCCTTGCGACGAGTTCTGGACAATTCATGTGCAATTCGAACAGGCTTGCGCTTCGTTTTGCGAGCCATTTGTTCAACCCCTCAGTTTTCCAAGCCAGCGACAAGGTCAGCAAGCACGGCATCGACATCACTCGCTTTGGTCACACCAGAGGCGAGCAAGACGCCATGTGCACCAAGTTCAACAGCGGTTTTAACGTCCTTTCCATCCTTCACACCAGCGCCACAAAGGACGCGAACGTGAGGATTAATCGCACGAACGGCATTGACCGTATCAGAAACGATGGCAGGGTCTGCTGTTGTCACTGAAATGTCTCCGCCTATGAGTTCAGGTGGCTCAACTGCAATGAATGTAGGGCCAAGCTCTGCTAATTGATGCGCTTCATCAACATCGGCTGCGCAAGCACACATCGGGAACTCATCCGGTAATTGCTGCATGAGTTGCTGGACATGTTCGATGTCGACTTTGTGCTCCGCATGGTTGATAATTGTCCCTTGAGCACCCCTTTCTATAGCGTTTTCAGGTTGGAGCCAACCTGTGAATGAACCTTGTCCAACTGGGTCGAGATGCTGACTCCACACTTCCAAGGATGGTGCGGCTTGTTTGACTGCATGGAGGTCAAAGGCAGATACGACAGCAATCATCCTAACATGGTCCTTGGATGCTCGTTCCATCGCTTGTGCCAAATCGACTGCCCTCTGACCCATGGCCGTCGCATAGGTTTTGAAATTGACTACAATGAGGGGCTGCATAATAATCCCACGCATCAATTCTTCTTGATACCTTCCGTTCTATCACTCGATAAGCGGCCATTGTGCACAGGAAAGAACAGTATTGTCTGGAACAATCGAATCGTGATCAACAACCACGCTGTCCAATGTACAGTTCTTTCCAATTGTTGAGTTTCTTCCTATGAGTGTTTCATTAAGTTTCGAATTGCTTCCGACTTGAACGTTGTTGAGAAGGCTGCATTTGGAGAGTTGAGCAGACGTGATCGATGCTCCTGTTGAGAGCATGCTGTTCTCGACCTTGCTGTCACCATGGATATTGACGGAATCATCTGCATGCCAGTTGGAATCAATCCGCTTGCCGCCTTTCCATCGTTCATGTGCAATGCTTGCCTCGACCCCGAGAGACCAGCTCTTTGGGGTTCCTGCATCAATGAAATAGCCATCAAAGGAGAAACCGTTGAGCTTACGTTCTTCAGCAAGAACGGGGAACACTTCGCGCTCGAGGGAACTCCGTCCTAAGGGAATGTAGTCGAAGATGTCGTCTTCGAACACATATGATCCAGCATTGATGAGATTTGAAAAGACTTCTTGTGGAGCAGGTTTTTCTTTGAATTGCGTGATGCGTTGATCATCATCAAGACCTACGATTCCAAAAGGTGTTGGGTCTTGAACTTCCCAAAGTGCCAGTGTTCCAATGCCTCTGTTTTTTTGATGCAAGTCAAGTCCAACCTGCATGTCCAAGGATGAGATGATATCACCATTCAGGCAGACGAATTGCCCTGAGACAACGTCTCTGCAATTACCAAGTGCACCTCCTGTTCCGAGGGGTTCTGTTTCTCTGACGATTCGAACATCGTAAGAGACATCCGCCTCTTTGAAGTATGCTTCAATATCATCAATTTTGTATCCACCCGCTACTACAACCTCGTCGACTTTGTCGCTCGGTACAACTTCCACAACGTGTTCGAGGAGTGTTTTGTCCAACATTGGTAGAATTGGTTTTGGAATTTCATAGGTCCAAGGACGCAGTCGTGTGCCGAAACCTCCCGCCAATACCACGACCTGCATGCTTAATCCGCACTGTTTTCGCTTTTCAACTTGTAGTGTTGGTGGTTTGGATGATTGAGACAACGTAGCCGCACAGTTCAAAGACGTTCTTTCTCTCGGAGCATTTGGTGATACAATGAACATCCACGAATACCAAGGTAAAGCTCTGTTCAAAGCCCATGGCGTAAAGGTCCTCGATGGCGTCCACTGCACAAGCGTTGCAGATGCACTTCAGGCCTATGATACGCTTCAGTCAAAGGTTGTTGCAGTCAAATCTCAAATCCATGCAGGTGGCCGAGGAAAAGGAAATCTCTACTGTCCAAACTCAGGAGATCTCCTGATGGAAGGTGGTGTAAAAATCGCTTTTTCTCGAGAGGATGTAGAAACGTACGCTACCAATATTTTGGGACACGTCCTTGTGACCAAGCAAACCGGCGACGAAGGTAAACTTGTCAACCATCTATACGTTGAATCAGGATGCGATATTGCTCACGAGTATTATCTTGCCTTGCTAGTCGACCGTGAAGAGAAATCAGTTCTCATCATGGCATCAACGGAAGGTGGGATGGACATCGAAGAGGTCGCTGAAGAAACTCCAGAATTGTTGCACAAAGTCAACGTTGACCCCAATGCAGGTCTGATGGGTTACCAAGTTCGTGATCTTGGTCTTGCACTCGGACTCTCCGGTGCAGCACACAAGTCGTTTGCAAAGATGCTTCGTTCGCTTTATGCACTCTTTGTCCAAGAGGACTGTGCAATGGTCGAAATCAACCCATTGGTGCGAACAGGCGATGATGAGATGGTTGCTTTGGATGCCAAGGTCAGCTTCGATGAGAATGCAGAATTCCGTCACAAGAACTGGGACGACCTGCGGGACCTCTCCGAAGAAGAGGATGTTGAAATCCGAGCAAAGGAAACAGGCCTCTCCTATGTCAAACTCGATGGCAACATCGGCTGTCTGGTCAATGGAGCAGGTCTTGCCATGGCCACCATGGACGTCATCAAGTTGTACGGGGGAGAACCTGCTAACTTCCTTGACGTTGGTGGTGGAGCCAACGAGGAACAAGTGAAGACGGCGTTTTCGATCATTCTTGAAGATCCCAACGTCAAAGGCATCCTCGTCAACATCTTTGGTGGAATCATGCGCTGCGACATCATTGCTCGTGGTGTGATTGCTGCAACTGAAGCGCTGGACCTCAATGTTCCACTCGTTGTTCGACTAGCAGGAACCAACGTGGATGAAGGCAAGGCAATTCTTGCTTCTTCTACACTCAACATCCATCCTGCTGATGACTTGGCAGATGGTGCGCAGAAGATTGTACAATTGATTGGAGGTGAGGCCTGATGGGAATCTGGATCGAAGAAAACGCAAAGGTATTGGTACAAGGAATCACAGGAAAGCAAGGCATGTTCCATGCCGACAAGATGGTCGAATACGGGACTCACATCGTTGGAGGCTGTACCCCTGGAAAGGGCGGCCAAACCGTTGAACTCCAAGGAAAAGATTTCCCAGTTTGGAACTCAATGTTTGAAGCGATTGAGGCAACGGATGCTGATGCAACCGTCATTTACGTACCACCGCCATTCGCTGGTGAAGCCATCATGGAGGCTGCTGATGCTTTCGACCAAATCAAAGGCGAAGGTGTTGTTGTTTGCATTACGGAAGGCATTCCAACCCTTGACATGGTCAAGGCCGTTGCGTTCGTCGAGAATCGCCCAGGTGTGCGATTGATTGGACCAAATTGTCCAGGCATCATCACTCCCGGCGAGAACGGTGGGGCTAAGATTGGAATTATGCCTGGGCACATTCACGCTAAGGGACGGATTGGCATCGTTTCAAAATCGGGTACATTGACCTACGAGGCTGTTGCTCAAACCATGAGCATTGGTGAAGGACAATCCACCTGTGTCGGAATTGGTGGGGATCCTGTCAATGGGACCGGATTCATCGATTGTCTTGCAGCCTTTGAAGCAGATTCGCAAACTGAAGCCATTGTCATGATTGGTGAAATCGGTGGAAATGCTGAGCAAGAAGCTGCAGCATGGGCAAAAGAAAACGTGACCAAACCAATCGTTGGATTCGTCGCAGGTGCAACAGCACCGCCAGGCAAGCGAATGGGGCACGCTGGTGCCATCATTTCTGGCGGCAAAGGGACTGCAGAAGAGAAATTTGCAGCCTTCGAAGCGGCAGGAATCGCTTGTGCAAAGGATCCATCTGAACTTGGTGCAGTTCTTCTCGAAGCCTTGAAGAAAGCCGGATTGAGAAACGAGTGATATGAGCGAAGAGAGAAGCAAGGAACTTCTCGCTCACTATGCTCAGAATTCAATTGATTTCACATGGATTCCATCTCCAAATCAGCATTCATACCGTTGGAGAACGG
>CEUM01328169.1_pt1 | contig 12176 bp, 11 predicted proteins | sample 356421 | NCBI WGS metagenome assembly CEUM01 (sample SAMEA2622716, study PRJEB7988) | marine metagenome | biome: marine biome (ENVO:00000447); feature: surface water layer (ENVO:00002042); material: "saline water (ENVO:00002010), including plankton (ENVO:xxxxxxxx)" | depth 5 m | reverse complement strand
CAAGTAATAGAATCCAAAATAAGCTCCGATATGTTGAAATTAAGACAAAAATCTATATAATTTGTTGAAGTTATATATAAATCTGTTGAAAAATATAGATAATTTTAAGTTAATAAAAAAAAACTTCTTATATTTTTGCTTAATGAGATTAACTTTATCACAACTTGAACAATACCTTTCAAAAGCAGCATGGATTTTAAAAGGACCCGTTGATGCTTCAGACTTTAAAGCATATATTTTTCCATTATTATTTTTTAAAAGAATATCGGATATTTATGATGAAGAATATAAAATTGCTTTAGAAGAATCAGGTGGTGATAAAGAATATGCAGCATTAGATGACTTTCATAGATTTGTTATACCAAAAGGATGTCATTGGAAGGACATAAGAGAAACTACTGTTAATATTGGTTTGTCTTTAGAAAAAGCTTTTAGAGGTATTGAGCAAGAAAATCAGAATTTCTTGCATGGTATTTTTGGTGATGCCCAGTGGAGTAATAAAGAAAAATTATCCGATAAAATTTTGATTGATTTAATTGAGCATTTTTCTAAATATATTTTATCTAATGCAAATGTGGAGGCGGATATGTTAGGTAACGCTTATGAATACTTAATTAAACATTTTGCTGATTTAACAAATAAAAAGGCGGGTGAGTTTTACACACCAAGGTCAGTAGTTCATTTGCTTGGGTTAATACTTGACCCTCATGAAGGGGAAACGATATATGATCCTGCTTGTGGTACTGGGGGCATGTTATTGGAATGTGTTGATCATTTAAAAGATAATAATGAGGATTATCGCACACTTAAGCTCTTTGGACAAGAAAAAAATCTAACTTCAAGCTCAATTGCAAGAATGAATATGTTTTTGCATGGGATTGAAGATTTTAAAATTGAAAGAGAAGATACTTTAAGAAATCCTGCATTTTTTGAAGCTGACGGATTAAAGAAATTTGATTGCGTAATTGCAAATCCTCCATTTTCTTTAAAAGATTGGGGTGCTGAAAATTGGGCAAATGACCCATACGGAAGAAATATTGCTGGTGTGCCTCCAAAAGGAAATGGAGATATGGCTTGGGTGCAGCATATGATTTCTTCTTTAAAAGATAATAAAGGAAGAATGACTGTGGTATTACCACATGGAGCATTATTCAGAAAAGGAGCAGAAGGTAAAATAAGAAAGGCATTATTAGAGATGGATTTGTTAGAAGCTGTAATAGGATTAGGAAGTAATATTTTCTATGGTACTCAGCTCGCTGCTTGTGTTTTAATATTTAATAAAAATAAATCTTCTGATAGAAAAGATAAAGTATTGTTTATTGATGGTTCTGATCAAGTAAGAGTTGGTAGAGCCCAAAGTTATTTAGAACAAGAACATGTTTCTCAATTACATAATTGGTATTTAGAAAATAATAATGTAGAAAACTATGTGTATGATGCAACAATTGATGAGATAAAAGAGAATGATTACAATCTAAATATACCTTTGTATGTAGAAAAAATTATTGAAGATAATTTGCCAACAGTAGATGAGGCTGTTTCTGAATTGAAATTAGCATGTAATGCAAGTATAGAAGCAGAAGAAAAATTTAAAAACATTTTAAAAGAATATATATAATGGCTTACGAAACCCCAATAACTATTAAGAAAACTATAGAAAATATTTCAAATAGAAAATATGTATTACCATCAATACAAAGAGAATTTGTTTGGGAACCAGAACAAATTGAACAGTTATTTGATTCGCTAATGCGGAATTATCCAATTAGCACATTTTTATTCTGGAATGTTAAAAAAGAAAAGGTAAAAGATTTTCAATTTTATGAGTTTCTTAGAAATTTTCATGAAAAGAACTTTACACATAACACTAAAGTTGATCTAAATGGAGATGAAGATGTGATTTCTATTTTAGATGGCCAGCAAAGAATGACTTCTTTATACATAGCTTTAAAAGGGTCGTATGCAAAAAAAGAAAGGTATTATAAATGGGATAGTCCAAATGCATTTCCTAAAAAGAAATTATATCTAAATATTCTTAAAAAATCTGAAGAAATTGAAAATGAATATCTATTTAAGTTTTTGAAAGATGAAGAAGTGGTTAATGATAAAAGTAATCATTGGTTTGAATGCTCAAAAATCTTAGATTTTACTGAAATCACAAAAGTTACAGAGTTTTTGATGAATGAAGGTTTGTTAGACTCTTCTAAGTACTCTGTGGAAATCACACAGTTTGCATTAAGGTCATTAAATGAATTTTGGAATGTAATTCATCAGAAAGGAGTGATTAGTTATTTTCTTGAAGAAGATCAAGAATTAGATAAAGTATTACAAATTTTTATTAGGATAAATAGTGGAGGTACAAAGTTAAGTTATTCAGATCTTTTATTATCTATCGCAACCGCACAATGGGAAGAAAAAGATGCAAGAGAGGTAATACATGAGTTTGTTGATGATATTAACTCTATTGGAAGTGGTTTTAATTTTAATAAGGATATAGTGCTAAAATCATGTTTAGTATTGTCAGATTTCTCTGATATAAAATTTAAAGTTGATAATTTTACTAAGTCTAATATGAGAGTTATTGAACAAAATTGGGAGCAAATCTCTAAAGCTTTCAGAAGTTCAGTTGAATTAGTTTCAAAGTTAGGTTTTAGTAGAGAAAATCTTTCAGCAAACAATGCTCTTATTCCGATATCATACTTTATTTATAAGAATAATTTTGAGAATTCTATCTTACATAACCAATCAAGAGAGGATGACAGAAAAGCAATCAAAGAATGGTTGGCAAGAGTTTTACTGAAGGGAACGTTTGGAGGTACTCCGGACTCATTATATCCAGTAATGAGAAATCTAATCAATAATCATATAGGAAGATTCCCGTTACAAGAAATTATTAATGAGTATAAAGGTAAAAGAAAATCTATTTCGTTCTCTGAAGATGATATTGATTCCATTCTTGATCTAAATTATGGAAGTTCTAAAGCATTTTGTGCATTGTCTTTATTATATCCAAGTATGAATAATAGTTTTAGTTTTCACCAAGATCATATTCACCCAAAATCATTTTTTAGTAAAAAGAAATTATCTCATTTTGGAGTAGATAATGAAGATGATAGATCTGATTTTATTAGTAGGTTCAATAAATTACCAAATTTACAACTATTACAATCTACACAGAACATTGAAAAGACTAATAAATTATTTGATAGATGGTTGTCTGAAATTTATCCAAATGAAAGTGATAAAAATGTTTTTTTATTACAGAATTATATAAATCAGAATGAGTCATTAGAGTTTTCTGATTTTATTGTGTTTTTTGAAAATAGAAAAATGAAATTAAAGGATGAATTAATGCAGTTATTAAAAGTTAATAAAGGAGAGTAGGTTTATGACACAAAAGGAATTAGAGAAGTTTTTATGGGGTGCAGCAACTAAACTAAGGGGGTTAATTGATGGAGGTGATTATAAGCAATACATATTTCCTTTGTTGTTTTTTAAGAGGATATGTGATGTGTATGATGAAGAGTTTGAGAAAGCTTTATCAGAAAGTGATGGAGATATGGAATATGCTTCTTTTGATGAACACCATCATTTTAAGATTCCAAAAGGAGCGCATTGGAAGGATGTAAGAGAAGTGACGAATAATGTTGGTGTTGCTTTGCAAGAAGCAATGAGAAATATTGAAAAGGCAAACCCAAAAACATTGTATGGTATTTTTGGTGATGCTTCTTGGACAAACAAAAACAGATTGAATGATGAAACCCTCACAAACTTAATTGAACATTTTTCTAAGCATACTCTTAATTTAGAAAATATACCTGATGACCAATTAGGAAACGGATATGAGTATTTGATAAAAGAATTTGCAGATGATAGTGGACATACTGCTGCTGAGTTTTATACTAACAGAACAGTTGTTAAGTTAATGACTATGATAATGGATCCAAAACCAGGTGAGAGTGTTTATGATCCAACTTGCGGATCAGGAGGTTTGTTACTTAATTGTGCTTTACATTTAAAAGAACAAGGTAAAGAATACCGCTCATTAAAGTTGTATGGACAAGAGATAAACTTAATTACTTCAGCTATTGCAAGGATGAATATGTTTATGCATGGTATTGAGGAATTTGATATTTATAGAGGAGATACCTTAGCTGATCCTGGTTTTATGGCTTATGATGAGTTAAAGAAATTTAATGTGATTCTTGCTAATCCACCATATAGTATTAAAAGATGGGATCAAAAAAGTTTTGAGAACGATCCATATGGAAGAAATATATGGGGAACACCTCCAAAAGGTTGTGCGGATTATGCTTTTCAGCAACATATTCAGAAAAGTTTAGATGATGATAATGGACGTTCATTAGTTTTATGGCCATATGGAGTATTGTTTAGAGAATCTGAAGGTGAAATGAGAAAAAAGATGATTGAAGATGATTTGGTAGAATGTGTTATTGCTTTAGGAAGAAATCTTTTTTATAATTCTTCAATGGAGTCATGCTTACTTCTTACAAGAAATAAAAAAGAAAATGAACGAAAAGGTAAAGTCTTATTTATTGATGCAAGAAAAGAATATAGAGATGAGAAAACCATTAGTTTCTTAGATGACTGTCATATTGATAAAATTTTTAATGCATATAAAGGATTTAATAATATCAAAGGTTTTAGTTATGTTGCAACTACAGATGAGATTTTAAAAAATGATGGTTCTTTAAATATACCTTTATATCTTGAACCAGATATAGATAGAAAAAATCTTATACCTATTGATGGTGCTATTAATTCATGGAATGAGTCATCAGTTAAATTATCCAAATCAATGAATAGTTTGCTTAAAATAATAGAAGGATAATGGAATTGAAGAATATAGATAAATCTAACTGGAAGAAATATAAATTCTCTGATTTAGTAACAAATGTTAATGAAAAAGTAATTCCATGTGAGTCGGGATTGGAACATTATATTGGATTGAAACATTTAGATGCAGGTTCTTTAAAAATCAGAAGGTTTGGAGAAACATCATCTCTAATAGGAAATAAATTAAAGATATATAAGGGTGATTTTATTCTTGCTAAGAGGAATGCATATTTAAAAAGAGTATCTATTGCAGATTTTGATGCTGTAGCTTCTGCACATTCATTTGTACTTAGAACAAATCAAGAGCATGTGTTAAAAGAGTTTATGCCTTTTTTCTTATTGTCTGAATATTTCTGGCACAGAGCCATACAAATTTCTGTTGGTTCATTATCCCCAACAATAAATTGGAAAACTCTTTCTAAGCAAGAATTCATTCTTCCACCCAAAGATCAACAAGCCAGATTGGCAGAGTTGCTTTGGGCTATGGATGAGGTTATTGAGAAGGAAAAGGAAGTATTTGAAAAAATAGACATATTATTTAAGAGTAAAGCAAAATATATTTCTGATAATAAAGTTCATTATGGTGAATACACTAAATTAGGTGATATTTGTGATATTAAAGATAATTTAAGAAAACCTATTAATTCAAAAAATAGAAAAAATATGCAAGGAGAAATACCATATTATGGTGCAAATGGTATTGTTGATAAAATTGATGATTTTATCTTTGATGAAGATTTAGTTCTAGTAGCTGAAGATGGTGGTGATTTCAGAGAATTTTTTGATAAGGAAATTGCGTATAGAATTTCAGGCAAATCATGGGTAAATAATCACGCACATGTAATATCACCTAAAAAAATGACTTCGACAGATTGGCTGTTTTATTCGTTAGTACATAAAAATATTTTGAAATATATTATAGGCTCTACAAGATTGAAATTAAATAAATCTGAATTAGAGAGAATTCCAATTTGGAATCCAAGTGATGATATAAAGGATAGTTTACTAAAAGTGATGAATCAACTTTTTAATACACGAAAAAAACAACAGAAGAAGATAATACATTCACAAAATCTTCAAAAGAGTATCATTAATCAAATTTTCTAATGAGTTTTAATGAAGAAAATAGCGTAGAGCATTATGTTGTCAATGAATTAAGTGGTGTTAATTTAAACCAATCTTCCTTAACAGATAACGCTACTTTTCAATGGAAATATATCGATGCTTCTTCTATAAATAGAGATACAACTGATATTTTTATTATTAGTGAACTTAAGGAGGCTTTGTGTAGATTAAACCCTGCTATTGAGGATAATCCTGAACTTGCTGAGCAAGTAATACATAAACTTAGAGGTATTGTTTATGAAAAGGTAAGAGTTGGTCTAGTAAAAGCTAATGAGGAGTTCTTACAATGGTTAAAAGGAGACAAAACCCTTCCATTTGGAGAGAACAACAGGCATATTCCTATCAAACTAATTGATTTTGATAATCTTGAAAATAATAAATATCAAATAACTACTCAGTTTGTAATTACAGATAAAGAAAACAAACGACCAGATATTGTTATGTTTATTAATGGTATTCCTGTTGTAGTTGGTGAGGTGAAAACAGTTACGCGCCCATCAATATCTTGGGTGGATGGTGCACATGAAATACATGATATTTATGAAGAAGCAGTTCCTCAGTTATTTGTTCCTAATATACTTTCTTTTGCTACTGAAGGGAAAGAATTATATTATGGTGCAGTTCGTACTCCATTAGAGTTTTGGTCTCCATGGAGAATGGAAAATAATGATGCGGAAATAGCTAGAAAAATTGGGTTATCTGAGGTAGGAGATGAAGTTACCGATTTACTTTCTCCTAAGAGGCTATTAGACATTTTACAGAATTTTTCTGTTTTTGCTACTAAAGGTAGTAAAAGTATCAAAATCATCTGTAGGTATCAACAATATGCTGGAACAAACCAAATTGTACAGAGGGTAAAAGAAGGTAAAATAAAAAAGGGGCTAATTTGGCATTTTCAGGGTTCTGGTAAATCATTATTAATGTTGTTTGCTGCACAAAAACTAAGAAGAGATCAATCTTTAAATGCACCTACTGTTTTAATTGTTGTTGATCGTACTGATTTAGATTCTCAAATTAGTGGAACATTTTCAGCATCTAATGTTTCAAATGTAGTAAGTACAGATAGTATTAAAGAGCTACATGAATTATTAGAACATGATACTCGAAAGATTATCATTACTATGGTGCATAAGTTTAAAGATGCTTATGCTAATATGAACAATAGAGATAATATTATTGTATTAGTGGATGAAGCGCACAGAACACAAGAAGGTGATTTAGGTAGAATGATGAGAGCTTCACTTCCAAATGCATTCCTATTTGGATTGACTGGAACACCAGTAAATAAAGCAGATAAAAATACATTTTGGGCTTTTGGGGCAGAATCAGATTCCGGTGGTTATATGTCACGATATACTTTTCAAGATTCTATTAGAGATAAAGCTACTTTACCGCTTCATTTCGAGCCTAGACTTGTTGATGTTCATATTGATAAAGATAAAATTGATGATGCTTTTAGAGATTTACAATCTCAACATGGATTGTCTGATGAAGAAGCAGATGCTTTAAGCAGAAAAGCGGCAAAGATGTCTGCTTTTTTAAAGTCCCCTGAAAGAGTTGAAATGATAGTTGACGATATTGTAGAGCATTATTCTGAAAAAGTGGAGCCTCATGGATTTAAAGCCATGATTGTAACTCCAGATAGACATGCTTGTGTTCAATATAAGCAAGAATTAGACAAACATTATACTGAAAATGCTTCTTCAATTGTAATGTCAACCACTGCAAATGATCCATTTGAGTTTAAACTGAAATGGGGTATTGATAAAAGTCAACAAGCAAAAATTATAGAAAAATTTAATGAGAAAGATTCAGAGCTAAAATTCATTATTGTTACTGCAAAACTACTAACAGGTTTTGATGCACCAATACTTCAAACAATGTACTTGGATAAATCATTAAAAGACCATACTTTACTTCAGGCAATTTGCAGAACTAATCGATTATATCCAAATAAACATTTTGGTAGAATAGTTGATTATTTTGGCATTTTTGATGATGCAGCAAAAGCACTTGAATTTGATGAAGATAGTGTGAAGAAAGTCATTACAAACCTTACACTTTTAAAGGAACAGATTTCTGAAGCTATGGAAAACTGCTTAAGACATTTTCCTGGTGTAGATAGAATGGTGGAAGGGTTTGAAGGGTTAGAGGCAGCACAACAATGTATTAATACTAATGAGAAAAAAGATAAATTTGCTATTGATTATAAGTTTTTAAGTAAACTATGGGAATCTCTTTCACCTGATTCTATTCTCAACGATTATCAATCAGACTATATTTGGTTAACAGGAGTATATAACTCCACAAGGAATTCAATTGATAATATTGGTAAATTGCTTTGGCATTCGTTAGGAGCACAAACAACAAAACTAATACATGATAATATTCATGTTTCTGGTTTAAATGATGATATGTCAGAGTTTGTTTTAGATGCTGATGTTATTGATGATATATTTAATAATCCTGATAAAAAACAAATTAAAGTTTTAGAAAAGGAGTTGATTAAAAGGTTTAAAAAACATGCTACATTACCCAAATTCAAGGACCTAAGTAAACGACTAGAGGATCTTAAAGAGAAAGCTGAGCAAGGATTAATTCAGAGTATAGAATTTGTAAAAGAATTGTGTAAAATAGCACAGGAAACAGTTGAAGCTGAGAAAAAATTATTTGAACAAAAAGAAAAGTCTCCAAAAGCTGCTTTAACTGAATTATTCTTAGAAATAAAAACAGATTCCACACCTGCTGTTATTGAATCGATAGTTAATGATATTGATGCTATAGTAAGAGCTGTTAGTTTTGAAGGATGGCAAAATTCAATATCAGGACAGAAAGAAGTAAAGTCTGGTTTAAGAAAAACGCTCTGGATTAAATATAAAATTAAAGATAATGAGCTCTTTGAAAAGGCTTATGCTTATATAAGAGAATTCTATTAATAGATTATTTTTTAAAATAATTGAATAACCTGAAAAACCAAAAGAATTTCTTAACTTTGGCTTAGTAGATTGGTTAGTGGTGCAAAAAGTGGTGCAAATTTTAGTTTAAAAGCTTGCTCTAATCTAGTGAAAAAAGTGTTGGTTGTAATCCTGCTACCCCGACTTTTTCCTCTTCTAAATTCCCATAATTTTCTGTAAGTTTGCTTACTTAGTAATAGTATTATATAATTTTTAATTTTTATATTCTGAAAAATACTTATTATGGATGAAAATAATATAACAAAAGATATTAAAAGAGGTATTGAAATGGCATTTTCTTGGTTTAAGAAAAATAACCCTAGTTTAGAACAACATTGTGATGAAGATATCTTACAGAATTGGTATAATTTTATCGCTTTTTGTTATACTTTGGCTTGGGATGGAAGCATTGAGTCGCAATTAAATAATTTAAAGAAATCTAATCAGGATTTTGATTTTGAAATTAGTTTATTAATGCAAAATGCAATTGAAGAAGCAGATACTTGGTGGCTTAGATATAATTGTGACCATCAAGAAGAAGCTTTTGATTACGTGCGCGAAAAGGGTTATGAGGAAGAAGCTGAAGACAAAGCATATTATGAGCTTGACGATGCTTATGAAAGAATAAGATTATGTATTAACACTAAAAATTTTAAAGAATTAAGTAAATTTCAGATTTTATAGATAGGGTAAATAGGTGTTAGTTTGTAATCCTGCTAACCCGACTTTTTTGTCTTTTATATTTCTCGTAAAATTCAATATAATTTTTTAAATTTGTAATAAGATATAATGAAATTTAAAAAAACAAAAAGAACAAGGGATAAAGTGTTAGAAGGATTTAGTTTCGTTTACATTATAGTAATCTTTTTGTGTTTTTTAATAGGAGGAATTATGATGGGGTTTGATAATTCTGATGGAGGTTCAGTATTTGGAATAGGTTTAGTTATGTCTATTTTAGCAGGTAATTTCTTGCCAGATTCATAAAAAAATTAAGTATGTGGAATAATATTATAAGTTGGTTTGGTGATAAATTGGAAAAGCAATCAATTGTAAGGCAGTTTAATAAAAGCGCTGCAAATGCATGGGATGCTGGGGATGTTCCCACATTATTAAAGGCCAAAATAACTTGGGGTAATTCAAAAAATAAACATTCTTTTTCTGATACTTTCAGTGGTTTTAGAATTATAGCTATGACAGGAAGTTATATGTCATTAGAAAAATGTAAAGTTATAGGAATGATAATTATGTCTGACCAAGTATTATTACGTAAATTAATGAGGGTTGGATTTGATACTTTAGAGGTGTTTAGTAATACATCAAGTGATGGATTTGAGGCTGGGTTACGAAATTTATTAATAGAATAATACTATGAAAAAGTTTTTGATTGTTTTCTTTATTACAGGAACCTTTTTGTATGGGCAAACTGATACGGTATTAGTTTCTCAAGATACGAATAAAATTATAGTAGAATCAGATGTAAATACCGACCAAGAAAATATAGATTCCGAAAGGTTTAGTGTTTATAAAATTTTAATGTATTTAGGTATAGTTAGTATTATGATTTTTTTATATGTCAGATACAAAAAAAAATCTGAAATTTATTCTGTAACAGAAGATCAATTAAAAACTGACACAAAGAATAGTGAAACGAACTGGAACAATTTTTTTACAAAAGTAAGCCAACAACCAGATGCTAATCAATTATATAATAAACTTATAAGATTATCTCACCCAGATAGATTTCCAAATAATGATAAGAAAATCAGAATCGCAAATGAGATTACCTCGTTACTTGGAGAAAACAAGTTAAACCTAGAAAAATTACAAGAACTAGAATTAAGAATAAACAAAGAATTACTTAATGTTTGAAAAGAAGGAAAGAAAAACAAAAGAAGATTATTTAATTTCATTAGCAACTATTTTGATTGGTGTAGCTCTCATCTATGTTTTAAAAGACCACACTGAAGGAAATGGTTTCGCATTTCTAGGACTTATGTTTGGAATGCTTCTTGTCATGATTGGAGTGGTTTCAATTTTTACTAAGATTACGTAGTTATGATAGATTTTAAAAAAAAGAAAAAGGGATTCGCATCTATTATGGAATCTTTGAAATCAGATCAATCTAAATTTGAGGATCTATTTGTAGGGTTTTTAGTTGATAAATTAAATGAATGGTTCGAGGATGAATGGAATATAACAGATTTCCCTAATGGTTTAAAGGGTAAAAAATTAAAACTTTCATCAACTTTTTTAGATAATTTTCCTAAGAAACTTATCATATCTGATGTTCCTGCTCTTAAAAAAATATCTGATAATTCAGAATTGAATCTTACTGAATTAATAGAGAAACTAGTGTATTTTTCATTAGCTCAACTTGATCAGAAAGGTGATTGGAAAGAAATGTTTGTTGAGAAATTTTCTAAATCACAATCTCAGTTGGAAGATTCAAATAGATCATTTTTGATATCACAAGACGAGTGGTTGGATATATTTACTGAGTTCAGTGGGTATTTCAATCAAGTAGTTTTGACTGAGGACAGTGTTGTTCCAGATATCTCTGTATTGTGTCACAAAGATTTTCTAAATATTGGCGAAGAGGGGATTAACAATGCTTTCAGAACGTATTGTTTAATGATTGGTCATTATCTCCTTTTTGGATGTTGGATAACTTTGGATATAGAAGATGAAATTAACTCCTTCTTAAAAAAACACGCTCCAGAGAAAGATGCTCGTAATTCTGGGTGGTTTTCTTCTTGGAAAGATCCTAAATATCTTTATTCATTTTCTGATATAAACAACAAAACGCTACTTTCTGACATTATTGATAAAAATATAAGAAGCGGATTTCTTTCAGAGAAACAAATTGACAACTTAATAGATAAGTTAGAAATAAGTGCCTATCAGAAGGAATTTGATTACAGGAATGCGATAGAATTTTTAGTTTTGGCGTTGATTCATAATGGTCAAACTTTAAGTCAGGCCGAGAAAAATAAATTATTGTTATTAGAAGAATTAAATAACACTTATCCAAATTGGCATACTCATTATAAGTTAGCGGCAATTACTGTAGATTTTTCCTCATATCCTTTTCTTACTAGAATAGGCGCATTAACTACTGTAAAGGAATTATCAATTAATTTATTACATGATAATAAATAATTATTTTTAAAAGTTTTTTCTAATCAGAAAATCTAATTAATTTTTTAAGTTTGTATTAGTAGATTGATTAGCGGTGCAAAA
>CEUM01137891.1_pt1 | contig 12200 bp, 15 predicted proteins | sample 356421 | NCBI WGS metagenome assembly CEUM01 (sample SAMEA2622716, study PRJEB7988) | marine metagenome | biome: marine biome (ENVO:00000447); feature: surface water layer (ENVO:00002042); material: "saline water (ENVO:00002010), including plankton (ENVO:xxxxxxxx)" | depth 5 m | reverse complement strand
AAAAAAACACATGGGTTTTTACGAACTTAAGACTGCCTGGATTTTCGCTGGAATTGGAATATCTTGGTTGCCCATAAAATCATTAATTCATTAAACATGATTATTAATACATAAATTAAACAAATAATAACTAATTTCAAAATCAACTCTTCGGCAGCATATTCCTTAATTTATTGAATTATAAAAACGAAACACTGGGTGATGAATTCCCATACGATGCTGGCGAGTGGGTTGACACCGATGGCGATGGCATGGATGACAACACTGACACTGACGATGATAACGATGGCATTGAAGATAAGAACGATGCTTATCCTCTAAATGCAGATATGTATATCGATGAGACAGTTGCTGACGAGGAAGTGAACGATTTGGTTTACATATTGGTTGGAATTATACCATTAGCGATTTTGATAGCCGGCTTGATGTCGATGAAGAAAAATGATGCTGAAGAAGAAATCATCCCAGAACAGGTTCCTCAACAAGTTGTCGTTAATGTACCTCAAGTTGTAAAATCAATGCGCAAGCGCTCCCAATGTGGCGAGCCTGGACACAACAAGGCAACATGCCCAAAGAATGGTTGAATGATCAAACTATTTCGCGGATATTGCTGCAAAAATGGCAAGAAGTCCTACTTTGAGGCAACTCCGGATTGTGAGGTTATTCACATATCTGGCATGTCTGTTTCGAACGCTTCACCGCTTGACCAGTCATAGATTCCTTTGCCGGTTTTCTTGCCGAGTCTTCCTTCCGAGACCAATTTCTCAAGAAGAGGATGAGGGGCATAAGAATCATCACCGAATGACTCTTGGAGATTTAGGAGAATGTCTCTTCTTACATCTAAACCTACTAGATCAGTAAGTGCGAGTGGACCCATTGGATGTCTGTATCCAAGGACCATTGCAGTGTCAATATCTGATGCACTTGCAACACCATCTGCTAGCATTCTGATAGCCTCATTGCCTAGGACAACTCCTAGTCTTGAAGTGGCAAAACCAGGGACGTCTTTGACGACAATACAGGTCTTGCCCATTTGCTCACCTGCTTGCTTTGCGATGTCAACTACATCTTGGCTTGTGTATTCAGACCTGACAATTTCAAGCAATTTCATCAGCGGAACCGGATTGAAAAAGTGCATTCCGATTACGTTTGCTGGACGATTAGTAGCATCTGCAATCTCCTTGATTGAAAGCGAGGAAGTATTGGTGGCAAGGATTGCATGCTCAGGAGCAAATTCACTCAAATCAGAGAAGATTTTTGCTTTTAATTCAGGTATTTCTGGTACAGCCTCGATGATTAAATCAGCAGATTTAACTGCAGTTTGCAAATCGTTGAATTCAAACAGATTCGCAGCCCAAGCTTGCTTTTGCTCTGCAGTGGTCTTTCCTCTCGCTATTCCCTTATCCCAGAAAGTATTGATTCTATCCATACCTCTTGCTAAACCATCTTCAAACGCATCGAAAAGATTGGTTTTCCAGCCGCTCTGAGCGCAAACTTGTGCTATTCCTGCACCCATAGTTCCAGCACCGATTACCGCTACAGTTTGAATCTGCATATCTAAGCCGAAGCGTGCTAGATTCATGACTCTTGCTTGAGATGATTTTGATTTTCTGCATCGTGTTTATACTGAGAAATCAGCAAACCTGATACGATTAGAACAAATGAAATTAGAAGAGAAAGACCTAGTTTTTCATCAAGAAGCAACCAGCCGCTAAATATTCCAAATATCGGGACTAAGTAAACGTACATCGAAGCAGGTCCTGCTCCGATAGTTCTGATACCATCTGCAAACCAAACATAAGAGAGAACTGTTGAAAATACTGCCAAGAAAATGATTCCTACCCAAGCATCAAAACTTGGATTAGAAATCCCTACTTGAGACACCTCAGCGATGAACGGAACAGTTTGAATTCCAAATCCGATAGTGCTAGCCCACACTGTCAAGTGGAGTGGCGAGAGAGGTTCTTCTGCATCTTTTGCTGGTTGCGTCATCATTTTCTTCTTCAGTATCGAAGAGCAAGCCCAGGCTAATGCAGAACCAGCGATCAGAATATCTCCAAGCAATCTCTCATTGAATGGAATATCCACATTTGGAGAATAAATGAACAAAACTGCGATTCCAGATATCCCTAATATTAGACCAAATACATAGCGAAGAGTCATTTTCTCGCTTAGAAAAATGATAGCCAAAAGAGATGTGAAAAAAGGATTGAAAGTAATCATCAAAGATGCGTCACCAGCTGCAGTATACTTCATTCCGTACATGAAAAATGCTTGATACAAGAAGGTGGAAAAGAAGCCAATAATAGCAAGAGTCTTCCATTCTGCTTTAGTTGGGGCTCTCCAATTGCCCGAGGCTTTTAGGAAGATTAGGAAACAAGTCACCGCAATTAGGTACCTTATCCAGCCAGCAGTAAATGGTGGAACTGTATCTGCAACTACCCTCCCTGCAGGCCATCCAAAGCCCCAGATAATCACTACAATGACCAATTTTACGTGAGTCCAGATTGATACCATAGCCTCACCTAATCGATGGTAAAGCAGTCACTTTGTGAACTTAATCACAAATCGGCAAAGCGCTCTAAACCGAGTTGCAGGACTCTTGCTCTAGGCAAGCCAATTTCTGGTAGTCCTGCTGCAGGAGCATAGAGTTTCAAACCTTCAAGCCTGCTTACGAATAGCCCGTAAGAAGCCATATCGTTTGGTTTAAACGGTGTCTTTAGTCCTAGTTTTTGCAAACCAATGCAAGCTTTTTTGCTGTAGATAGGGTAGATATTTGTAGAAAAGTGCATCCATTGAGAGATTCTAACACAATCAATTCCGTCAAGTGTTGTGAGATGCTCGATCACACCTACATCTGGATATTTTGTTGCATGGAGTGCCATTTCAACTTCCATCCAAACTTCCTCTGGCCAGACATATGGGCTATTACCTGCCCATTCATCTGCAATTCTAATTTGCGAGTGGTAGTCTCCATAGGTTACAGAGTACAATGACTCTGAGTAGGAAGTATCCTCTGTTATGTCAGCGACCAAACCTGGGAGTTTCTCGTAAAACTCCTCACATACTTCGGTGTCGACTCCATAAATCTCCACCGGAATCAATTGACCACCTCAAGCGGTAGCGCCGATTCCAGATGCGATTTGCTTCTGAGACATTGGCTTTTCAGCAATCCATTCTTGCTTGAATAGTTCCTTCAAAGCTTCTTCATCTTCTGCGGTTGGAAGGTGTTCTGCTAGGTAAGCATCCCATTGCGCATCGTCGCCTTGGAACTCAGTTCCCTCGACTGTGTATCTTCCCTTGGAGAAAGCACCGATGTCACGGTTGAAGTTCTCGTGTGGAACGTAAAGAGGTGCTGCACCTTCTGGTAGGTATCCGCACAACTTCATTACTGCATCAGCAATTTCATCGTGGTAGTGTCCTCTTGCTTCCTCATTGAGCGTTTCTTTATTCAACTCAATACCTTTTTCGATTTTCTTTCTTTCATCCCAGCGTCCTTTGATTCCCCAAACGTATGCCCAGTTTGCAGATGTTGAGCCATCTACACCGAATAAGTCGTGAGCAGTTGCAACCCACTTGTTCATGTATCTTTGAAGCATGTCAAGTGGAATGACTCCTGCCTTGATGATTCTTCTCAAGCCGTTGGATCCTGTTCCCAGGTGGAATGATTCTTCTTTCAACATTGGACCCATTGAAGCAGCCAATGGCTTGAATGCAGATGTGGATAGCATACCAAGTTGGAACTTACCATCTCTGTCAACGAACATTGTGTAGCAGAAGAAGTCTAGCCAGTGTGGCATAGGTCTGTTGAATGCACCTAGGAGTCTGTCACCATCTTGTGCATTTCTTTCAAGCAACTTTTGTGCCTCTCTTCTTCCTTGTTGTCCGAAGTATGTCATTAAAAGGTAAGCCATTTGCCAGCCGTGCCTTTGCTCTTCAGCCATGATTCTGGCTGCTGCGTAGCGGTCGTAATCAGTTGGTGCAGAAGCTAGTAGGTGTCTTTGCTGCTCAACAGATGCGAATTCTGTGTCACCTTGTACTGTAATCATTGTGATTAGTGCATCTCTCATAGATTGTTGAGGAACTTGTAGTGCTCTTTCCCACTTTGCTCTTCCTTCATAGTCGCCATATTCGATAACGTCGCCGGCTCTGTCCCAGTCGAATAGAATTGAGAGATCGAAATCTCCAAGCCAATCTCTGTTAAATCCGACTCTGTCTTGCCAGCCTTCGAAGTTCGCAATCCACTCTTCCCATGTTGTTGGTAATTCGCCCATACAACCACACAAGTAGCCTACCCTAATTAACCCCCTACGAACATGTTCGTACGAATATGTTCGCTTATTTTCCGAACATCCAATCTGAAATTCACTTTCCAGACCTTCGACGTACATCATCAGCAAAGGTATGCAGGATAGTGGATTCCATCCTTTGGAGTTGGTTTGAAAGCGTTGATTTGGCTACTCCGAGTAGGGAAGCCATTTCTGTGAGCGTTATTCTCCTGGGGACTTCATAGTAGCCTTCTCTTAGAGCGACCTCGAAAACTTCTGATTGACGTTTTGTCAGTAATTTGGAAGACACTGGACGAGTTGAAATCAGCCGATGCGGTATTGATTGGTCCTTGAATTGCTGAATGAGTTCCCTTGCATTTGCCCTTGAACACTCAATAGTCCAGTCTACCCACCCATCTCTAACTTCAAACGGAGTATGAGGAATTACTCCGACGTCAAGCATTGGCTTAGGAAAAGCACCACCCTTCGCACCAATATCAACAGAGAATCGGTTCGCATCTATTTCTCTAAAATCCTCAATTGCCACATGATCAATTATGGTTTTCGAGATATCATCAGTACAGCTTGCCTTTGCTGAACCCCTTCCTTTGCTAAGTGCCATTGTCTCTTCAATTCGAAGCACTGCATTTGGATTTTCACGGGTAACATCTCCCGCCCAGTGTCCCTTTGGCAGCCTGACCTCGAGGCGTATCATGTGGACTGCCATGACTACTGATAGGTAAGCGGCACTAAATATAACGCGTTTTCAAAACCAATACAAAGTGTACCGATTGGTCCACCATCTGAAATCATAGAGATTAGTAGGTGGTTCTGATATCTCGCACGGTCTTTGTAGCTACATCAATAATCTCACTGTGAACTAACTTTCTGCCATCAACATCCTTGACTCCATCCAAGTAACCATCACATACACCAGCAGCTGCAAATATCGCATCCTCGGATTTGCACAGATCATTGGCTTTCCAAATCCTTTGGAGATCATCTCCAACCATGTGAGAAGCACGTTCCTCTTCTTCATCACTTCTGAAGACTAATTTTCCTTCAAACACGCCACCTAAGCCTCTAATTGCTGTGGCTGAAATTACTCCCTCTGGAGCTGCACCAATACCCATTAGCATGTCGTATGGACCATCAGGTCTAGCTGCCCAAATCGCTCCAGAAACATCACCATCTCCCATCAAATGCAATTCTGCTCCAACCTCACGGATTTGAGAAAATAGGTCTGCGTGACGCTCTCTGTCCAATGCAACAATCTTGATTTCACTCACATCTTTGTCGAGGACATTTGCCGCTTGCTCGATATTGTAAGCAACGCTTCCTTCAAGAGATATCTCTCCAGCCAATGCAGGTCCTCCTGCAATTTTATCCATGTAACAATCTGGAGCGTGTAACAAGTCTCCACGTGGTGCTGCAGCAAGGACAGCAATCGAATTTGGTCTATCATAAGCGCAATTATTTGTGCACTCTAAAGGATCTACGGCAATGTCGACTTTTGCTACTCCTTCAACGCCGACCATGGTTCCAAGTTCTTCTCCGATGTATAGCATAGGAGCCTCGTCTCTTTCACCCTCACCAATAGCAACTCTGCCATCAAATGGAACTTTATCGAAACTCTTTCTCATGGCTTCTACAGCAGCAGCATCTGCATCGTTTTTCTTGCCAAGCCCACGCCATTGTGCGCTTGCAATCGCTGCCATGTCCACTGCTTCAAGGTAATTTGCCCAGAAGTCGGAAACCTTTGCCATGAATATGCTACAGGAATTCAATTCATGAATATACCCGCCGATAATTAAGGAGTAATTATTCGGATTTGAATTTTTCAAGAACTACTACATCGGTGATTTTTGCATTAGGATATTGACCTTGTTCATCTTTTTCCAAAGACTTAACCATGTCCCAAGCGCATAGCAATCCAGCCATGACTCCAGTTAGCGCTTCCATCTCTATTCCGGTTTTGTAATGAGCATTGACATCTACTTCACAAACTAGAACTGAATCCTGCCATGACCAATTTACTCTGCATCCTTCTATTGGTACGGGGTGGCAATGTGGAACTATTCTTGGTGTATCTTTGACCGCTTGAATTGCTGCAATTGTGCTTGCCTCTAACACATTTCCTTTCTTTACCGAATCTGATTTTATGGCTTGAACTGATTCGTCTGATAGCCATAATTTACCACTTGCTCTAGCTCTTCTTTCAACAACTGGTTTTTTTGATATGTTTACTATTCCTTCTATGTCTGTCATTTAACCCAGCCCCGCTTTCCATTCTTCTCCGTCTTCACGAACCTCTTTCTTCCAAATAGGTGCTTGTGCCTTGAGCTCATCTATGAGCCATGAGCACGCTTGGAAGGCTTCCTTTCTATGTTTACTCGAAACGTGGATTGCTACGATTGGCTCGGCAGGTCCTACCGATCCTGTTCTGTGTGCCAAGGCTGCATATTCTATGCCAAATTTTTCTATTGCTTCTTCTCCTAATCTTTGCAATGTTGGATTGAGTTTGCTCTGCCATGCATCGAATTCTAAACTGTAAACCTGCTTGCCATTATCAATTCCTCGAGTTATTCCAATGAATGAAACAATTGCTCCACAGGTATCGGTTGGCAGTTTGGCAAGCAGGGCATTAGGGTCCAAAACATCGGGCGCTTCTTCCACGATTACCCGATTGGACATGTTTGGGGCTAAAGGTTGAACTTAGTGAATTTAACCATCTTCTTGCAACAACTGAATTTCCTGCTTAATTCATTACATTCATTCAAGATAACCCACAGGGTACAACATGACCGGGCAGGCTGTAACTGAGGCTGCTCAAAAATTATCCAAAGCATGTGATGCTCAAATCAAGAAGTTAATCGGGCAAGGCGGAGCAAAATTCGTAACTAATCCACTTGATTATGCATGGGTTTTGCACGAGCAATACCTCGATATCGCTGCCAAGGGTAATGCTAAAACTCTACTCTTGGGAATGAACCCTGGACCATGGGGGATGGCTCAATCTGGGATTCCATTTGGAGCTACAGACATGGCAAAGAAAATTGGAATCAAATCCAAACCGCTCGGTGAGGCAAAACATCACCCAAAAAGACCGCTAATCGGTTTGGATTTAGAACGTCAAGAGGTCTCTGGCACACGGATCTGGAATATCCTATTCGAAAATTATGGAGATATTACAACAATCTTTGATAACGTATTTCTTGTCAACCATTGCCCTCTTTTGCTTTTGTCAGAAACTGGAGCAAATATCACTCCAGACAAATTACCTGCTGCAAAAACTAAGGCTTTGCTAAAGGCATGCGATGAGCATTTGCTCGATGTTATCAGAATCAAAGGAATCACTAGGGTAATCGGTGTAGGAAAGTATGCAGAAAAGCGGGCAAGACTTGCTTTAGGGGCTGGAAAAACTGGTCCTGGAATCATCGATGGAAGAGAAGTTGCGATTGATACTTGCTGGCATCCAAGCCCAGCCTCTCCCCTAGCAAATAGGAACAACGGTGAAGATTTGAAGGCAAACATTCTGTCTGTGCTCAACCAAGAGTAGGTGTTATGATGAAAGGCAAGTCTTGGTTAATCCTCTTGCTATTCATCAGTGCCTCATTACCAGGATGCTTAGAAAACTTCAGTGAATCCAGCATATCCCTTGTTGTGAGCCAAGAAGATACAGAACACAAGATTGTGAGGGTCATTGAAGAAGGACAGTTAATGGAAGAAATTTATCCCTCCGTAGCTTTTGATTTTACAGGAACTTCAAGTTATAGAGACCTAGTCGAAATTGGAATTGAATTTGGAGAAGAGACATACAGTGTTGATGAGCCAAAGGATGGGAACTGGATAGTTGGAGTGGTATTCAATCAGTACGGACATTACAACCTCACCGCATATGCTATCGACAAAGAAGGCAATCGAGAAGAATTTATGCTCAACCAATCGATAAATCTCGAAATTCGCTGGTCGGAAGAAGAAACAAATGAGCCTACGGATATTGAGTTCGACCCAGTACCAGCACAAGGAAAGTATGCAGATTACTTCCTTGTAAATTCAACGGTAACTAATCCAGAATTCCTGCCCAACGTTGGCAATGGACAAGGAGTTGATTTTACTTGGATGATGATAGAACCGGGCGACCATACCTGTCAAAGCAAAAGCGGAAGTGTTTCTGATGGAGCTTCGGCTGAATGGAATACCATTGAATTCAATACCTTACAGCCACATAGTTTGAGAGTCCAGTATGATGAAGGGCAGGATAGAATCGATATTCTGCACATAATCACTGTTGTCTTTTCAGATTGATGAAGCAACCGATGCAAATGCAACCACTGTATTGCCCAAGTAAAAGAACCAGTTTTTTTTGGCGCTAATTATGTATCCTTACCATCGCCTTGTCAAGATGTTTGTAGTGAACACTTTCAAGAAGAAAAAGGAAGAAAAAATCGATGATGAATTCATTTGGAAATTCAGACCAGGTTTTGGCGACATAGATCTTTATCCAGAGGTGAATAATGGTAGACATTTCGTCCTCTTTGACCTTGCAAGATATGATTTAGCCTTTAGAATAAAATTGGTAAAATATGTGACTAAAAACAAGTATGCATTCGTTATTGGTGGCTCTACTATCCGATACAGAAAGAGATTATCCCCTCTGAAAAGAGCGATTGTGCGAACAAAATTAGTCGGAGTCGATTCGAAATTTTTCTACTTCCAGCAAAGCACTGAACAGAAAGGAGAGGTGAAATCATCTGCCTTAATCAGAGCCGGCATCCGCAAAAAAGGAGGTACTGTTGAGCCAGAGAAATTAATGCATGACCTTGGTTATGATATAGATCCGTTCATGCAGGAATGGGTCAGAAATTGGGCAAATTGGGATGATAATTCAAGACCTTGGCCAGAGCCATGTTCATCTCAAACTGATGAGTAATTTTACGCACCTTATTTTCGGGGAAAATTTATTTTCCGGACTAACAGTTAATACCTATAACATTGCTATTATCAATATGGCAATAATATTCAGCAGACAATATCTGAGAGAGTTAGGAGATTTCATTTCTGGACTTCCTCTAAAGTTCAAGATTTTCTGCGCGATTTTTATTGTGACGACCAACGTTGCTGGGACTACGCCTTTTCTCAGACTGATTTTTGAAAACTTCTACATAATAGAAATATGGAAGATCAGTCTCCTAGCAGACATATATTTTATTCTTAGCATGTCATATATTTTCTTCGTTACAATTCGATTTGCATACAATGCAAAATCCAAATTTGAATATTATTTATCCCCCCTGATAACTACGCTATTGATTCCTTTTGGTTATACGATAAGTTGGTTTTTGGTTTGCATGGGTGGGGAATTTGGATACAGTATAGGTGTTGGTTTACCGTACTCAGATGGAAATTTGGGTTCCTTTATCATGCCAATTTCAGCGGAAAGGGAAATGGAACACTTCTCTGCTGTCTTATTTGGATATAACGGGCTTTGGATCCCCGCAATTGTTACTGCAATCATGATATTCACTTCTGTACCAGAACCAGAACCTGCTTCTTGAAGCATTAATCATCCAAATCAACCCATAATCCTGAATTGATGATTTTCTTTAAATAATCTCAACAATCCTTTACCTGGTATGTACGTACTCAGAGGAATTTGTTTGCAGAAAGGACGCTTAAATCAACATCATGATATCATCAGAGAGGAACCTAGTGGAACTGACCCATGCCCAATTTGTGGTTCAGTAAGACAATGTGACGTCCACTGGGAACATATCAGACCTTTTGATGAATATGAAATGGAAGAAATTGCGAACAATTACGATGGAATTGGAGGATGTAATGTATTTCCTGGCGGAGTACCTGGACCTTTCAACCCTAGATTAATTATTTTCGTAGACCACCCAGATGCCACAAAAGAAAGGATTCTTGAAAGGATAAGAAGAAGAATTTCAATGCATCAAGATGGACAGCGAACCTATGAGTTGATTTTCGTTTCACGAAGCAGAGGAACCATGCAAGCAAAGATGGGGGTTAAGGAAAAATTCGGTCAGCTAGTAGACCAGTGGAGATTCTTTGAGCCATCATTCGCACCAATGATTGAATTCAGGGATTTTGATGGAGTTTGGGTAAGAACATACCATGCAAATCAAAATTATATGATGTATCGGAGAATTATGCCGAACCCATTAGCGATTTGAGAATTTAACAATTGAATGAGGACTTGTCCTCATGGATGATGATTGGGTTTACGGGCTCACCATTAGACCATTCTCCCATACTTGTGAATTCATCTCCGTGCTCGAATTCATGGTCTCCAAGCAACCATTGAGCCTCTAAGTGAACCATTCGATAGAAGCCCCATTCCGCCAGTGTGTCTCTGGTTTCAGAAGCTTGCATGTAGTGAGTTGATACCAAGCGAGGATAACCTTTACGATCACTTTGAACGGTCATCAAAGTTGCATCTTCGCCAAGTAATTCAGAATGATGATATGAATAGCAATCATCCACAGTCATGTCGTCTTGATTAATCACCACGTGTGCCTCAAATCTCTCCGGTAAAAGGGATGTGTTGATGGCTAATTCCTCTTGGCTTGGTCTAGCATAACTAGCCTCTAAGGCAACAAATAGTGATTCATTACCCCAGCCTCTCTCTAAGGCAAGGTCCATGGTAACCAATGCATAACCTGCACCTAAACTGTGACCTCCAACATACAAATTGCTCTCATCGACTTCTTCAGGCAGTATTTCGCTAAAGTAATCAAGAGCTGAGTTTATTGCCGCAACCCTAGGAACGTGATGAGGATAGTTTGCGGTCCCATTTTCATAAACCGCTGTGTAAGTATCCCATGTCTCAGGCCAAACATCAGATGGGTATTGGATGTACATAGTAGCGATTCCATTACTTGCTAAAACATGAGCCCAATCCACGTAAGTGGCATATCCAGGATTGGCAAAACCATGCAGCAATATTGCCAAAGGTGCTCCTTGCTCAATTTCATCTGGGATTGCTGCATAAATTGAGAAATCGATATCTCCTTCATAATTTCCAATGATTTCCTCTACCTCGGGTGGCATGGGGTATGGGTGTTGTGTGGTGGTGTAGGAATATTCCCCGCCCATGGCTAACTCATATTCTGGCGGAGAAGGTGCTATACCAATGAAGGCAGGCACTGCTGGAGAAATCAAAACTATCGAGATAATCAAGAATCCAATATTGTAAACGGTGTGGAAATTGAGTTCTTTCAGTGAAAATTTTAGTTTATCGAAATCAACTATCATGATTACTGCCACAAGTAAACAGATTCCATAAAAAGCGGGAAGGAGAATGAATACTCCTCTAAGATATGCGAGGTTGAGTAATGTGAATAGAACAGCCATTGAAGTCCCAAAACCAAGTAAAATGAAAGGCAGAGATCTGAATGTATCTTTATCTCTCTGCTTCATATCAGCAAAGAATTCTTCGAGTAAATTATTTTTTACATACAGATATTTTATTACAGCGACCAGAAGTAAAACTAAGAAACATATCGAAAAAATCTGAATCATATTTTCCCTTAATGCAAGAGAGAAATTAAGCGAGCCAACCGCTGCTGGCCATATTGCATCAATGATGTTCCTTCCACTGAAAAGCAAAACAATTGGCTCAAACATGACGATGAGTAAACCTGCCACATATGTGACAACAGACTTCCAATTGGACTCCACTAACCGATAACAATTCAGTTTCAAATATTACACCTTGCATGCCAGAGCAATACTAAGTCCTATGCTACTGTGTTTGGTTCTTGAGAGAATTTTTGTTTGATTGGAGCTCTATCTTGATTCCTACTGCATCATATCTTGGATACTTGGTTTTCATTGTTGCAAAACTAAATCCTTCAGGCATCTTTGATTGCAACTTTGAGCCTCTTAGACGTTTATCTTCTTTTT
>CEUM01006906.1_pt1 | contig 12221 bp, 13 predicted proteins | sample 356421 | NCBI WGS metagenome assembly CEUM01 (sample SAMEA2622716, study PRJEB7988) | marine metagenome | biome: marine biome (ENVO:00000447); feature: surface water layer (ENVO:00002042); material: "saline water (ENVO:00002010), including plankton (ENVO:xxxxxxxx)" | depth 5 m | reverse complement strand
TAAATATTTCAACATCTCGAGGTTTCCCACTGCTGCCGCCACGACACGGGCGTTCGTCGGCGAAAAAATCATGATATCCTCCCCACACATTTTTGAGTATCGACAGGCGTTCTCGGCGAAGTATTTCACACACTCCCAATTGCCATGCTCCGCGGCCACTTCACACGCGTCTATAAGCTGATGCTCGCCTAACGTGGCGAATATGCGGTTTTCGTTCGCGTATCTCAAACACGCCAGGCAACCCTCGCGCGATGCATCTACTATCCAGGAAGGAGTCTCGACGCCTGGTGAGGTCGTCGTCGTCCGAGACGCCCGCGCGAGGGAAGGAGCATGCACGTCAGCGGCGCCCGTGCCTTCAACTATCAGTTCTAACGCCTTGCGGTGCGGCGCGCTGCACGTCGTTGCGCCACCCATCGAACGTGGCGGCACGAAGTGACGACACGGATCACGTTCCGCGCGAGGGGGAGTCCTTTTCGTTTTAATAAAAAATATATCTACTCCCACGACATTCGTTCCCTTAATCGACGCAGTAAGTATGGAAATAATTCGTAAAAGGTTCCATATGGGACGTACCTGTAATCAGACGACCCTAGCGGTCGCCCGAAGCCCATGAGCTGTGCGATGACGTAGGTCCGACGGTCGTACTCGGACGCGAGCGCGAGAGAGGACTCGTTGTGTGTGGCGAGAATGGTGTGTGCGTGCGGCGTCGTCAACGCTCGACGCACGGCATCGTCGAATTGGGTGTCTGTCTCGGATTTATTACCAAATAGCCCTCTCTGACGCCGCAAGTATGCACCCCTCACGAGTTTTAGTCCTATCATAAAGCCGTCCCTCTTTGCACTATCCGCGTCGCGACACATGTCTACGAGACCGTCCCTTCTGTACATTTGATACGTATTATAGACGTGTGGAACGTCAACCGTGTTATGTCGGCGCATGAGTTCGTAGCATGCCTCGGGGTACAAAACATCCTCGGCGTCCAGGCACACGCGGATTCGTTTATCTTTGGCGACGTCGATTATGTGTGACGCGTGTTCGCAGGCGCGTTCAGGGGACTGTTCACTCCCAAAGCTCGTGAGTTTGAGCGCACACATAGACCCGGGTGGCATTGCGCTCACCATGGTCTCGGTGATGTTTCTGATCATCGGAGCCTCGCGCGCGTTTACGTTTTCACGAGCGTAGTCTATGATGACTCTCTCGCCTCGATTACTTATTCGCTGGATGACGCGTGATAGTTCTGAATTCAAGGCCGCGTGGCGTAGCATATTATGATGGTGACATTTTATTCATTACAGCGTGCGTGCGTGCGTGCGTGCGATTGTTTATTTACCCTTGTGCTTCCCATGGATTAAAGACCCCGAGAAGTGGGTCTACAATGGGTCCCAGCGAGGGGGAGCCATAACGAGTTTGTTCCAACGTTTGTTGAAGCTCATTGAACTCAAAATCACGTGGTGCCTCACGATCTCCTTGTAAAATTTCCCCGTTCAACGTGGGAGAGTCAAAGGCCATCACCAATGGATCTTTCACTCTTTTCGGTCGGGTCGGTGAAGTAGCCGTCGCTTCGTCCGTTGCGCTTCCGCCCGTCTCGATCATAGTATAAGAAACTTCATGAGACCCCGGCTCCAATACATTCATGTATTCTTTTCCGAGTGAGGAGTCCACACGTGGCACCTTCTGGACAGTCCCGGTGGGCGGCTCATTCCCACGGGCGCGTTTGGAGCCACCGCCGCCATCGGAGTCATCGGAGCCCGTCGTCGTTTCCGTCGTCGCGTTCTCCACGTCTCTCTTTTTGCCCTTGTCCTTTCTCGGTGGCTTGTTTGGTCTGTGTTTTCCACAGTACACAGCAGGTTTCCCTGACACGCTCGCGAGCTGACCGTCCTCGTCGTACTTCGCGGGTTGCTGACACGTCTTCGCAACGCCTTGTGCGGCGGAGCTTTTGATTTCAGCACCGCACAGTTGCACCGTCCGACTGTGGGGCGTCTGGGGTACGTCGGTGATCGTCGGAGGAGGTTCGTCTCCGCGCGTCTCCGCACGTGACACTGGCGCATGCCCCCCTTCGCCTACCTTCGCGACTAGGCCACGGACCATCTGATAGATCCCCGCGAGGTCGGATTTGACAGATTCAATCGAGCTCATCAGTTCACTCGCTTTGCGGACATCGTTGCTAAAGCGTATCACCGCGTCGGCGTCGGCGTCGGCGTCACTCGGCATGGCGCGTGCAGTTGTGAGGTATCGATATCGATAACGTTTTCCTCGCAGATAAGGTATAGATAAGGTTTTACATATTTGCTATCATTTTATGGTATCATCATGTTACTTGTTGATTTGAGATAAAAGGGCGAGGCCTCTAAAGGCTCATCCCATGAAATAAAACACAATCTAAGGCCGAAGCAGTGATGAGTAAATGACGACACGTGCTCATTGATCACGTATCTCCACTCATCAACGCTGGACTTGTAAAAAGCAAAGCCATCTATGTCGACTATGCGTTCGTTAACACCGTGGTCACTCAAAAACTGCGTCAACCGGGTAAACATTTCGTTTGGGTCAGGTTTATTATAGGGTGTCCAGTCAAACGTGACCCGAATGAAACCGTGACGTTCGAGTATGAAGTGCGTTTGAATGTGTGGGTACGCCTCTACGAACACTTGAAAGTCCCGCGCGCTCGGTAGGGAAAACAAACCCGACGCGGGCGAGGGGTGTGTGTGATAGACCACGTGTCTATCGTGTAGACATTCAGGTGGGACCACCACGTCCCCGCGTCGATTATTAGTGTAACACGTGGGTATGCTGAAATCAAAACCATTCCATTGGACGTGTCCCGCGAACTCAATGCCCTCGCGCTGACATCGCTCACTTATACGGAAGAGATCGTCGCGCAAACTCTCTGTCACAAACACGGTTGCCTCACCGGGTGGATGCGAGGGAAAGTTTGTTGTGGAAGTATGACGCAAAATGTTTGACACCTGTCTTGATCTCTTCCCATCGCTCTAAGCTCTGCTTGATCGGTGTCAGTGCGCGATGATGACCGTCGAATATCTCTATGATGCGCACTTCGTCGCAGTTGCCGATCATTTTCATATACACCTGTGCGGTGAGCAGTTCGCTGTCACGAGCCCCTTCGAATCCCTGAGTTCTATATTTGGGCCACACCATCTTGATTCGACCACCCTCGTGAACGAGAGCGTATGGTCGCCCCGTGATGTAATATCGAGTGGTTTCGATCGTACACAAATACATTCGAAACATCCTCGTGTTCTCGACGATGCCGGGAAATTTGACTTTTGGTAGACGCTTCCATCGCTGAAGAGTCACGTGACTGTGTATGATGTACCTTTCATAGGCCGAAAGGTGGGAATACTGTGGACGTTTCACGCACTGAGATGGTTTTTCAGACGTGTCGCGCGTGATTTCGTCGATGACTGACGCGTACCTCGATAAGATATCGTCGTCTCGGTCCCCTTGGAAAGTACCCGGGTCGTATTTGCGCCAGAGGCTGTTGACGAGCTTGTCAGCCATGCTTCTGCCATAAAAGTTCGCGCACGCGACATCGACGTCGCTCGCGTTTATGCACACTTCTTTGATCCCGACATCTCTGTGTACGTAGGAGTAGTCCCTCAGGATTGGATAAATCACACCGACTGCCCGAGAGTCCACGAGAGCGTCGTGTGCATCCTCGAGAGGCGTGTTAAAGAACTCTTCGTATATCTGAGACAGTTTACCGTCACAGAACTGCTTTTGACGGCGCAGTTTCAGCGTGCACTCCATGGTCTTGGTCTTGAAGAATTCGTCGCCGTGTTTGAACCGTTTTAGGTTCGCGCGAAGAACGGCCTCGTCGAACTTGTTGTTATGTGCGACCATGGTGACGTCGTCGCTCACAAACGACTGGAATTTCTCCCACGCGGCGTCGAACGGAATGCCATTCCGGGCGACGTATTCGTCGGTTATTCCGTGAACGGCGACCGCACCCTCCGTTGAGTGCACGCCGTCGGGAAGACGTATGATGAGCACGAGTGAGTCAACTTCCTTGTCGTTGCGATACTTGACCGCGGCAATCTGAACGATGTGCGGCGCGTCGATGTCGAGCGCGCCGTCTTCATATTTACCGGTCGTTTCAGTATCCCAGGCGATGTAGCTAGTCTTTGGAGTCATCTCCATATTCGTATCACATTCTCTCTAAGGCGTTACATTGTTGTAAATATGCGAGCGATTCGTGTAATAAATAGGAGGTGGCTCTTTTTCTCTTAATCTCTTCGTGAACGCGTAAACGTTCGCGACAAAACACCTTATGTTTTTCGGCCGCCTCGGCGCGCATCCATTGTAGATAGTCGCGGTAAAATTGTGCCTCATCCTCCCCGCTGTGTAGGATTTGTGCCACGCTCATGTTTGAATGTCTAAAAAAATTGTACGAAATATTCAATTCTTCACACCTGAATTTAATAGCTTGATTTCTCGTCACGCGAGACACCCGAACCCTATCTTGCATTCGCTTGAGATCTGACATAACATTTTCGATGTTATCTCGTTTTGTGGTCAAATCGATAATGATGTGACATGTCGCTGCCAGGCCGAAACCCAGGAGCGCTCGAGGACTGTCCGAGCCTCTGACGTTAATGGCGCACTCCTTTAAACGCGCATCGGCTTCGGGCGTCAAGAGAATCTTCTCGATCATCGTGCTCGAGAATTCTATAGCCAGGGACACCTTATTCTGCATCGTGAAGTGATCATTTTGGGAGTCCGCGTGGAGCCGGTCGTGCTGAACCTGAGCGAAGGCCGAAAGCCACGCGAAAAGGTCGTTCGGAAGGGAGTTCTTCTCGTCGTACACGCGAGCCATGAACTCTCGAACAGTCGCCACGGGGTCGGCATTCCGTATGTCGTCGACGTAAGACATGGGCGCGCGCGTCAAAATGGCGCGTTCACGTTGAAATGAAATCTTATCTCGGAAGATAATAGAAATGATGACATCGAGAAGGTTTTTTATTGTATTTATCGAGGCTATATTTATTGGTCTACTCAACGTGATCGCGTACACGATCGTGCGCTCGGTGGCGGGTGCGTCGACGCCCGTCGTTCCCGCGCTGATCGCATCGGGGGCCTTGATTCACCTCGCGTTCGAATACACGTTCTCTAACGTCAACCTGAGGTGGTGTCGGGCGACGTTTCCGTGCACTGAGAGATAAGATACTCGCGCTCGTGTTGAAGCAGTTCGATCACCGCGGGGTCGCTGTTACACTCGATCGCATCCTTTATGTCGGCGTTTATGCTGGAAAGAAGCTCGGATAGCTCGCGCATCGCGCTCACCAGTCGAAGTACCATGACGTTCGAGGCGTCGTCACGGGTGCAAGGTCTGTGAGTGACGCCTCCAGGAACACCGCTTCATCCGCCTCGTTCGTCGCTCTGATAATTTGCATCCCAATTTTTGGGACTGGGATATTTTCTCGCTCGGTGTCGCGATCACCACCGTCCAAGAAAAGATCAAGTATGTAATCGATTATCGACGGCATCTTACAAGGTGCTAGAGTTTATTTCTTAAGCGCGTTCATCAGGTAAACGACGGTGGTCTCCGCTATCGCGTCGTTCGAGTTCGACAAATCGCTGAACCACCTGAACCACCACGGCATCGCGCGTCGCGTTGTAATACCCTGGCTTTATTTTTCTAAGGGTATCATAGATATGCTTTTATCCCTAGAAGATTTACCACAAAAGATACAATACGTCATCGTGGACTCAGAATATGTAGATGGGAGCAATAATGCATTTTCAGTCAACTTCGACATGAAGAGCAATATCCATTTCGAGGGGATGTCGAGGGTCATAGGCTTATCCGTCGCCGATTTTTACATCACACAGGTGGGCGAGAACACGTCGACGAATAACACGAACGTCGCAAAGTACGTGGATATCATTTCAGATACCGTGCCTAAAATAGCACAGCTCCTGGACGAAAGGAATGGCATGGTACTCGCGCGCGTGCCCCTCGAACGTCATTTTGGTGGGAGCAGTGGATTGGTCCTCCGAGATAAGCAGTTCAAACAATTTAATAGAAAAAAGACACTGTTCAATCCAATCAACATCAAAAAGATGAATTTTCAAATCAATGAAATGCAGGACGATGGAGATTACGTCCCGCTTCAGCCTGATGCGAGATGGCACATGGTTCTCGAGGTGACGACGATCAACGTCAAGCAAAAGCCAAAGGATCCCAACGCGCGCATACTCGAGGCCTTGTACACGCTCATGACAAAGCTCGACGCGCTCAACGCGAGTGTATCGAGGCTCCCCGATAAAGAGGAAGAGGAGCGCGCGAACCGTAAGCTCCCGTTCGGTGCGCTCGTCGCCGTGCTCGCCGCACTCTTCGTCGGCTACGCGATGTGGGTGAGTAAATCGAACGCGCGCGTCGCTCCCATGGCTCCCGTACAATACGCGTGATAGTAGTACATTATTATTAATCAAAACAGTCTTTATATCGTTTGCACAGCTCGAGATATGTGTTTTCAGGCATATCTTGTTTAAACTCATCAAGAACCGATTGTGCAGTCATGATCTCATCGCGCCTTTGTTTCTTGGTGCCCACGCCCAACATCTCGCGCATCTTCGTTGAAATCTGCGCGTTTCGGGGTACGTCAGACAGTGAAAAGTATTTGTACTGTACGAGGAATTTTGCGAAGCCAATTCTGTCGTAGCGCAGTGCTTTCTTAAATGCATCGATCGGAATGTTCAGCCGGAATGATTCCGGACGATACGTGTGTAGATAATGCGCAAAGTGCCATAAATTATGGTACGCACACCGCTCCCAGAACTCTTCGGGGATTTGGACCCCCTTTTTCATGAGAAATTTACACAGCCGAGGGTGCAGTAAATTTACACACGTACAGCTCGTACCCGCTGCCTCGTAAAAATCGCAGCACTCAGTGCAAAACGAAATCTCGTAGATGTCACATTCATCTTCGTCCGCGTCTCGCCAATCGTCGAAACATCTATTGCACATCCAACCGTCCAGTCGTCCAAAAATCAATTTGGTCCACGAATCAGAGTCTGGTGTTAGCGCAGGTTCCGAGTATATGGATGTGAGCATGTCTGAGTCTGAGTCACCGCGTCTTGAGACGTACGTTATTACTACGTCCTGTACCATTTGCGCGGTCAAGCCCCCCATTTTGAGGTAATGTCGTGCGCTATGGACCATTAAATCAAAGAGTTTTGAGTTTTGGGCGATATCGAGATCCGTGTTCAGAACTTTTGACCATATGTGCACGAGAGAGAGTTCCATGCGGTTCAAGGGTATAACACTTTCCGGAAAAGACACTGCAAACATGTCAGGTGACCGAAAGGCTTCTCTGACAGTGTCCTTGTTTGATGTTAAAAGCTTATTAAGCCACTTATCGCGACCACCAAACACGTCATTCATAAACGACATCAATTCACCCTCTGACACACACGTGCTCATGGCCTTGAACGATTTTTCAGCAGAGAACCACTTGATGAACATGGTGGGTGATTCCCGGTAGCTGTGGTAAAATTGGCGCAGAAGGCTGTGTATTTCGTCCATGTCGAGTGGGTCCAGGACTTTATCGATGACGAATTTCCCCCAGCTACATGCTCGGTCCGACACATTGACAAATAGCTGCTTATCGTCATCAGACCAATTGTCGATTCGTTTCTCACGATTCTCAGGCTGTTTTGAAGATGCATGCCAGACGAGTTGTTTCACGCGTGCAGCGTCTTTCTCAGTGATTTCGTAGGAAAGTTTGCGAGGGGGCAGGGACGTCTTCATGATTGCACGTCCTTTCTGCGCTGGATCTTCTCGTGGGACGGTCATTGATTCGCTTCGCGTCGAATTGTGACAACCGGTTATCGCTCATGTGTCATTTTTGGAATCACGGGAGGTTCCGTGAAATTTCGCGACCCAGGTGCATGAAATTTCACGTAAGTCAGCGTGCACACGTGAGCTCCAGAACATGGTCAGCCATGACCACACAAAACGACGCGCGAAACATGACTACGTTACCATCGCCCCAATTTATGTTTACAGTGTATGAACACGTGTCCAAGCCGGTGTGTGAAAAACTCGATCTGATCCTGGCCGAAATGAAGAAGCAAACATCCATGGTGACACAGTCGGGATGCGAGCAAACGGCAATCGTCGAAGTCGGTCAAAAGCGTCCGAGACAATCGGACTCGGATTCCGACCCCAGTCCGGAACATGAACCGGAACCGGAGCAGGTGTATGACATGGTCACCGATGACGAAGAGGAACAACAAGAAGAAGCAAAAAGCGCTGAAACTTTCGCCACCGAAACACTCGCGACGCTGCGAACGTATTCGAGCGATGAACGCGCACAGTTCTTTACAAAGTTCATCTCTGAACTCTCCGTGGCAGAATGCCGCGTGGTTCGGGACCGAATCGCCGAGAGACCATCGGCGACGTTCTCGGCAACGGAATTTCGCCGAGGTGAGAGAGTATGGTTCAAGAATTCGAAACGAAACAATGTACGGTTGAATGGCTACGTTCTCAAGTCGGCATCGGAGGGCATGAAAAAAAACCTCATCATCAGGACCGATCTCAATGATGACCAGACTAAGGGCATGGGCGGGGGGATGGAATGGAGAGTCTCCGCTTTAAACGTTTACAGGCAGCGCTAATAAATAAATGTAATTCACTGAAATTCCGAAGTTTTTGTTTCTATGCTAATAGGCGGGGCGTCCATGATTTCGATTTCGTACGTAGTGCTCGATAAGGGCTTGATATATGCGACCCTGCATGTTTGAGCCGTCAATACGGGCCCGCGTTTATCAGTGATTATCACCGGGGGGCACACGAGAACGATCGACGCCATTTATGTAAAACGCTTATTTTAATATTTCCCGAGCGTGGCGCACGTACTCTAAGCACAGCTCGCTACCGATGAACCTGCGACCCGTGTTTTTCGCGGCGAACGCAGTCGTACCACCGCCGAGGAAAGGGTCGACCACGAGGTCACCCTCGTTCGAGTGCTTGCGCACGATATCCTCAAACATCGCCAGACTTTTCTGTGTGGGGTGTTTTCTAATTTTGCCGACCTGCACGGGCTGTCTGTAGATGCCATCATCGTATCGACCGTGAAACGTTGGTTTACCCTTTTTCACTGCCGTGAGTGCTATTTCACGTGCGTTCGGGAGATAATTCTGGGACGCGTTCAGTGGCTGTGGATTCGTCTTTACCCATTCGATGAAACGTATCTGTTTGAACCCGTGCTTCTCGAGCATTTCCTTCAAAACAGATATCTTCCATATATCAAACCACACGATGACTGTACCGCCCGTGCGTAATTTTTTATAGAAGCGACCAATGAATTCATCCAATGCACCGAGCGTAAAGCCCTCGTCCCACGACCCGTACGACGTCGACTGTGCGAATTTTCTTCCGTACGGGGATCCGAAACGAAGGAATTTTTCTTTCATGTTCGGTACTTCGACGTGTGGGTTCGTCCGACGCCACTCGATCCATTCGTCTTCCGTCTTGGACATGTCGTCCCCGCGCGCAATGGCCTTGTTCAGGTCGTTTCGATGGGAATCGTGACTTATTATATACGGTGGATCGGTCAATATTAAGTCAATCGAATCGTCCGCGAGTGAATCGAGAAGCTCTAATCCGTCACAATGCCTGATGTCCATCGTATATGTTGAGATTAAAACGTGTCTATTACCTAAGCCTCTCCACCTATAGTGGCGAGAAACAAGTCGACGTGCCCGTTGAATTGCGGGCACGCGTCCACGATCTTGCGAGTCGTGTCGTCTTGAACTCGGACAAGATGCTCTCGGAACTTTTTAATGTCTATGCCCGTGGCGTTGTGAATCTCGCTATGACTCGCGATATCCGTGAGCGCGTAAAAGTACGCCGCTGAGTAATTCGCGTGAAGAACGGCGATCAGCGGGGATTCATCTTGTTGCGCCGCGGTCGCATATCGAGCACTCTGGCGGATCATTTTGTTAATGAAAGATTTCTGCTTCTGTTTGCCATTGCCGGCGATGATGCACGCGACGAGAACGATAAGAACGATCGTCACGAGCATACTCTTCTGGTATGGAGTGTCAAAATAAATTTCGATCTCTCCACCCGTGCATGGCGATGCCCGAATCCTCGCACCACGGGTAGATGTTCTCACCCACAAAATTCACCGCGAGCATGCCGGAATCCTGGCACGCCAGGCACGTGTCCATGCTATCGTCGATGATGCACCCGATCGATAGCGCGCGACAAATGTCCACTTTAGCGATCTCGTTCGGTGTGAACGAATTCGTGAGGATGACGTCGTCGAAAATCTGAGGGAAATACATCTCAACCCATCGCTCGGTCTGCTCGCGCGCTACATCCTGTCTCCCGGTGACAATGTACATCTTATCGAGGTGTTGACGAAAATTGGCCATCGCGGGCTGCGATGCATCGATCGGGCGAATGAACAGAAACTCGGGCGATTTATAGAACTCTTTGATCATATCCTGCGATTCTTCTTCGGAACACTCGAAGATTTCTCGAAATTTGTATGGGTGTTTTCGCTCCGGGAGCTCGCGGTTATGATACTGCGCTAATGGTCTGAGAAACGGCACGAGCACCTCGTCGAGATCGATGGCGATGCGATTCATCTTGATTGTGATTATTAATGTATGATTTCAAAATTGTTTCGTTATTTTTACCTGGATGATTCCTCGAAATTCGGCGGAGTGGTCGGATGACCATCTTCCTGAGCAGTCCTGAACGAGTCTGACGTTCCGACCGAACATTCGGGATAGTTTTGTTGAGCCTGCAGACTCCTCACCGCTTCTGCAACGAGAACAGGGTCAACCTTATGCAGGATGGCAAATTGCGACATAACGTTTTCGGCAGCCCTGGCCCTTTCGGCGGCCCTGGCCCTTTCGGCGGCCCTGGCCGCTTCTTCGGCGGCCCTTTTTTTGGCCTCTTCTTCGGCGGCCCTGGCCGCTTCTTCGGCGGCCTTTTTTCTGGCCTCTTCTTCGGCGGCCCTGACCGCTTCTTCGGCGGCCTTTTTTCTGGCCTCTTCTTCGGCGGCCCTTTTTCTGGCCTCTTCTTCAGCGGGGGTGAGCTCACAATCGGCGGTGGGTCTGTTCCCTTGCATCAATGTTCTCAGTGTGCACACGATTTGTTTGAAACATCTTTCACATGAGGTGTGATTTTTCTGAACGTGTTTATCTTTCTCATGAATCTTCGAGCACCTGATACCCCATGGAAAATTGGCGTCGGTTTTAAACGCTTGTTTTTTACCTTTCCTGTTCATGTTATCGAATCGAATTTTCTGGTATTCGTATTGCTCTGCAAGCCACGTCTCCAGTGATGAAGAAGGATTCCCGTGATTGAGAACGAATTGTCTTACTTTTTCCACCCACGCGTGACCCTTTGGATATACGAAAAATTGCAAAGAATGCTTTGCGCCTTGGCTCGCTTGATTACTTAGCATCGCCAAACGTCGGTGCTTATCCCATAGGTAATTGATATTACCCACCTGCGTTTTAATGTATTCGATAACTTGAGGGCGAATAAACGTCGGGACGTCGACCATGTAAGGCAAAGCATCTACACCTTTGTTGTAGCATTTCAGCAAGCGTTCCATTTTATCGCCAAGTTCGACGGGCCATTTGTTCTTAACGTACTCGAAAATTCCGAGTAACGTTTGCTCGTCATCCAATGCACGTTGCTCGTCCGTGCGGGTGTCTTCATCTTGTTCAGGGGCGGGATCTTGTCCACCGTTTTCATCTGCGGCTTCTTCGACGTTGGATTCCCCTCGGCGTCGCCGAAGCTTAAGCATGCGCTGGTACCTGTTTCGGAGTTGACCCAAGTCATACTGACCAAGTTCTGGGTGAGCCGCGACATCGTTCCATACGATGCATCCATTCGTTCTCCTGGAATATTCAGCCGCTTGCATAAGTATCTCACTGTGTCGCTGCCCTTCCGGTGATTCCCAATTCGCGCGTGCAAGCCACCAATTGTTGTTGGCTTCGGCTTCGGGAACGTTCAAAATGTTACACACTCTTGCATATTCGATCGCAGCTTCTTCACTGTTTTCCATGTCGGCGTATGCACGAGTTTCCGAAGGAAACGCATATCTCAAAAGCTGTGGTTCAAAATCATAGGTTGATTCACCTCTTATTTTGAGTGTACACGACCAGCAGAATTTAGCACCCGCTTTCGGTGTGTCACCAGTGATTGCGTATTTCTTCAATTCGTGCCTGGA
>CEUM01015351.1_pt1 | contig 12244 bp, 15 predicted proteins | sample 356421 | NCBI WGS metagenome assembly CEUM01 (sample SAMEA2622716, study PRJEB7988) | marine metagenome | biome: marine biome (ENVO:00000447); feature: surface water layer (ENVO:00002042); material: "saline water (ENVO:00002010), including plankton (ENVO:xxxxxxxx)" | depth 5 m | reverse complement strand
GCCGCCTTTGGTATAGAGTGCAGAGTGCCTTTCCTCGACAAGGACGTCGTGGAGTTTGCAATGGACAGGTTGCACCCGCAACAGAAGATGTGGAAGGTCCTTGAAAAGGAAGTGTTGCGAGACGCGTTTATTGGCGCATTGCCTACACATATCCTGATGCGTAAGAAGGCACAGTTTTCGGATGCCGTCGGCAGCGCGTGGATCACAGCTTGTCGTGAATCCTTTCCGGAACATCAGTACTACTCGACGCTTTACAAGGCGGCGTGTCCACACGAGGCATGCTTGTACGAGTTGGAGACCGTGGCGTGTTCTACCCGCGCGGGTGCACAGTGGGTGGACGCAGAACGTGATCCCAGTGGAATTATAAAGGTGTAGTATAATATAATTATGGATTCAAAAAAAATGGACTCCTTCTACGAAGAAGAATCTTCCTCTGAAGACGAAGAGTGGGACCAATCGTGTGAACAAGCTAGAATAGACCAAGAGTATGATGACGAAAGTGCATATTTGACCGAGAGGATGCAAGAACTTAATGTAGGATATAATCCACTGAAGGGTTATGCGGATGGGTACACGATAAAAAAGTGGTTTGATGGAGATGTACGTTTACAAGATGTAATTAGAGACTCTCGTTTAAATTATTTAAAAAAGGACAAGCTCACTGCAGAACGTGTAGAAAACTTTCTCGAGTGTGCCCGTTTGTACGTCCATCATCATAGGAGGAAAGTACCCGGTACAGTATCGACGAAATATATCCAGTGCGTAGCTGCGGCTATGATCAAGTGGCAGTACAATATTTAAGGATCCATTTCCAATTCGGCGTCTGAATCAAGATCACCCACGTCTTCCACCGGTTCGACCTCGGGAAGTTTTTGTTCTGTAGAGTAAGATAGCCCGTGCAGCGCCATTACAATACAGAAGGCTGCAAAGTCATAGGATCCTAACAGGATGCTCACGACGCTACATGGGGCTGCGAGTATCCAGTGTGTCAAGTGTTTACCGTTATAGAATAACTTACCCTCTTTGAATGGTCCGCAAGTGCAGGCAAGACGAGGTGGTTTCCCGTCGAAACTAGAAGTCGCCGCGTAAAATACACCTGCAACGAGACCGAGCCACATTGATCTGATTCAAAGTACCTAAATAGACACATAACCTATAGAAGAAAATGAAACATCTCTATAAGTATCGAATACTATATTTAAATGCCAAAGTTTGAATCTATTGTACAATGGTTGGAAGAGAACATCAGGAAACCTCTTGAGGGAACGTGGATAGATACTTGGGTAGCGAAACCGATAAAACATAAGTATAAAGCTGTTGTACGAAAAGATTAACCGAAATATTTTCTTATATCTGTAGCAGTAATTGTGCTTTTGACGTACTTCTCCGGCTCTATTTTTCTCCTCTTCCTGCGCTCTCCGACTTTCAAATACTTGACAATAGTACCTGTTCTGGTTGCAGCCGTCACAGCCTGATGCCGGAATACTTTCTGACCGACAACGACGTCCAGAATGCGTTGAATAGGACCGTGCAATTGCTTTTCAGCGTAGTACTTGTAGTCCAAACGGTACAAGGAAGCTTCCTTGACAAGAATCGCGCGCTGGTTGAGTGGCTCAAACCCTGCTCGAATAAGGTACTCTACGCGATCTCCCGCCTGAGGACCCGTCTCTCCTAGGCGCTTGGCAAGTTCTACGTGCGGTGCGGTTGTCTTGTACTCATCTGGAGGCTGCGACAACTTCTTGGACAAGACGAGGTCGGCGATATCTACCTCCCCCTTGTGGAGACTTTCCATGACGCCCTGCACGTACTTGACCGCTTCGTCGATCTTGTTTTCCAAAATCAACTGTATCATGCGCTTCTGTGTCTTGATAACGAGATCGCAAAAGTCTCTACGAATACACTCGATACCTTTCATGTAAATCTTAGGATCCTTTCCCTCCAAACACATGTTGCCAAAGTAACGTTTCTTCTTCAACAGCACGAACGGCGGTTCGAAGCAGCATTCGTACTCCATGAGCACCGGGCTTAGGAACTGTTTCGTAATGTCCTCAGCCATGATTTTGCCTATGCGATGCGCGTTCTCTACAAGCACCTTCCCCTCGCCGTCGCAGAGCTCTCTGCTCAATTTAATGAAGCATGAGTCCGTGTTGTGCACCACCATTTTACCGGGTCCTACGTGAAAGTGATGATTGTCCGTCGTCAGATCGTACACGTACTGCTCCTTGTATTCGAGTTCGCGGACCTTGACGAACTTTTGCCTTATATTATTCCTGAAACCTATCCTGAAACCCGACTTAAGATCTTCCAAGTAGCACTTGAAACCCAACCGGTGCGCCAGAAACTGGTACTGGAAAATAAGGATTTTGTCTATAGACTTTCTACGCAGAGTGTCTCTGCCTCGGGACCCCAAACATAAACCGTCAAAAAACGCGTGAAGGATATGCAGTGGCGCGAATAGAATAGCAGATGGTATGTATGCACTTTTAGATATCTTGGAAATGCGAACACCGTAGCTGCGCGTTCTGCGTCCGATAGCAAGACCGTAGTTAAATGCTTCGTACCAAGTCAGTGTGCAGTCGTTCTCCTGAATCTCTGGTAGTTCGATTTCCATAAGATCGTCCGTGACCTCATTGGGTTTGATGGGTGTGCCGTCTTTCTTGAGAAGCGAATGGTCCTCTGTAACGTCCACAATAGACTCTGGTGTCTGGACGCGGTACATTTTCTTGTTCACTTTGTGACGAATAACCCGATGCACCGCTGTCCAACCCTTGTCTGTCCATACCTCTACGTGATTGCACTCGCCAGACTCTTTGCCGTCCGCAGAGTGCGTGTAGTTCTTCACAATTTCGTCGATGCGCCTGAAGCGAATGACACCCCGGATCTTAAGAATAACGGGCGTATCCGCCGAAACACTGTCTCCGTAAATAACGTCGCTGTTCTTCCACAAAGGGTTACTGTTAACGCTGTCCATCGTGCGCAAAGTGAGTCCTCTTCCGTATTTGGTGACACTCGACGCAATGCGTGGTTCGCTGAGATAGCCCTTCTTGGCACCTGTGAACCCGTAGATACTGTTACACACTACCTTGAGCGCCAACTGTTTACCATTGAGCATGGCTCCCCTATCTGTTCCATAATATTTTTTCATCTCCTTTTTCACCCTGCGTCTCTCTCCGAGGAGTGCCGTGAGAATCTGCGGCAAAACTCCCTCACGAACCTTGGAGGTGACGAAACTACAGTTGTTCGGATTGTGGGTAATTTTAAGTCTGCCGTCCACCCAGTCGTAGTCCGGCACGGTAATCACGTCTACACCCTCGACCCACTTGTTCGCGGCAATATCCTCGTTGGATACAAGCGTACTGTAGCACATATTAACTGCCTGCATGATAGATGGATACAGAGAAGCAAAGTCCACGCATATAACAGCCTCCTGATAGATACCCTTCTTGGGAGGAAGCACGACCGCACCAGTATATCCCTCTGCGACGACGTTGCTGCGCGGAATATGAATGCCTAGATTCTTACAGTAGTATAGCATGAGCGTGATTGTACGAATGCCTTGACCACGTTGGAGAATATCGTCAGCAAAGCATCCTGTCACCTTGCCCATCTCGAGAAGGTTTACAATCTTACTGTGATGTTCTAGGAGATCAAGTACGAGCTTGCAGTCCTGCACACAGTAATCGGCGAGCTCCTTGCGTCCCTCCGGAGTTTGGAACTTGACTGGAATGAGATGGTAGGGCATATCTAGTTTGGATCCGAGTCCAAATGTCTTTGCGATATTATCGAGTTTGTAACTCTTCAAATTGTGCTGTGCTCTGTAGAGCTCGTAAGAGTCTATGATGACGCGTCCGGGAATATCTAGACGGTACTGTTCCTGCGTGCCCTTTTGATTGGAGTGTGTTGTGATATGCTTAATCGTTGATTGATAACAGGGAACTCTGGACCAAATAAAACGAACGCCTAAGATCTTGCACCTATCGCGGAGGTACACATTATCGAAACGGTTAATGTTGTGTCCTGTAATAAAGTCGGGATCGAGCTCGATGACATAATTCAAAAAGGCTTGCAGCAAATCGGCTTCTTTGTCGAACGAATCATAACCGGGTGTCTCACGAAGACAAAAGCATCGGCTTTCTTTTGAAGAATAGCACCCGATACTGATGATTGGATCCTTATCCGCGCTTGGAAACCCCTTTTCCGGTACGAGACACTCGATATCGTACGACAGAACAAGCGGTTTGATACCTAGTTCATTGGAAGGTCGAATATTCTTTATCCAGTGTCCTTCTCTAACCTCTACTTCGAAGACACCACATGGACGTAGCTCGTTTTCAATGAACCACTGACTTGAAAGCGACACTTGGTTGTCAAACATCTCAATATCGAGTTTGCGGAGCTGTTTACGCACAGAGTAGAAGTCCATTGTACTATCAAACCCAAGTATACAGAACCTACGCTTCCCCCAGTGCAGTATATTATGACCGATTTTATACTCGACCGTCTGAATTTTACTGCACGCGTATTTGATTGTTTTGTTGACGGACTCTTTGTAGTTTGTAGTGATGTCGTCATCCATGGGGTCAAGGAACTGTTTCATGTCTTCAGGGTGTTTTGTGCATACTATTTTGGGTTTTAGTCGAACTCTAAGCTGACAGGGACCTTCTTTTGTCCTTCCGAATAGGGTTAATACACCGTCATCCTCTGTACACGCAGTATGTTGAAATATCATTTTGAGAATTACTGTACTATGAATACACCATGATTATACTACTATAGTGACCTCCCCTGTATCATATGCTAGCGCGTACCCAAAAACGAATTCTGGAGACACGCTGCACATGATAATCGTGCCTATTATGAATAGAACCGTTAATATGACACTTCCGTCTTCCACCTCTGCGACAATCGTATTGTATGGATGTGGGATCTTTATATTCACTCGTCCTTCTAGGTATTCTGGTATATTATGGCATTCCCAGCTATACCATTCGTGCACCGGCGTTCCTACACAATTGATTCTCGAAAGACCCTCACAATCGCCTTCGCACTGCAGCGTGCCGACCCCTTTTGAAGGATATAGAACTTTTGGACTCGAAGCCGCTACAGAAGTAAGTAGTAGAAACAATAGCATGTTTGTGATTATAAAAATGAAAGATATACACCTATTTAAAATTTTACTTGTACGCGTTTGCCGTTTAATCTTGCCGACCTACGAGGCATTTTCCACATCTCATCCCATAGTGCGAGCAGTTCCGCATCTAGTTTCTGCTTAGTACGCTGCATGTCCATTAGCAATCGCACTGCTAGCGTTGTTTTGAGCTGGAGATCAAGAGTTTTATCGATTCCTATGTGGTTTAACCAAGTAACTTCCTGCTCTTCGGGTGATCCTTCGGTGTTGCGCACAAATGTTTCATAAATATCGAACGGATCTTCAAATTCACCGGCGTTCATCCTATGTTCCAATGCAGTGTAGTTCATTAGTCACACTGTTCCTTCTTGGATACTACACCTTGAGCTTTGGCAGCTTCAAAGATATTGTAGACGGCAATATCGTTCGCAAAGTGATCCTGACATATCTCAGTGAGTCCTGCCGTCCTACCCCATCCGTACCAGAAAACTTCTTCGTGAACCTCAGGTGCCACACGGGCAATTGTCTCTGCAAGACGATCGAGCTCAAAGGAAGCCTTGTCCGACACATTGCGAATCTCGTCAATGACACCAATATAGTTCATTTTAACAAAAACATAGTGTTGAGTACACCATTATAAATATAGAAGTGACTTGTTTAAATGGAACTGTTTAAGAGTGTATTTGTAATTGTCTACGCGGTGCTCTGGTCCCTCATGGAAATTGAGATAGAAGGCACGAACGGATGGATGTACAGTACACCTACGAAATGTACCGCCTTCGCCGGGTTTACGTGGTATCATATCTACATGAATCTTATTATTTTGATCACACTCTTTGCGGCTCTTCGTCCAATTAATGTTCGTGGAATACTTGCATACGTGTACTATAATATACTTTGGTTTACTCTAGAAGATGTTATTTGGTTTATCTATAACGAGATTACATATGGCACAGCCCCGTGGCAGTCTTCGAATACTCGGTGGATCAGCATTGCTTTACTATGGGGGTTTTTCGTCTGTTTATTGATACAATTCGGAGAGAAGGAATGGTCATATTACCCTACAGCAATCCTACTTATCGGTACAAACACATTTATAACCGTTTACGCGTTTAACACGAACTTTGGAACAGAATGGACAGAAGACTTACAGTCTGTAGAACCACGAGAGACGTATTGTGATTGAACGTATTTAAGCTATTACTGATTACTAAATGAAGTGTGTACCTCTTTTCTTATTTTTACTAATATGTATATTGACTTTCACAGCAATACACGTTTTATATCGGCGATCATATAAGAGACCAGGCACGGTGAATATTAATAAATTTGTAGAAAATATTAACGATTTAGGATTTGGACCAAATAAAAATTTAATAATTTTTGAATTTGATGTATCGACGATAGATGAAACTGATAAATCATTTATGAAAATGAATTGGTCTAGTACAACCGGATCAGGCTCACATACAGCGGGGATAGAAGTGAAGGGATCTACTGATCGTGACAAATTAAATTATGCTTTTGAAATTTGGGCACCAGAAGACTCTTCAATACCGTGTACTAGTATTGAAACTTGCGAAGACGACAAAGCAGAAATATTTGATTTTGGTGAAGACTATGAAGATTATGTTCTACGTGGTGGATTTAGGGAACCTATATTATTTAGAGATGCTGTAGCATCTCAATTAAAAGGTGGTATTCTTGAGCATACGCTTGTCGAGGTTGTTTTCTTTCATAATAATAAATACTTTTATGAAGGTGTCTATTTATTATACCCTGCAATACAAAGACGTTTCTTAGAGAAAAAACTTGATTGGGAATCAAAGGGTAAGAAAACAGACTGTGATGAGAATCCATCTGTAACCGATTTGGAAGAAACAGCACTAATTGCTGAATATACAAATCCTACTGATGGTCGAAGAAAAAACTGTGAATGGATAGAGAATATTAAGATGCGCTATCCTAAATGTGACATTGGAACGTGTTATCATGAATATATCACAAGCGTGGTATCTGTGATAACTTGGTCGAATACATCTTTTGTTCCGTTGGATATAACATCATTTATATATACCTTTTTTGCCGAACAACTGCTTATGGGTGCAGATTTCCCAACGGCTAGTCAATATTTTTATAAAAATCCGGATGGAATTGTTTTCTCAGGACCTAGATGGGATTATGATTACGAGCAATGGAGAATAATGGATTCAAAAACTTGGGATGTTAATACATGGTCTTATAAACCTACAAAGCCTGCAAAACTTTGGGAAATTTTAGGTGAGGATTCATCATTTATTGAATTATTAAATTTGCATCGGGGAAATGTAACACAGCATAATATGAAAGTTTCTTTTAACCTTTTAAATGAAAGATATGATCAATACTCGCTTGGTTACTTTGATAGGAATACAAAAAGGTGGAATAAATTTGGTACTCAATTCAATGGTTATAGATTAATGTGGATGGGTAGTACTTGGAAGAATGAAATTGAATTTATAAACGAAACGATAATAAAACGGAGCAATTGGATGATGAATAATAAGATCGAAAATTTTTCATTTGGTAATTATATCTCTTGGATTTACTTGGGTTACATATTTGTTTATCCACCAAGTATTATATTAATTGTAGTTATTATATGGTTTTGCGTAATACAGTGTGTTTACAAAGATACTGCTACAAAGAAAAAAATTAAATATACACAAGTTTAAATTAAACAATTGATGATTTAACTTTTTGTTTCTTCCTGCACGTGCTCTGTATTGAAATCTTGTAGCACATCAAAATATATATAATTATTATTGCAATATAGAACATGTTATTTTCTGGTAGTATTTTTCTAAAAGAAAAATTGCGATGCATTGTGCTCGGAACATATAATTGTGTGGACATCACTTTATAAGATGTCAAATATTGTTCCTTGTAAAATACTGACGAGTAGTTACGCTCTGTAGCAGCAACATAACCCATATACTGGTCTATTTCAGATACAATAGGCAATGCTTGTTTCAACAAAATCCTTGCACCTTTCGGCGTAATAAAGTACATTTGAGTTCCACCAAACGATTGCCTTGGGTTCACTTTGCACCAATATTCGCTGCATGAACTTCTATCGACAAAAGGAAGATAGATCAAAGCAGCGTGGTCAACGTTATTAGGTATACGCTGCACTGCTGTCGTTATAAACTTTTTATCTAGCTCCACATCATCTTCTATGATAAATATTGGTTCATTCAAATCAACTGATTTTTGCCATAATCCAATATGTGTCAACGAACACCCAATTGCTGATTTTTTAGACAAATGCATATAGTCTACGTCTACAGATTTAATAGTATGATACTTTGCAAATGCAGATACGCGCGAATCTGTTTTGATATCTAGTAATGCAGCATCGACAGCAGGTGAAATTCCCGTCAACTTGTGTGGAAATATTTCTTTCAAGATAGGCAGGCGCTGCTGACACATTTGACCCCGTAACCTTTTCAAACAAATAATAAATGCAGGATGATTCATATTTTAAAAAATCATTTAATACAATCTACACCATTATAAATATATAATAATTACATTTCAAATGCACCTTGAAGATCTATATGATGCATTCGCGGAAGGTAGAATATATCCAGCTATGCATGTTTTTTTTCCAGCATTAATATATATTTACATCTACTTATTCAAAATACAATCAAAAATATTTGTGTACTATACACTTATATTTGGATTCGAAGTAATCGAATATGTCATGTTAGCTGTTTTTTATGAAAAAGAAATGCACGAAACAATACCTGATGCTATAATATCTGATGTATTAATGGCAACGCTCGGACTTTGGAGTGCTATTGTATTCACTAGTCAACCTTATTTCACAACGAGATTTATACCAACTGAAGATAATAGAGATTTAATATGTTGTTTTGTATCCAAAAACAATCGTCCAAAAAAGTGTACATGTCAAATTGATTCATGCAATATTAATGTATTATATGCAACGTCTCTACTAAATATTGGAATTCAAATTCTATACTTCTTCGTAGATACTGGAGATAACGTGGAACTGGATTTTTTATTTTATGCAGTGGTTTATGTGAGCACATCTCTTATTTTCATCAACATAGAATGGGCATTATTTTCGGCATTTTGCTTCTTTTTCATCAGTATCGGTGCAACGGATGTATATCAAAGAGATTTCATGTACGTACCACTCGTGAATTTGGTTGTTGTGCCTTGTATGACTATATTGGCATACTTATGGTACAAAAATAAATGTTGTACATCAATTGTATCTTGTTGGAAAAACAAAGACGAAACGTGGACACAACGCACGCAAAGGTTCAAAACCAAACCTTCTTCCCTAAAGGAGAATGAATGGCGCTATGCACGATGTTGAACATCGTTTTCAGGTCGCGATCCAAACAGCTATGGTACGTGCGGGCAGATCCCTTGAGACTCATAATCGACGCGTAGCAGTTGTCGTACGGTCGCCCGATGCAGTTATTCAGATGAAAATACTTGTCAAAGTCGTTCATAGTGAATAAACCAAAATCTTCGAGCACGCTTTCCCTAATTTCAGTGGGAATATACGTGCCCATATTAACAAGCTGCAGCGTAGTGTAATGTATCATTTTATGAAGCGACGAACGGTGTATATGTTCCGCATAATCTGTCAAAGAGATAAAGTCCTTGACCGTAATTGCATTTCAGCAAACGGTGGTGCATTGTGTGTGGACCGTCGTGGTGGTGACTCAGAATGGTATTCAGAGTAGCTACGACTACCCAGATGCACTGTGTGTACACGTCCGCTGGGAAAAGAATCATTGGCAGTACCGCTGTCGCCACGTTGCCGAAAATAAATTCGAACGGATTTGCGTCAAAGGTGTCTGCCGCTTTAGGAGAGTGATGCATATGATGCTCCTTATGCATAGAGTACAAGTAAGGCGTATGCAGTGCCCGATGCGTCAGCGTAAATATAACATCTGCAAGAAGAACCCAAACGAACATCATAGATGGGGTAAACGTGTCCGTTGTTGGTAAATGTATAACCGTGGATAATGTAACTGCGTACAGGTAGTTTAACAAACTCTTCATGAACGTAATTTCTTTTGTTTGACCGAGATATGCGACAGCCGAAGTATATACGCCTAGAGATAACAACGCGTGTAAAAGCATTTGAAGATTCATACATTTCTATATACACCTATTTCATATACTTCATGACTCTCTCGTACACGCTAAAACTCACACTATTCACAACCACACTGCGCACCGCTGCGAAACGAAACCCTTTCCAGAACCGTCCTTGTCCAACGGCTTCTTGCAGGCTGCATCTCTGAGCTATCTGTCTAGTTCTCAGGGTGTCCAGTGGATATGTGAGCGTCCAATTAGCCAGTCCAGCACAGCCTCCCGCCACAAATGAGTTTGTATCCTGCCGTACTCTATGGTACACACTAAAGTAGCTGCCTAAAGCCAACGTCTCTCGACAAGACGTCATAGCAGCTCCTCTTGCACCCCGAAACATACCTAATGAAACGCTCTGGTTTGTCTGTCTCCGAATCGTAAAGGTATCCATGAAAAACATCTGAGGCGTGACAGCAACGCCTGCGATAACCCCTGACCAGAAATGTCCGTACGTCGGATGCAGTCTCTCGTGCACCGGGAATACGAGTGTGTTGAATCCAACACTACTTATCAATGGGTACTTGACACCCCTGTAATAATGAAGAAAAGGTTGACGCCAAGATTGTTTGTTCTGTACAAGCACCTTTGCAGTCACAAACGGAAATCCTACCAATGTCTCGCTCCAACCAACGCAGAAGGATGCGAACAGGTCCATATTAAATCTATAGTGTCGATTATATAGATATGATCACAATTTACAAAATTGTTTTAAATTATGCTTTACTTTAGTCATCTCGTTCTTCACATCTGATTCAATATCCTCGAAATGCGATCTTATGTATTTCAGACCAGTTTCCGCCCAAAATTTTAAATCGAGAGCCTGCTTCATAGTGACAGTGTTGTTCATGAGAAAGTATAGTGGAATGCGCTCGTCGTCAGGGTCTTTACCGTATCGTTTCTGCAAATACCGGCGTGCGTACTCTATTTGACCCCCCATAGGCACAAAGTGCTTTAGAAGCGCAATGCATCCCAAATGGAGTATAGTTTCGTATTCGTAATTGGATTCTGGTGTGTACATTTTTTGTAGATAGGTATTACTGAAACTACACCTTTATATTCGAAGATAATGGTGTATACACCCTTATGGGAAAGTGCAAAAATGTTGAAAGGTACACGTGTGCGTTTTATTGGAGATGATATCAACAATACTGAGAACATTTACACGACTCTCGGTACAGTGGTAGAGCTGTTGGAAGATAATATGGTTTACGTGGAGTGGGACGACGGTACTGGACAAGAGGATAATATAGATGATTTAGCAATTATAACCTAAAAAAAATATTATTTTATCAAAACCGAAATCGGTACGTGCTGTAAGTGCGAACAACCGCAAAAATATGTTTGCAGACCTTTGGGTCCCTGCACGAACATGACCACGACGCGTAATTAAGAGGGGATACTGCAAATACCTCTTGCAACGGAGCACGCGTATAGACTTTGTACGTGGTTCGCCATCTGTATCGTGTTCCAAACTTTTGTGAGCGCACGACAAAATAGTTTCTCTCAGGCAGGTTTTCCAAATCGAGATCCTCCACGTATCTGTGTGCCTTTGTGAAACGGATACCGTTAAACACCCCAACAGGTGGCATGGGTGCACCTATTGGTGGTATATTCCTTACCATACGACTCGCTCGCTCCATGCGGTCCGCTCCATAAATAATGGCATATGTCATTGTGTATCCTAGAGCGGTTTAAATAGCCGCTTCGATCATTGATTCCTCGGAAGATCCCGACGATTCGGATACGTGATCTGGAATTTCAATCATTTTGTCATAGAGTTGTTGGTTGTAGACGCCCTTCGGTAGACTCAGTTTCGCGACTGCGCCCCAGCAGAAAAGGGCTGCAAGGTTTATAATACGGAACAGGAAAAAGGAATCACAGAGTGGTTCTATAAGAGACATGAGTGTAAAAATAATACCAAACATGGTAAAGACA
>CEUM01328172.1_pt1 | contig 12338 bp, 9 predicted proteins | sample 356421 | NCBI WGS metagenome assembly CEUM01 (sample SAMEA2622716, study PRJEB7988) | marine metagenome | biome: marine biome (ENVO:00000447); feature: surface water layer (ENVO:00002042); material: "saline water (ENVO:00002010), including plankton (ENVO:xxxxxxxx)" | depth 5 m | reverse complement strand
TACCACCCGCAATCTGAATCGAACGATTGGATATCACTTCATTCACATTCATGTTCGTCTGAGTTCCAGATCCTGTTTGCCAAATCCGGAGAGGGAAATGAGCATCTAATGAACCAGATACAACTTCTTCGCTAGCCGCACATATCAATGAACCGATGTCTGCTTCGAGATTTCCTAATTCGACATTTGCCTTAGCAGTGGCCTTCTTTAGAATCCCAAAGGCCCTTATCATAGCTCTTGGCATGGTATCCTTTCCGATATTGAAATTTTCAAGGGACCTGGCAGTCTGTGCACCATAATATGCATTTTTTGGGACTTCTACTATGCCGATTGAATCAATTTCATGACGATAACCGTCATTATCTAGGTTCTTGATGGGTATCGCCGGAATAGTGGCCGGCTTGGGTATAGATCCACTTAGACCACTCTCGATCAATCGGGTTATGGTGGCTGATCTGCCATTTGAGCGCCCTCTTCCAACTTTTTTGTCAAGTCTTACTGCGAGGTCTTCAGGTATACTGATACTGATAATTCGACGGTCACCCGCTCTGTGTTTGGCCATGCATCTTGGATTAATTATTTATTAATAAATATAGTCAAAGAACTCACTGAGAGAATATCATTCATCCAGTCGACTAACACTGACTATCTTCTGTGGGTCGATAGGTCGATCCCCGGGTCTAGTTTCGCAGTTCTCAATTTTGTAGACGTTCTCCATGCCTGAAACAACCTCCCCGAAAATTGCATGGTTACCGTCTAACCATGGCGTTGGGACCGTCGTTAGGAAGAATTGAGATCCTCCCGTATTGGGCCCTGCGTTCGCCATAGAGAAAAGCCCTGGTCTGTCATGTTTCTTTTCCAAGGCTGATTTTTCGCACGGAATCTTCCATCCCGGGCCACCTGTCCCCGCTCTCCCATCAAAAGGGTCTCTTGATCTTGGACAACCGCCTTGAATCATGAAGCTCTTGATTACCCGATGGAAGTGCAGCCCGTTGTAAAATCCATCATCAACCAACCTGAGGAAGTTCCCTGTCGTCTCAGGGCAATCTTCTGTGTAAAGTGCAATATCGATGTCTCCAGCGCTCGTAGTCATTCTAACCCTCGTTGGCATGTATCTTCCCACAAGGAACTAGTCCAATAGAGTAACGCAAGACTCTATGCAATCAAAGAACCGGGCATCACCCCTTCAGGAGGTTCCAACAGCCTGACTGTGCCGTCGGGCTCTAACGCACCCAAAACAAGGAATTGACTCACAAAACCGGTAGGGAGCCTCTTTTCACCGAGATTCAGCGCCCCAACTACTCTTCTACCAATCAACTCTGCCAGTGAGTAATTTGTGATTTGGGCTGAACTCCAAAGATTTCCGATCACAGGCCCAAAGTTGACTTTAATTTTGTATGAGGGCTTGCGCATCTCTGGGAATTCCTCAGATCTAGTGATGACACCCGTCCTCAGATCCAATTGAAAGAAGGAGTCAGCACCAATGTGGACTTTCTTGCTCAGTTTCTCTGGATGGTAGGGCTCACTTGGGTCAATTATATGTTCAGTCATTCAATTACCTGCTACATCCGACCTAGTTAGGAGTGGAAAGAGGGGGATCCCCCTCTCATGGAAAGCAGAAACACCTCCTTCCTCCCTGTCTAATATGGTCACGCACCCAATTACACTGCAACCAATTTCCTCGAGCAGGTTAGCGCATTTTATTGCAGAACCTCCTGTCGTGGTGACATCCTCAAGGAGAACGACTCGATCTCCCTCTAGAATAGTGGAACCCTCTATTCCTGGAGGGTTCCCCGTTTTTCTACCTCCACGCCCCTTGGGTTCTTTCCTTACGACGAACCCTCTCAGATTGCTCCCCTTTGCTGACTTTGCGATCACGATCCCAGTTAAGGGGACAGCACCCAACTCTAGGCCTCCTACAGCATCGACTTCACCTAATCCATCCAATATTTGATGGATCATTATACCTATCAGATGAGCGCATTCAGGATTCATCATTACTGGTTTCATGTCGAAAAAATGAGGGCTTTCCCTCCCACTGGCAAGTGTGAATTGGTCTTCTGGCGAATACAAGTAAGCAAGACGCTTTACGCTAGCCGAAAGTTGGGACTTAATCTCACTTGGGTTGTATTCCATCGGGACCTACACATGACCGTCAATCAATGAACCTTGGCCGCGTTTCAACAAATTCATCGCGAATGTTATTGGGTCGCCTCGCACGCATGTGATTTACTTCAGGGTTGATTGATGTGGTGTATTCATTTGGCCCGACTAGAGAAACCGGTCGCTTGTCAGCCGAATATGCGGCATACCTTGATCTTATCGAGGCGGAGACTGACCTCGTATACAAAATCGCAAATGAGGCGAGATCTAAGGGAATAGACTTCAAGACAGAGGTGGAGATTCCTAGGGCGAAAGACCTAGCAAGCAGGACTGTGCGTTTACTAGAGAGGTATCTCAGGCCCGAGGAGGATAGCAGCCCAATCCAGATAGAGGATCGATTAAGGGATCTCCTGGACACCATGGATCGAGAATCAGCTTCTATTACTATAGCGAGAGAATCTGCAAAAATGATGCATGAACTGACTGGTGATTTACGGAAATCAATAGATACGGGCCTAAGAGTAGGTCTAGCGGTTCTGACTGAGGCAGTTCTAGTCGCACCATTAGAGGGAATTGGCGAAGTAAGAATATTGAACAATCATGGAGACGGATCTTCTTTCCTATCTATCGATTTTTGCGGTCCTATAAGAGCAGCAGGTGGTACGGCACAGGCCATGGGCGTGTTAATTGGGGATGTGATTCGACGAGAACTTGGGATAGAGAGATACCAGCCAAGTGAAGGGGAAGTAGAACGAGTGAAAGAAGAATTTGGGCTTTATAGAGGAGGCTTGCAATACAAGCCACCCCCCGAGGAGGTTGACATGATCGTTCGGGCATGCCCCGTGATGGTTAATGGTGAGGGAACCGAGAGGATAGAGGTAGCAGGGTATCGCGAGGTGCCTAATATCGAGGGTTCAAGAATCAGACAGGGGGTCCTCCTTGTTATTGCGGAGGGTCTGTGTCTCAAAGCACCAAAGATCAAGAAACACACGGATAGGTTGGGGGTGGAGGGATGGGACTTCATTGATGTCCTGGCCTCAAAGGGTAAAGACGCGAATAAAGCAGAATCGAAAACAAAGCAGAGGCAAGTCAAACCCGACTCTCGATACATGGGGGACATAATTGCCGGTAGACCTGTTTTTGGAGAACCCTCGAAACCTGGCGGATTTAGACTCAGATATGGTAGAAGTAGGACAACAGGTCTAGCTGCTGCAGGTTTGAATCCTGCAAGTATGCACGCCATGGGCGGCTTCTTGTCGGTAGGCACTCAGATGAAGATCGAGCGGCCAGGAAAGGCATGTGCAGTAACTCCAACCTCAGGGATTGACGGTCCGCTCGTACTCCTGGAAGATGGAACATTCACCATGGTTCACGATGAAGTTTCATGGAATGCATTAAGTGGCCAAATCAGTGTTATCTGGGACGCTGGAGAAATTTTGATCGGGTTCGGTGAGTTCCTGGAAAACAACAAGGAACTAGTGCCATCAGGGTATAATCTTGATTGGTGGGCCAGTGAGCTAGCCTCCAAAATCGATATGCCAGAAAAGCTGGATTCATTCTTTGAGATACTGAATGCCGACCCTTCTCTGTTTCCAAAAGGCCTTCCTTTCAATGGTGCGATTACGAGGGGTGGAGAACCTGAGCATGAGCGAGAAACGAGAAAACGAGATTGGAACAGGAAGTTGAAGAATCTAGACTTAACATGGGATCAAGTGGTTTCGATTTCAGACAAATTTGGAACTGCAATCCCGCCCCCGTGGAATCTATGGTGGTCGGATTTACCTGTGGCTTTGATTCCATCACTGTGCCTAGCGATGCAACGTTCAATTAAACAAAGTGGAAAATTAATCATTCCCCTAAAACAGTCAGAAGAGGCTGTTGAGGGCTTAAATCAGGAACATATGAACAAAATCAAGGAATATGGAGTGGTAAGATATTCCTTGATGTCCCTGGGATTACAACATAAATTGGAGAATGACAAGGTTGTGATCGAAAGATACTGGGAACCATTATGTGAACTCCTCGATATCGACAATGATAACCTCGGAAATTCGGAGATCTTGATAAAAACAGAACAGAGGCTGACGCAGATAGATGAGGCAAAGTCGATCGTGCTCTCAGAAAGCGAAAGGTCATCTGAGGTTGAAAAACTTAGGACTGAAAGAAGAATCAGGGCTGAAACAAAGGCGAGACAGAGGAACCTGGGGGTAGAGGAGACCGAAGCAATCGGAATTGCTGCAGCTGCGGAGATAGATGACCCAGGGCCGATGAATAAAGAGGAATTTGAACAGGCCTTGTCCACACTGGACGATAACGAGGTGGAACAATCCCTGTGGATCGTCAGAGAAGTCTCACCTCACAGATGGGAGGATGCCGTTCCAACCAGAATCGGCGCACGAATGGGGAGGCCGGAAAAAGCCGAAAGAAGAGAAATGAAGCAATACACACACGCTCTTTATCCAATAGGCAATAATGGTGGCCCACAGAGATTGCTAGATCAGATCGGTAAGGGTGCACTGAGCGTAGACGTTAGCATTCGCCGGTGCACGAAATGCGGAAGGGACACGCACGAAATTCGCTGCCGCCACGATTATGGTGATGGCTCCCCCCCTTGCAATGGAAGAACGGAAATCAGAAGGAAAAAAAGTACAGATCGAAGACTCGGGGAGAAAAGAAATATCCGATTCACAGCCCTTCTAGAGGCCGCTAGAAAAAACCTCAATCTGAACTCATTACCCCGACCAATCAAAGCAACAAGACAACTTGAATCAAGGTTGCAAACCCCCGAGCCCTTGGAAAAAGGAATCCTAAGGGCGTTGCATGACGTATCAGTGAACAAAGATGGAACATCGAGGTTCGATATGATTGACGTTCCAATAACTCATTTTCGACCTCTAGAGATAGGCACTTCGTGGAAGAAATTAGTGGAGTTGGGGTATTCAGAGGACATGGACGGCAATGAATTGAAATCTGATGAACAAATATTGGAAATCTTCCCACAAGACATCATTCTTTCCTCAAATGCAGAACTGCATCTATCAAGCACTTGCAAATTCGTTGATGATGAATTGGCAAAGATTTACGGAATGGACCCATTCTTCAACTATGAATCAAAACAGGATCTTGTTGGACATCTAGGAATAGGGCTCGCACCACATACATCGGGAGGGGTACTCTGTCGCATAATCGGATGGACAGACGCCTCGGCTGGATATGCACATCCTCTGTTCCATGCTGCAAAGAGACGTAATTGCGATGGCGATGAGGATTGTGTCATGTTGTTGTTGGAAGGACTATTGAATTTCTCGAAGGACATCCTCCCGTCTAATCGCGGCGGTCAGATGGATGCGCCTCTGGTCTTGACGACACGTCTGCTTCCGAACCAGATAGACAAAGAAGCATTGAACGTTGATTGCTCATGGTCGTATCCCTTGGAATTCTACCAAGCGACTTTATCTCAGCCACATTCTTCCGGGGTAAAGCAATTTATCGACATAGTAGAAAATCGCGTTGGGACCATAGGAGACGTTCGAGGATATGGCTGGACTCACGATTCTGCTGGATTGAGCTCGGGACCATCAAATTCTCAGTACAAGCTACTGCCTTCCATGGAGATGAAAATGGACGCGCAACTCATGTTGGCATCAAGACTTAGAGCGGTCTCTGTAAAGAGGGTGGCTAAACAAGTAATTGAATCCCATTTCCTCAGAGACATAAGAGGCAATTTAGTCGCTTTCACAAGGCAAAAGATTCGTTGCGTAAAATGCAATGCATCATACAGGAGAATTCCCTTGACCGGAACATGCATAGCCAAAGTAGCGAAGAATGAAGCGACACGACGCTTAGGGAACTCATCAGACCATGACAGCCGCCCATTTTGCGGCGGCAACCTCACATTGACAGTGTCTCCAGGTGCAGTCAAGAAGTATATCGGCGTAACAAACAGGGTGATCGAGAAGTACGGAATCGACTTGTACACAGAACAGAGAGTAAAATGGATGGAAGATAGCGTAGAATCTCTCTTAGAGAATGACAAGGTCACAATAATGACTCTTGGGGACTTTATATGATTCCGGAGAAACCCAACTCCTCCAGAATCCTCTTCATCCACCTCAACTTCAACAATTTTCTCTTGGGCTCAGTGGTCCCAGAGAATCTTCCAACGACATCGGACCTAGTACCGAGAAGCACAATGTTTGACACGCTGATTCCCATAGATACGACAATGCAAACAGCTCTGTCCCCATCGGTGAAACCTCCTGGATTTACCATGCCATCTATGGAAAAAGGGGTTTGATGTGTGATAGAAATGGGGAGATCACTCACTCTTGGTATTAGATGCCTCAACGACTCCTGATTATCCCCGTGCGCATGGATAATCATGGGAATATTGTTCTCGATGGATAATGAAAGACCTGTGCCCCCATCACCGTCAGAAACAACCCCGATCACGGAATCCCAACCTTCCTTCGGATCTTCCAAGTCAGAGAAGATTTCCCCAGAACCGTCCGCGAGGATAAATCTACACCCTTGCTTCATTGCATCTTCAATTTCCTCTATCTCAACCGCTGCCCCTACGATAGCAACGTTTCCGGAGTGCGACAATAACTCTTGTCTGATGCTATCCCATGTTTGGTTTAGATCAACGAGAGAACGACTCTGGGATGCAGAGGAGACCAATTCGTTGACTAGCCATTTCGCAACGTACAGATCCTTATCAAGCGACCATCCAAACTCAGACCTTATCTCATCTTGAATCTGGATCAATCTCTCATCTATTATTAGATGGCGATCTCCGATCATGAAGTTTGGCTGCCGTGAGCGTTCAAGAACCCTGCCGGCTCTGAACATACAACATGCCTATGCCGGGTACCCCTCCAACACTCACAAATGAGAGTGCTCTGGCAAGATATCCATTCTTACCTCAAGCCAGATCCCACATGCGAAAGTTGTTCGAGGATAATGCAATCGATATCGATGCGATTATCGAACAAGGTTGGTTGGAAGAAGCTAGGTCTTTGGGCCGATTGAGGCTTGTCGAGTCAATTGTACACAAATCAGAAGCCGATCCAATGGGAACAGTGGATCTCGCCAACGAAGCCTCCAGGTTATTCTCCATGGCTGCTTATCAATATGCATTTTTGGTGGTCTGTGCCTCGTTTGATGATAGACTGGTATCAAGGTGGGCAGAGGGAGAATCAAGTTTGGCGGATAAGAACATAGGGATTGATGAATTATATTTTGAAACCATAGTGAAGACCTATATTTCCTCACTGAAAGCCTCCTTTGAAAATGGCCAAATGATATACTCAGTACCTCTCAGTGACTTTCTTGAGTTGTGCCCAAGAATATCCGGATCTTACTGGAGACTAGTGAACAGACCGGTGAATGATGGTTGGGTCACCCTTGACCCTGCTTCAGGTGACACCAGCGCTCAACGTGTCGCCAGGTTGGTCAAAGAGAGAATCAGAGAGGAATTGATTGAGAGAAGTAGGGAAAGCATGGTAAGAATGTCCGAACAATTAGCCGATAGGTTAGGCGAAGAAGTGACTCGTATATCCGAACTTTTCGGATCTCAAATCAGGTCTGAAGTACCTATCGCATCTGCTACCAAAGAAGATTGGCCCCCATGCTTTTCAAACTCAATAGAGGAACTTGCTTCCGGAGTAAACGTAAATCACGTTGGACGCGTGTTTGTCGCCGCTATGGGCAGAAGCATGGGACTTCCTTTGGATATGACCTGTTCCTTTTTCGAGGGTGCTCCGGATTACGACCCACAGACAACGTCGTATCAAGTAGGTCACGTGTATGAGCGTGAATACACGCCCCACGGTTGTGGCGCATTGAAAGCAGCGGCCAGATGTCCAGTTGGGCCAGGCGATGATCGGCTGTGTGATCAGGAATGGTTGACTCACCCACTGAAATATCTCAGGGCAAAACAACGTTCTAGGGCGAAGTCAGAAACAGTGTTATGACTAAATGAACGCCGTGTTATCTAACACTGAAACAAACAATTCAAATCTTGGATCCTACTTGGGCTAAACGAACCCCCATGGTGAGGACACTCGTCATCTCAGTTGATCGGGACAATGACCTAGGGGTCAAAGCTGGTGTCAGAGGGCCAGTAATTGGACGAAAAGCAACCCTAACAGCAGCCTTGAGACTCGGCATCGCTGATCCTGAGGAAAGTGACACAAACGCTATCATGGGCGCACTTCACCATCATGACAGGCTCATTGAGAAATCTGACTCCAGCGATGGGGTCGAGGTGGCAATTCTTACCGGTGACGTTCGTGTTGGTCCCAGGAGCGACAGAGCGATAGCAAGCCAATTGGATGAGGTCATACGACTTTTCCAGCCAGATACTGCTGTCCTTGTCACCGATGGAGCGGAGGACGAAGCCTCAATACCCATCATATCATCGAGAGTCAGGATCGATCACATAGAGAAGATCATCGTTAGACAATCAAAGGGAATTGAGAGTACTTACTATTACATCGCCAAAGCAATCGAGGACCCACGATGGAGAGCTAGATTGCTGGTACCCATAGCCACTTTCCTCCTTATTCTCGGTCTAGGTCTGATCTTACCAAAATATGGCAATATCCTAATCGGATCTCTTCCATTAATAATAGGAGGATGGATACTGGCGAAAGGACTTGGTTGGGAACAGCAACTGGAGAGACTGTTCGATGACATGCGCAGTAGCGCATCAGGAGGACTATTCTCCTCCCTGTTATGGGCGGTGTCAGTGGTATCTGTATTATTCAGTATACTAGCCGCTTTCGATATCTTTACAGATAATGTAGCATATGGGAGCAGGTCAAACCTATGGATATGGGCCCGAGCGATCGATGAAGCACTTCAGTGGCTTGTAATAGCCGGCGTCTGTTTTTCACTCTCCCTTGGGGTCCTCCGTTGGAAAGAAGGGACTTTTCGCGGCCAGTCGATCCTGATGATTGGATTGGGATTAGTGGCATATGCTTTCATCAATGCAACAGTCGACCTCCTTCAGGAGTGGCCAAACTACCAGCCCTCGGTCTCCACAGTAGTTGACGACTGGGGATTGCCATTTATGTCGGTAGTTTTCTACTACCTGCTCAGAGTCGTGGTCGATTCTTTGCGAAATGAAGATGAAGATCCGAATGCCAACCGACATTGGGGCATCTAACTCAAACGATCGTTCTGATTTTTTGAATGACCAAGCGTGTTAGACATTCTTCCGTTTACGAACCCTCTCCATGTACCGACTGTAATTCCCCGGCCATACGACCACACTGCCATTCCCTGGAACCTCCCAGATTGTATCGCATATCTTGTCGAGAAACCATCTATCATGGCTAACTGTGATTATACTCCCATCATATCTAGTCAGAGCCTCCTCAAGGGCCTCTTTCGCATCTGTGTCGAGGTGGTTAGTCGGCTCATCTAGGAGTAGAAGATTATTCTCTTCCAGTAATAATTTCAGTAGTGCGATGCGGGCTCTTTCCCCACCGCTCAATGAGCTTAATTTTGTACCAACCATATCTTTAGTGAATTGAAATTGGCCTAACAATGCCCTTATGTCCCCATAATCCATCCTAGGCTTCAAAAATCTAATTTGTTCTATCGGAGTGAGGTCGAAATTTAAGGATCTGTGGTCCTGATGAAAGTATCCTATCTTAACCCCTGGCCTGACATCAATTTCCCCTGCGTCGAGTTTCAGTTCCCCCATTATGGTCCTAAGAAGGGTGGTCTTTCCGGCCCCATTACCTCCCACAACACCTATTTTCTGACCTCTTCTAACACCAATATCAACGGAGTCAAAAATAGGTCGATCCAATTCGCTGAAAGTTAATTTTCCTTTCTTTATATCGAGGACCTCTAGGCTGGATTTCTCACTGGATTCCAAAGAAAATTTGAGACCTCTGCGAGATTTGGGTTTCAGGGATCTCAGCCACTTTAATTCACGCTGAGCTCGATTAATCATCACATGCTTTTGTGAAATCGACTTGTCGTATTTGTTCGCTGATTTCATAGATTGAACGGCGCCTTTCAACCGTCGAAGCTCTTTTTGCGTTTTTTGGATGCGATCATCCAAGGTCTGTAGAAAAAGGGCCTTTTGCTTCAAAAAAGAAGAATAGTCCCCTATGTAGCCTTTCACATGGGCATCTTGCACTTCTAGTATCGCATTGCAAATCCTATCCAGAAAGTACCTATCATGACTTACGACGACTATGGCTCCCTCGAACCCCAATAAGAACTGCTCAAGCCAATCTAATGTTTCCAGATCCAAGTGGTTCGTGGGCTCATCCAAAAAGAACACTTCTATTTCTGATAAACCAACGAGTTGTCGAGCAAGGGCTACCTTTGCCCTTTCACCACCCGATAACAACTCGAGTTGAGTGTCCATAGGATGTTGAGATAGATCAAGGGCTCGAAGTATTTCCTGAGCCCTGCTGGCAACATTCGACCCACCTGATTTGGCATTCATACTCTGCAACTCTTGATATCGATCGATATCCGCCTGCCAATCACCCTCGTAGAACGAGGGATCGGCCATTCTCCCCTCGATATCGGCCAACTCGGCATCTATTTCCTCAAATTGCCTTCCTTTCCGTTCCAATTCCTCTTCCAAGGTGGCTCCCTCATCAATATCCCTGACTTGGGTAAGGAAAGCAATCCTCAATCCCGGAGCGAAAGAAATCTCACCGAGATCTTGGTCTTGTTCAGAAATAGTTCGTAGCAAAGTGGTTTTACCCGCACCGTTGTGGCCAACAATACCAATCCTGTCCCCTTCTTCAATCCGGACGTTTACCCCTTCGAGAACTGTGGTCGGACCGAAGGATCTGTGCACCCCCTCCAGTCGTATTAACTCTCTAGCCACATCATTCGGAGGGTAATGGGGTTGAAGTGGCCATCGGTCAAAAGGTCCGATGAATCAAAGAATACCCGCCATGGCGTAGAACCATGGAATCCGTCATCAAGATAAGTTGGAGGGGAGACCAAAGTGAGATCATGAGGGCAATCGAATCCGTAAAACCAGACGATTCTGATTCCTTTACCATCGAATACGCCAAACCCGAAAGCGATTTTCTCGCAACAATCACAATAAAATCAAACTCACTTTCTTCGGCCAAGGCGACAGCAGATGATATTCTCGCTTGTTTAGGCGCGGCATCCGTGGCAGCGGATCTCCTCAACGATTGAGGGCTAATTTCACATAATTTACATATAAATGGTAAAAACACTGCTTCATATCTCACACGCTGATGGAAGAGGTTATGAACACAGGAACGATACTTGCTTTCCTGATCGGCACATACGCTTCTTTCGCTATTGCCGTGATGGCCGCCACCCCGCTACTCGCGTGAATGATAGAACCGAACTCTGCAAATAATCAGGGACGGTTAAATTGATCCTAGCGGAGCGAATGGTATGGTATTACCCCATGACAGGTCGAGTTTGTTGTGGAATGACGGTCCAACTGATAGGTTCACTAGATCAATGGAGCTCTGGATTAATGCAATGTATTCCGATGACCCATCCAATATAGATGCCATTACTTCGGGCCGGTCAATCTCCAGAATAATCGCCAAGGAAAACGGCGTCATATCAGGAAGGCCAGTACTCGATTACCTCATTGAAAATCACTGCAATGGAGCAACAACAGTATGGAATTTTTCCGAGGGCCAAGGATTTCAGAAAGGACAGGAGATAGTCTCCATAGTCGCCAACTCTAATGAAATTCTAAGGATAGAGAGAATATGTATGAATTTGATTACTAGATTGAGTGGAATCGCTTCGACGACGTCCAAATGGAGGGAACAATTGGGTGGGGTTTCTCTTGCAGCAACCAGAAAAACGAACTGGGGAATTTTAGACAAGTGGGCAGTTCATATTGGAGGGGGCCTCACTCACCGCCTTGACCGCTCGGACGGGCTCATGATCAAGGAAAACGATTTTTCGCTGGCAAAACTAACTCTAGAAGAAATCCTTTCAACCTGTAGGACAGCAAGTGATTTTCCTGTGATCGAAGTCGTATCATCGGACCAGGCGTTAAGTGTGGTCAATTCATGGATCGGACTTCAAACTGGACCTTCAAGCAAACATCAATTAACTTTGATGATGGACAATCTAGGGCCTGAGAATTGCAGGAAATTCTCCGACCAACTGGAGGATATGGGCCTAAGGCAAGAATTCGTTTTGGAAGGCTCAGGTAGGGTTAGGTGGGAAAATCTGCAAGACTGGGCACA
>CEUM01136615.1_pt1 | contig 12342 bp, 7 predicted proteins | sample 356421 | NCBI WGS metagenome assembly CEUM01 (sample SAMEA2622716, study PRJEB7988) | marine metagenome | biome: marine biome (ENVO:00000447); feature: surface water layer (ENVO:00002042); material: "saline water (ENVO:00002010), including plankton (ENVO:xxxxxxxx)" | depth 5 m | reverse complement strand
ACAGCCCCCAATTGGATGTATCGATGGTGAAATATAAATTTCGATTCCCGTCGTAGGCCAAGCCTTCTACGTTTCGATAATTATCTGCACAAAGGTCGCCGGCATTGTCGACGGGCTCAATGTTTGACATGTAACCGTCCGCATCCACATATTTTAACCGATACGGTGAAGAGGCATTGGTCGCGATGTAAAAAGACCCATCCTCTAAAATGGCAATCTTACCCGGTGCATTCATGTGTGTTTCGGTGGCCAAGCCCGAACCGGTGGAGCTCGAACTGGAGCTGGAGCCCGTGCCCGCAGCGGAACGAAGAATCCACTTGAGAGGAACAACCGGACGGTATGTACCATCCCCTTTATGCAAGATACCGGACCCTGGATCATAGATGTGATGTGGGGTTACTGACCAGCCTCCAAGACCCACACCATCGTTTCGCCAGTAATCGATATCACCTATTTGAACATTAAACGTATCGACCCATCCCACAGAGTCTTCGCCGCGATCAACCGTCCAATTGGAACTGTCAGAGCTGGGAAACGAACCAAAGTCCCGAGTGCTCCCCCCGGTTCCCGTGTAAACGGCTTCAAAAACATACTCTATCTCGATAATCGCATCTTGAACTCCTTTTAGCTCTCGTCCGAACGAGTCATAACCATCCCAGGTCCATGTGTGTGTAAGGTCTGCAGATGGGGTATAGGACGCGGCCTCCACCACGCCAGCAACTTCCATTCGAATTTTGATGGTTTTTAATGATTCGGGCACAGAGCTGCCGATCAGCTGGGTGACAACAGTACGACTGTTGGCGCCTACACCGCGGTCAGATTGGTAACTCAGTTCATAGGGTGTGCCAACAATGGGAATCGACTCTCGCAGGGACTGGGTTTCACATTGAATAATGGAGCCATCACACTCACAAGGGCCTTCTTTATCGGGTTTGGTTGGATCGTTATTATTTGAGTCTGCGCCAGCTCCCCCTTCACCCGGTGTCACTGCGTCACTCGGATACTCCGCCGGGTAATTGCAGTCCCATGGGGTGAAGTGAGGAATGGGCACACGCCATAAAGTTTCGCCCGGCGCATACAGACTGGCTAACTGTGCTTTTTCTTCGGCGGTTATATTTAAATTGGATTCACTCTCTGCATCTTCTGCAATACCATCCCCATCGGCATCCAAGGTTACCGTTCCATCAGCCACGGTTAAAATTTCGATCACGAGGCCATTCTCGGAGGCGACCCAATAGCCTTTTTCTTTATCATAATACCCTGAAGGAACGGGCTCACCCACCGGAACACCAATAAAATTTTCGACGTAATGGTAAATCGGCGGATCAAAAGTAATAGAGGTGGCATCAACGGCATCCGCCTCGTCAGCACTTAATTCCATGGCGTAGGTATAAGCAGAGGTCGGCGGCAGCTGTCCAGGCATCGTGGCGGGTCCATCTTCTCCCACCGTATATTCGGTACTTCGAATAGAGAGCGACCCCACGTCTTCAACGCTTCCGTCACTGTGAATAATTTGTGCGGTGGTTCCCGTGGGGATGATGACGCGCGACTGTCTTGTTCCGCGTTCATCACTGGTAAGGCTGCCAGAGGCTACTTGGGCGTCGCTGAGATTCCCCAAGGTAATGGTGGTCACCTCAACATCTAACGCTTTGAGGTTGACGTTTTCGTTGGTTCTACTCTCACGCCAATCCACCGTAAATCGCCGACTCGAATCCAGGTAACCCTCTTTTGAGAACCGCACTAAAAAGTCTTTACCTCCATTAATGGCAATATCGTATGCACCATCAGTTCGAGTGAGTGTCCAGCCAAATTCAGTGTTCTGCGGAAATTCTACTTTAACTCCCTCTAAAGCGGTGCCCGCTTCATCATACACATAACCTTTCATCACGCTCATTCGTTCTTCCGAAAACACCTCTGGATTGACCCCTTGCTGGACAGGTGTATCGCTGTTGAACAAAAAGCTGTTCTGGTCATAAAAGGTAGGAATCCCCTCGCTGGGTAAAGCTTCCACAATATCTGACGGATTCGGTACCTCCGTCACCACCAAATCAGGGTCAAAGCAATAATCCGTATCTGCCCATTGACCGTTCGTACATTCTTGCCGGTACGTTCCACCGTTTTGTACGCCGCAAACCGTCGGACCCATCTGTGTGGTGCCATTCACGCAAACATCTGAATCGGAACAAATCGTGGTGTCTTGCCATTGGCCCGCCGAGCACAACTGGACATAGGCCCCATCGTTATTAATGCCACAAGCCGTTTCGCCCAGCTGCATGGCCCCATCAGCACAAGCGGTCACCGTTGTGCTCCCAGCATCTGCCTGAGGTACTTCCGTTGCGCCAGCGTCTGGCGGCACAGATGGAGAACCCAAACCGGCATCTAAAGTTGGGTTACTAACGTTCCCGGCATCCAATGGCGAAGCCATCACCCCGGCATCCGGTACTTCAGCGGGAAGAGGGCCGCCATCGGTGGATGCATCAGGGGTCATCTGCCCGGCATCTGGAATTGTTACGGGCGTACTACCCGCATCAGAAGAAACAGGCGCCACGGTACCACTGCCGGCATCGACCGTGGGGGATGGAGGAGGCCCCACTTCGGTGCCAGCATCTGCTGCAGGGGCACCGCCGAGCAAAACACAATTATAGTTTTTGGGATCTTGAGGATCTTCCCAAGTGTATCCCGCTTCGCAGCGGCCACCGGCCCCTTGGGGCACACAGTGGTTTTCGATTTGACAGGGGTTTTCTTTGGAATCAGGACAGCCGGAGGAAAGGGCAAGGCCGATCAAGCCAAGGAACAAAAAGTTTTTGGTTGTATGCATGGTCACTCCTGTTGGGTTCGAATTTACCCAAAAAGAGTTTCATGCTGCAACGTTCGCGTCGTTTTAAATCACGGTGTTTTGGCGAAAACCGAACGGCGCGCCCAGAAAATTTGTACTCACCGACCCAAAGTACATTGGCCTCAAATGCCATTTCACTGGGCCAAAACAAACCCTTTTCACCAAGATTCGTACCAAAAACATCTTCATCTGTGGCCTCAAAAAAACATCAGGCACCTCACCAGCCATGGCCCCACCTTTGTCCTGGAGGCACCGGTGACCATTTTGAGAGTCCACTTACTCCACGGGCGGGTATCATAAAATCGGCCGTGCCGTGATTCACCTGGACAAAGAGCGGCACAGCCCACAAGGCTTATGATGCCCATCATCACCGGGCCCAACTTGACGCGTACTCGAATCATGACAGCTTCCCCCAGCGCTTTTCATTCGATGCTTTCTTCTATAACATGAGCGTCTTCACATCGAAAAAGAGCCTGTTTTTCCACCATGTCTTTAATCAAAGAACAACTATTCAAACACTGCCAAGCCACCGTTCACGAACAAATTGACGGGGCCAAGCGCGGTATTGATGCCGCCGATGAAGCGGTGAAGAGTGAAACCAAGGGCTCCGCGGGTGATAAACACGAAACCGGCCGTGCCATGATTCACCTGGAAAAAGAACAGCACATTCGCCGTCTCAACGAGGCGCTGGCCAATGAACGCGTACTGAGCAACATCGATCCAACCCAGCCTTGCCAGGAGGTCACGGAAGGGGCCGCCGTACATACCTCGACAGGCAATTATTATTTTGCCATCAGCGCAGGACAATTGAATATCAAAGGGCAGACGTACACGACTGTCTCTCTATCTTCACCTCTTGGTGAAGAATTGGAAGGTTGTGTAAAGGGAGAAACCATTTCGTTTCGCGGTAAAGAATTCAAAATCATCCGGGTTTTTTGATGGGGGAGGTCCCTTTACCCAATAAGGCGATGCCGGATCAAAATGATCCACCCTCCGCTTGAAAACTGTCTTCGGCGCAGGCTGCCTTATTTGGAATGGTGTGACTGTCGTCTGGCTTGGGACAATGAATCGTTCGGCTCTATTTCGTCGGTGGCCAACAACAAAGACAGTTAAATCAATTTTAGAATTAGATCACTTGAAAGGGTCATGGTTTTCCCCGGGTTTTCAGTGACCCCAAAAGTATGATGGGTTTAAGCCCAATTAAAAAATTGATCGGTATAAATTAACGAAAGCCCCTCGCAAAAACGAGAGGCTTTCTGGCGCGCCCGGAATGATTCGAACACTCGACCCCCGGAACCGAAGTCCGGTGCTCTATCCAGCTGAGCTACGGACGCAAAAACAAACGCCTGTAAAAACAGGCGAAAGTTAAATGGGGTGAGCGACGGGACTCGAACCCGCGACAACCGGTACCACAAACCAGGGCTCTACCAACTGAGCTACGCCCACCACACTCCCGAAGGGTTCTCTATTTGGGCAAATTACCACAAAAAGGCAAGAGCCTTCGGCGAAAAAGGATGGGAATTAGTAATTTGAGGGCCTTATTGGGCCAAATACTTTTCGATTTTGGCGACCAAATCGGGGTCGTCGCCCTCAATTTCTGAAGCAAACCGAGCCACAACCTTGCCATCTTGGCGCACCAAGAATTTCTCAAAGTTCCATTTGATGTCTTTGTGGGCCCCTACAGGGGATTCCGCCAAGTAATCATACAGGCTGGACCGCCCCTCACCATTCACGTCCTGCTTTTCAAGCAAAGGAAAGGTAACGCCATAATTGACGCTGCAAAACTCGGAAATCTCGGCGGGGCTGCCCGGCTCTTGGCCACCAAACTGGTTGCAGGGGACGCCCAAAACAGTAAATCCCTTGCCCCCATAAGAGGCTTGCAAGTCCTGTAAGCCGCTGTATTGTTTGGTGAAGCCGCATTTACTGGCCACGTTTACCAACAAAATAAGCTTATCGGCCAACGCCTCATTGGGCAAAGGCTCACCGTTTAATCCGTTGAGCTCAAAACTTGAAAGAGGTTTGCGTTCGGTGGCTGCGTTCATGCGTTTTAACTCCCCAAAGCTGTTGAAAGGCGTATCTTACCCTCAAACTTGGGAAGGACCTTAGCGAGCAGATCAGATCTGAAAAGGGGTGTTTTACCGATTTTAACGCAGAGCGCTAATGCTTTGGGCCCCAAAGACCTTCCCGTTGTGCCCATGGCCACTCAAATCGGGCAGCTCTGACGCTTCATCCAATACAAAATCCCAAAAGGCGATGGAGGTCTCATTGGGCGACAAGTGGGCATCTGGCTCAAAGCTTTCGCGGTAAAGAACCGCGCCATTGAGATGAAGCTCGTCAATGGCACCAGAGAAATGGTCGTGAACCCCATGGAACAACAAGACCCGCTCGGCCGCACCAATGAGTAAATCGTCGTCGTGGGCGGGCCCTTTATGAGTGTAATCACATTCTTCCGTCAGCACCCCATTGAGAAAGAAAGCTTTGTGCCCTTCTTCTGCACCAGAAGATTCAAGGGTCATGGCCACGTGCTGCCATGTGTGCAATTCGGGCAAATCCGTGACCATCCAAGCGCAAGCGTCTTCGGCAGAGCCGGTGGCCCACACCAAACCTGCCCCGGGCTGCACCCAAAGCATATAATCGGTTTGCGCGGGGTCCAAAGTCCACCGCTTCGAAATTACCGCGCCCGCAATTTCGGCATCAATGCGAATCCAACCTTCGATGGTCAGTGCCTTGTTGGTCCCAGTCCCCAGCTCTAAATCAGCCGAAGAAGTCACCTCCACAGCATCCCTTTCGGACGCTACAAACAACAAAGCCCCGGTTTCTCCGGAAGACCCTTCAGCCTGGCGGTCATCGGGATCTGGACCCAAAACACAAGCAGCCAAGGCAAACCCAAGGACGCATGTGGTTATGGTTCTAATACTCCAAAGAAACAATCGGTCCTCAACTCAAAGTGGTGTCCGTTAAACCGCGCCGACCTCAAGACGTGAAAAGATTAATTGGCATCTTTTTTCTTGAAAACCCAAACCCAGCAATCCGCCCAGGCCAAAGGTGATGTGACCGCTTTAATGACGTCATACACCAATCGCTTGTACATTTTTTTCGGTCTCGGACCGACATGGAAAATATGGGCAAGCTCGAACCCTTTTGCAGCGGCGCTCTTTTGTAAAACACGGGTGGCCGACTCTGGATTCACCAACCAAAGGTGTCGGTGACCACCATCCGTGTTTACCATTTGTAATCCATGACAAGGAATGTCCTTGCCCCGTACAAAACCAGCACGAATTCTAAAATTGAATTCATTCGGAAGGCTCACCACCACGTATTTTTTGGCCCATTCCATGGCGGTCTCGAAATAGGGAACAAATCCGAGAGTATGCTCCAACACATCGAACAACAATACAGCATCCGCTTCCTCTTTCACAAAATCAAAAGAAGACTGCTCCACCGGGTGGTAGGTAATGTCAGGGTTATCAGCCTCATCGTAAATGCCAGCATTGGCATCGTAACCCGCATAGTTGATATGGGCGGATAAGTTTTGCTGAACAACGCCATCTGCACACCCAATATCGATCACGGAATCAATATCTAATTTTTGAACAATGTTTTGGGCGTAGAAAGCAGCCAATCGAAAAGATGGCCCACCCTCAAAAAAGAGCCGATGGCACTCGTGATCTTGGGAGGTATGCTGAGCTTTCATGTTTGGCCTTTCCAAAAAAGTGTTCTGGCAAAGCCTATAGAGAAAAACAGGCCAACCGTAAAGGCAGGTTCTTGGGCCAGACCCTCAATTACGGCTGATAAAGAGCCCTCTAAACGCCTAATTGGGCATAAAAATTCAACGCCTTAAAAATACGGCCGTCACGCAGCGCTGTTTACAGGGGGGTTCGCGTTCCGTACATCACCAAAACACACATCTCGTCGTTGGTCCCTTCCCCAAAATAGATGGGAGACGTGTCTGCAGATGTGTTGTAGACACACGTAATTTTGAGTTCCTCACCGGGTAACAGCGGCACACTCTCGGAATAAAAATAGAACCATTGCCAATTGAAATCCCAATAAGGCACATCGTTAATGCAGGTGGTGGTTCCGTCTGCCGCAACGATCTCCGTTCTCATGGTGACGCCGCGCTGGTGCATGTGTGGCACCAAACCCCAAAAATTTACTTGGTGGGTGCCCGAGGTCATAAATTCTGTATCCACAGTATACGAGTGACTCACCTCACTCTGTCCCGGCGCAAGATTGAGTTCGCTATCACTCACCAGTCGCATGTAACCTTCATTGCTGACCGTGTTTTCAAGTTTTAATTTCAAGGCCGTCTTATCGCTTTGGTCGTCGTCGACAAAGTTATAATGGAGTTGCATCACCATTTTATGATTGGGCTCTATTTGGATCCCTGAATTATCAGGAAACACCACCGCCCCTGTTCCAGGCGCCCAACCACCCACAAGCTCGTAATCCTCTTCGGGAAGACCGGGGCCGCCAAAGCAAGTATAGCCCTCACCCGCTTCCGCGGCGGCCTTTTGAGCTGCCAATGTATCGCCAGCGACGGTTGTCATACGGTAAAGCAGCACATGGTGGACGATATTGATGTTGCCTGGCACCACTTCAAAACCGGTCAAATATTTCGTGGTCGCAATCTCAGGATCGACCACAAAGCACCGATAATCGTCTCGCTCGAAATCATCACTCCCTGAGGGAAAATAATCATTGGTCATCGAAACAGTGGTGGTTGGTTCTTCTAAAGAGGCCAAACTCGGTGGCTCATGACTTTCTTCCGTGGGAATGCCCTCAGGCGCGCCGTCGTCCGCCCAGGTACCCAACAGCTCGATTTCTTCTTCAGTGAGCCAAAGCGCATCACGGTACGAACCACAAGAACCCGAATTGTCTGCATACCAAGGTGGCATGAGTCGGTTCTCTGTATAAAACTTGATGGTGGAAGCGAGCGGCGCCGCTGCCGCAAAAGTATCGAGCGGCGTCTCGGAGCGCACCCCGCCTTGCCGGTGACAAGTGACACAATTCTGCGCCAAAATGGGTGCGATTTGAGCATTATAAGTCACTGTGGTCGGCAAAGCGCTGCCCCCATCAGTGGGGGACGAAGTGGGCGGATTTGTATTGCCACCGTCTGCGGGCGGAGACGGGGGCTCAGACGGAGGCGATTCCGATCCGCCATCGACTGCCAAAGGCTGACTGGGGGGCTCCGGTGGCGATGGCTCGGAGGGCGTGTCGTTTTCAGGGCAAGCCGCCAACACGAAGAAGCAAATAAAGGAAAATAGGTACTTGGTACGCATAAAAAGTGTCCTCGAAACAGCAAAAAATGAGGCCCATCCAACAAACACCGCGGGGCTCTCAGGACAGTACCGTTAAATCATGCACCGAGATGCTGAAAAGTTCCAGGGGTGTGCCTTGTGCAGCTTTATTCAGTGTGCCACATGAAGGGTCGATCTTTCAAGGAGTTGGCAGCATGGCCCCGAGAACCGAAGTAGAAAACTGGCAAGGACACGTGGTCAGTACCGAAAAAAACCAACGATACCGAAAACTCGTTCGCACCATGATGCGAACCATCAACGATTATGATCTGATTTTACCGGGCGACAAAATCCTGGTGGCCATTTCAGGTGGTAAAGACAGTTACACCCTTTTGGATATCTTATGGCGTGCCCAACAAAGAGCGCCTTTTGACTTTGAAATCGTGGCTGTTCATCTCGACCAAGTACAGCCCGGTTACGACGGCAAAAGCTTACAAGGCTGGCTCGAAAATTTTGGTGCCCCTTTCGAGATTATTCGCGAAGACACCTACAAAGTGGTCACCCAACACGTGGAAGCGGGCAAGACCTATTGCTCTTTGTGTTCCCGGTTGCGCCGCGGCATCTTGTACTCCACCGCCGCCCGTCTCAATTGCAATAAAATCGCACTGGGGCACCACTTGGATGACAGCCTCGAAACCCTCATGCTCAACCTGTTTTTTGGAGGCAAGCTCCAAGCCATGCCAGCCAAGTACACCACCGACGATGGGCAATTTGAGGTGATCCGCCCCCTGATCGAAGCCAAGGAAGCCGATATTGCCGCCCACGCTCAAAAAGCCGGCTATCCCATTATTCCTTGTAACCTGTGTGGCAGCCAAGACGGGCTCAAACGGCAAAAAATGAAGGAAATGCTGAACGATCTCCAGGATTTAAACCCCAACATCAAGTCGGTCATGCGAAATGCACTCAAAAATGTCCGGCCGTCACACCTGCTAGACAAAGAAGTCATGTCGGTCTGGCAAGAGCGGCCTGAAGGCCTCCGCCCCAACCTTCCCTCAGGGCGTACCAGCTGGGAAAATCAGCCTGAAATTGTGGCCCGCAACACCCTGCCTATCTTACCGTAAAAACAGCAAAACGCTTTCGCATCCCAATGCGATTTCGGCTAAGCTTGGAGGGTGAAAACCGTCCTGCCCTTTGAGTGGCCATGATTAAGAATTGTTCCATTTATTGCACCTTCCTGGTCTTGCAGGCGTGCCTTTTAGTCGCTGGGTGTCCCCCAGAAGAAACCGCCAACAATCTGGGGGTGGATCAAACGGGTGCCTACCTGGGCCCCTGCCTGCCAGACAACAGCTGTAACAATGATCTGCATTGTGTGGATGAGGTCTGTCGCAACAAAGCACATCAAAACAATGAAACACAGCCATTGGCACCGCGACCCATGTCCGCCTACGATGGAGGCCTCCCGAGCCTTGTTTCATCCGATGCCGGCACCGATTCTTCCCCTACCGATGAAGACGGGGGCGTCAGTCCCAATGGCACAATCGAGCAACCTTCCCTAGATGCCGGAGCCCCGCTGTCTGACGCTGGTCCACCACTGGACGGGTGTGACCCCGAACAAAACGAATGTGACGACGGCAACCCATGCAACGGACTCGAAACATGCCATGGGGGTCTCCGACAATGTATTTCCGGCACCCCCGTGCAATGTGACGATGGCAACCCATGCAACGGGCTTGAAACATGCAATTTTATTTCAGGAAGCTGTGAAGCGGGAGAGCCGGTTGTTTGCGCACAAGAAGAACCCGACGGCTTTTATGCCTGCCAACCCGATACCGGCACCTGCATGCGCATAGGGTCCTGTCTCAGACAAGAGCCCACTTTCACCGGATACGATGTGGGGCATCCCTGTGACGACGGCAACCCATGTAATGGGCAAGAAAGTTGTGACCCTGTAACCGGCTTGTGCCAACGCGGGCAACCCATCGTGTGCGACGACCAAAACGGCTGCAACGGCGAAGAAATCTGCAATATTTTCACCGGAGCGTGTGAGGCCGGGATCGAATTAATTTGTGATGATGGGAACCCATGCAACGGAAACGAGATTTGTGACCCACAAACCGGGGCTTGTGTTCAAGGGCCCACGCCGCAATGTGATGACGGTAACGCGTGTAATGGGGTTGAAATTTGCGACGAAATTACGGGCAGCTGCTTATCGGGGGCAACCGTGATTTGTGACGATGGTGATATTTGCAACGGTGAAGAAATTTGTGACGCTCAAACCAGTCAATGTCTTCCAACCAGTCCGTTTCAATGCTCAGACACCAATGCCTGTAATGGCGTAGAAATGTGTGACCGAGGCACTGGGACCTGCGCGGTCGGTCATGCGCCTTCTTGTGATGACAATGATCTGTGTACCATCGATCTGTGTGACGCCCTCACCGGGGGCTGCTCCCATCAGCCATTGGACTGTGCCGATGGTGATCCGTGTACCATCGACAGTTGTGTTGACGGCACTTGCAGCCACCAAAACAATGATGACGATCCCGGCTGCCCATCGAACGGTGGGGACAACCCATGAGAAGGACTTTCATCCAGCTCAACTGGGTTTTTGCCTTTTGGGTGACACTCCTAAGCCCCCATGTCGTGGCCGAAGAGCCCGCCTGTGGAGATGGGTTTTTAGCATCGGACGAAGAATGTGATGATGGGAACACTCAGCTAGAATTGTGCCCATACGGGGTCTCTTCTTGTGAAGTGTGTACCCCCGAGTGTGCCATTGAAGACGGCGTTACCCGCAAATGTGGCGACGGTGCCGTCCAAGATGCGTTTGAAAATTGCGACCACAATGGCCAACTGGAGCTGGATTGCGACTACGGACAAACCAGCTGTGAAGTGTGCCTGCCCCACTGCACACTCGGCGCTGGACGAACATCATTTTGCGGGGATGGGTTGATCGATAACGCGCATGATGAAGTTTGCGATCCGGAGCACCCCCGATACAAGCAATGTCCATACGGTGAAGTCCGGTGCCTCTCATGTAACGACCAATGCGCCTTTGAGATTATCACGGGTCCGGTTTGTGGCGACGGGATTGTTCAAGAGGAACACGAAGGGTGCGACGATGGAAACCAGATCACAGAGCGCTGCTCTGCTGATCTCACCACCTGTATGGTGTGTAACGAACAATGTCAGTGGGAAGAAGGGGAATCCACCTTTTGTGGTGATGGACAAGTGGATACGGAATGGGGTGAAGAATGTGATGATGGCAATTCAGGCGGTATCACCTGCCCTTATGGTGAAGTGTGCGACTTCTGTAACGATGCATGTCAATGGGCTGAAGCCCAAGGCCCCTACTGCGGTGACGCTGTCATTCAAACCCCAATGGGTGAAAACTGTGACGATGGCAATGGTGTCACGGAGAGCTGTCCTTATGGAACAAGCGCCTGCTTGGTTTGCTCCGAAAACTGTCAGACCCAAGCAGGACAAACCGCTTTCTGTGGTGACTTTTTACTTCAACCCCAACACGATGAAAAATGTGACCAAGGCATCAACAATGGCGCGCCGTGCGCCTACGGCACGCGCAACTGTATTGCTTGCAACGAGTCTTGTCAGTGGGCAGAGACGCAGGGCCCTTACTGCGGCGACGGTGAGGTGGCCGATGAAGAGGAATGTGATGATGGCAACGCCATCACCGAACGTTGTGATTATGCCAGCGGTCCATGCCAAGTTTGCAATGCGTCCTGCCAATGGGAAACGCTCCCCGGTACCGCTTGCGGCGATGGCAACGTTGATGTGCTGGAAGGTGAAACGTGCGATGATGGAAACAGCATTACCGAAGATTGCCCCTATGGTCATGTCTCTTGCACGGTATGCACCGAGACGTGTCAATGGGGCGAAGGCAATGCTTCCTTTTGTGGCGATGGGGTACACCAAGCCTTAGAGGGTGAATCCTGTGATGAAAGCACCCAAGGAATTGAAAGCTGTATTTACGGTGATCCCAGCTGTGTGGTCTGTGCCCAAAATTGCCGCTACCGTTTGATTCAAGGTCCTTTTTGCGGAGATGGCATCACCCAAACGAGTCAAGGCGAGCAATGCGATCTGGGGCCTGAACCGCCCACTGAATGCCCCTATGGTACGCCTAATTGCGAGCGCTGTCTCGATGATTGCAAACGAGACCAAACCACGGGTCCCTACTGTGGAGACGGGATTCACCAAGAAGCGTACAAAACGTGTGACCACGGAATTCGTGCCGCCAAAGATTGTGCCTACAAC
>CEUM01047662.1_pt1 | contig 12344 bp, 9 predicted proteins | sample 356421 | NCBI WGS metagenome assembly CEUM01 (sample SAMEA2622716, study PRJEB7988) | marine metagenome | biome: marine biome (ENVO:00000447); feature: surface water layer (ENVO:00002042); material: "saline water (ENVO:00002010), including plankton (ENVO:xxxxxxxx)" | depth 5 m | reverse complement strand
CGCCGTCGACGCGCGTCAACTCCAAGGTTAAATTTGCAAATTCTTTTGCAAATTTTTTCTTTTTTGAGTCTTGCGACATCATTCTCACTCAGACGATTTAAGCGCCACGTCGTTAGGAATCGAATTTTTTTCCAATGAGATTTACTTACATAATACTTACACATCGACTCTTCTGAGCCTTTCTCATCCGAACGCTTCCTTGGAAACGTCATCGAAGTTCACCGAGTTGCGGCGCATTGAACACTGCGGTGCCCGCTGAAGATGCGTCGTTTTGTCTTATCAAGAATGAGGGAAGCCTCAATTCGAGCGTTCTCTTTCGACCGGCATACCTGAAATTGAAATCGAACGATCTCGATGAGTACATCGCGTCGTCTTCCAGCGCGCGCACCGGCTCTGCTCGAGGTTCGATCGAAGCCCCCATCCAACTTGTCGCTTGGTCCACGTTTTGTAGCTTCATTGCACTGAGCTCATCCGCGCTCAGAGGTTCTGCTGTGACGGGCTTATGGTTGAGCCAAACGTTCACCAAAAATGTCACTCTTTTCTCCCTTCGAGCCGAACCTCGAGCGAGTTCGACGGGCGCACCGTGCAAGAACTTGCCATCAAAGGTGATTTGTTTTCCCCACTCTGGCCAAGAAACCACGCACTCCGTGACCGCACCGCACACCCCGATGTCGCCGCAGCCGAAATCACACTGCACATTCGTCGGTCTGTTGACCACCACTGTGGGCGCGCCGTTATCGCAAAAGTACGTCACAGTGCCTAATTGCGGGTGTACGTTGACGCCCGAGCCCTCCAACGCGTAGTCCTTATCCCAGTGCCAACCGATCTCATCCTCGTCATCGATAACTTGCGTCCACCACTCCGCGCCAGAATTCGACGGATCGTACGTCGCCGCGGTGATACATTCTTTTCCTTTTGCGCCTGACACCGAGATCTTCGCCTCGGCCGTCCTCGTCGCTCGTCGAAACGTCTCGAGCGCCAACGCCTCGAGCGCGCACCTCGGCGCGCCATCCGCGCTCACCCAAAAAGTTCTCCCACTCGAGTACCCGCTCTTCCCTTGTTTTCTTCTCGCGCTCTTCGCCGTATGCGCCGCCACGCAATCTTCCAACAACACCTCGATCTCCTCCTCCGAATCAAATCGCGCGCGCGCCACCACGTCCGGCGTCGACGTCGCGTCGTACTCCAACTCCGGGTTCAATTCGCAAGCCACCCGTCCTCGCTCATCCACGGCGAGATCCAACTCGGATTCAGATCCAGACTCGGATTCGGATCCGGTGTCGCATTCGCTCTCGCCCTCTTCGCTCTCGCTCCCGCTCTCGCTCTCGCTCTCGCTCGCCCACTCCTCGGACTCGACGCGTCGGTTTCGTTTCGTCGACGCGCCCATCGTCCTCACCGCTCGCGCGCGCGTCCCCGTCCTCTCTCGAGCGCGCGCCGAGTTCACGCGCGCGCGAGTCTACGTCTTCGTCGGCTCGAAGACGTCTTCTCGCGCCGTCGTCCTCGTCGTCGTCGTCGTCGCGCGCGCGCTTTTGAGCGATTGAGAAAAAGTGCACGCGACCCGCGCGGGGGCGTCACACCGCGACGACGAGCGCGAGCGCGAACGCGTCGAGAGACGCCCGCGCGCGAACGAACCCATTTCGAATCCTCGCGTCGCTGCGCTGAGACGCGACGACGACGCGACGACGACGCGACGACGAACGAATCATGCGGGACAATAAGCGAGGCGGCGGCGGCGGCGGTGGACACCGACGCGCGAAGAAGGCGCGATGGTTTCGCCCGAACGATTCCGGGGGGACCATTCCGTACGGTTCGCGCGGCGTCATCGTGACGTGCGACGGCGGTAAGGAGCGCGCGGCGGTCCGAGACGTGGTGAGAAACCTGATGGAGCGCGCCGAGCAGGCGTTCGGGTACGAGGCGGTGGGGACGGCGAGCGGGGACGCGGGTGAGGGGAAAGTGTCGACCGGAGACGTCGTCGCGGACGCGCTTCGTTCGGAGTTGGAGGGATTGCGCGAGGAGAAGAAGAAACCGGCGCTGAAGGAGGTGAGTCTGGACCTGCGCGCGTGCACCTTTGTCAGGGCGTCAGACGAGTTGGCGAACGCATGCGACATCGTCGAGCTCGTCAAGGCGGATCTAGGGCGAGCGAAGAGCACAAACGTGACGTTCTCGAGGCATTGCATGCGGATGATTCCCGTCGAGGTGGTTTGCTTCGCGGGTGTCGATGAAATCAAGGAAGCCGTGAAACCTCTGCTCGAGCGTCACTTTACGAGTGGAAAGGAACAAACGTTTGCCATCTCGTTCGAGAGACGAGCGAACGATTCAGTGAGACGGACGGAGGTCATCGAAGCGATCGCGGGAATGATCGATCAACCGCCGAATAAGGTGAATCTGAGCGATCCAGACTTGACGATCATGGTGGAAATCGTCAAGGGCGTGGCGTGCCTGTCCGTCGTTCCCGATTATGAGAAATTGTGCAAGTATAACCTTAGAATGGTGGCCATGTCGGAAGAAGAACGGAAAATTGCCAAGTCCGAGTGTCAGGGGAACGCCGTCGTCACAAAACCTTTCGCGGACGCGGAGGACGACAAGGAGAAGGAGAAAAAGAGCAAAGACGTGAAGAAGGATGAAGAATAGAATCGCCCTCATCTTCCGGACGAAAACAAGAGTTTGTAACATAGTCGACACACTTTTTCATACGAATACGTTTCTACACACATCATCACGCTATCTCTATAAACGACGTCATTCGTCGGTGCTTCTAAGTCGGACGTTCCCACGTCGTCTCTTGCGTCTTGACGTTCCCATAATACCTATCGCCCGACGCCTCGTCCACGAATTCGCGCCAATCCGGAGGAAGTGGAGTCTCTTTTTGAGTCGGCACACCTTCGCATTTCTGCTTGGACGACTCTTTCACTTTTTCCTCTCGACGCGCGCGGTACTGTTCGAGTTTGGTGTTTTCCGAAGCCGCTCGCACTCTGGCTCGCCAGTCTCCCACAGGTACAAAGTTTGGATTCGTCGAACCATCAACGCCGTCGACGAGTTGTTGCACGCGCCATTCCTCAGCCTCTTTTGCCTGCTTCGCTTTGATCGCGCTCGCGCCCTCACCCACGATTTTCTCTGACTCCCGCACCTTGGCCCATTTCTCCATGTCTCCCTTGTGTCGACGAGCGTTGCTCACCGCGAGACGCTTTCGCTTAACCACGGGCGCGGACGGGGCGGGCGGCGCGGTCGCTCGCTCGTTTTTCGGCAACGGCGGCGCGGGAGGTCTCGCAATCGTTCGCTGCGCTCGAGCGTCTACCTCCGTGGATGCCTCGTCCAACGCCTGCGCGACAACGAGGGCGTCCTCGATTTGAGCCTCAGCCTTCGTCTCCGCCTCGAAAGCCTTCGTCTCCGTCTCCGCCTCTCTGATCCATTCCTCGTACTCTCTCGCGTCCTCGTCTAATCCTCGTTCGATCTCGCGCATTCGCTCGACGTCCGCCTTCGCGTCGACGCTCTCGCCATCCGTCCTGCGCCGTCTCCCGAGGACGTCCATCGCCTCTCGGTACCGCAACACCGCCCTCGGCGTCGCCAACGCTCTCGCCGCGACGTTCTCACACCGAGCCTCGAGTTCGAACACGACGCGTCGAGCGAGCGAGCGCGCGTCCTCCTCCTCCTTCTCCTCCTCCTCATCCTCCTCCTCCGCCGCCGCCGCCGCCGCCGCGTTCGCGCCGTCGTCCTCCGCCTCCGCCCACTCATCCTTCACCGTCGACACGCCCCCCCCACCCACCGTCGCGTCCCGCGTCTCTCCCCCCACCGCTCTCGTCTCCACCGGTCGCGTCCACGAGCTCTGTTTCGTGCGTTTATTGTAGTAATACCCTCGTCCGCTCGTCGCGTCTCTCGCGCGTCTCCACCCCGCGGGAAGCGCCTCCTCCTCCTCGTCCTCGTACGACATCAACGATCGAAGCGCGTCGTCGGAGGACGGCATCACTCGCGCGCGCGCGTCCTCCCCGTTCGTTCTCCTCGTCTCCGCCTCCTCGCCGACGTCCACTCGTCGTCGTCGTCGTCGTCGATTCGGGAAAGAATCGAGCGCGTCGTCGTCATCGGTCTCGCGTTCGTCCATCGCGATCGATTCGCGGACGCACCGCGACGCGCTCGACGCCGATGGACGCGTCCTCTTAGCGCTCACGCTCGCGCGTCTCGCGGCATCGCCCGTCCGCTCGACGACGTGTGCGGAATCGAATCGAATCGAATCGACCTCACTGCGCGCCGAAGACATGGTCGAGAGACGTCGCGCGCGCGGCGCATCGCGCGCGCGATGTCTCGCGACGCTCGCGTTCGTCCTCGTCGCGCGCGGGATGAACGTCGCGCGCGCGGAGACGTTCGACCGTGAATCATCATCGATCGTCGTTCGATCCTCCGAACGGCGCGCGCGTCGTCGTGAGATGACGGAGACGACGAGGGAGACGTGGAGCGACGCGGTGAACGATGCGTCGCGCGCGTGCGCGTCGTCGGAAGATCGCGCGAGGTGCCTGACGAGGGCGTTGAGGGAGAGGATGGAGGACGCGCCGCGGGACGCGCCGGGCGCGACGTGCGCGGCGAGAGAGGCGACGCGACGCGCGATGACGACGCCGAACGAGGGCGCGTCGGGGGTCCCGGAGACGCTCCTCGTGACGTGCGCGAGCGTGGCGCGCGAGATTGGACGGGATTGTTCGGAGACGCGCGCGTGCGGAGAGTGGGCGGACGCGATTTGCGACGGCGGGTGCGTCAAGGGGGTCGCGGAGAACGCCGTCGAGCGCGAGGACGCGAGGAAGACGCGAGGGAGTGCGGGTGATTTGGTGAAAAAGTTACTGGAGGATGGGTGCGAGCGTGGGTCGTCGGCGTACGACGCGTGCGCGAGGGCGAGCGGGTGGGCGGCGACGAGGGCGCGAGACGCGCGCGAGACGCGAGACGCGCGGGAGGCGTGCGCGGCGGCGAATGGGACGAGCGGCGCGCGGTCCTGTCGATTCGGCGTCGTGGAGGCGTACGTGGAGGAGCGTTTGAAGGAGATGAGCGGAGGGGATCCGGGAAAGATGTGTCGATCGAGCGATCTCGCGGGGTCGCCGGCGGACGCGCGCGTCTCCGACGAGTGCGCGAGGACGCTGGGATCCGTCTTCATGGCGATGTATCAGTATGACGACGTCAAGAGCCGGGAGAGATGCGATCTTATCGCCGAAGATAGCTTTAAGAGGCTGTGCGTCGCGTCGGTGGATGAAGAGAAGACGAGACGGGACATCGATCTCCGAGCCGCCGTTCCGTTTTGCACGCGCGCGCTCGCTGAAAAGGTTGGAGAGAACGATCCGCTCACACCGTCGCCTCCGCCTCCGTCGCCTTCGCCTCCGGGTACGAACACGCAGGATGCGGCCGAGCATCGTAAGGAGGCGCTCAGACGTCACGGCACCGCGGTCGGTGGCGCTCTGTGGCTCACGATGTTTTTGATTCTCCTGACGGTGGTGCTCGGCGTTACCGCTTACCTGTGGTGGCGCGACGGAGGAACTTTCGGACCTCGTCCCACGGTGGAGTACTCGCGCGTGGTGAGCGCGGAGATGGCGTCGTTATAGATTAGGATTATGTAAAACTACGTAGCTTGAATTCAACTAATTCCGTCTAGAAAACACGGCGCTCATTCAAAAATCGGCGACGGTCGGCGCGTTGAGCGTTTTAAACCGTCGTGTCACGTGTACTCGCGCGCCCGTGGCGCGCAAGTGAGAGCGAGTCATCGATGTCGAACATTCATATGTCTTGTGCGCGAGTCCGTTCGTGAGAACAGCGAACTCGCTTACGAGGATCAAGACATGAACGCGACGCCTCCGGAACTGAGAGATTTCTCGGGCGCCTTGACGTAATACTTTGCGTCAAACTCTGGGGTGTCGCCGTCACCACCGTAAGGGCTTTGCGTGAGTTTTTGTAGTTCGTGAACCATGGAAAAGTCGCCCGTCGCCGCTTTGGTGTATGCGTCGACGAGCAAATGTTCGCGTAAGATGTATTTCGGATTGACGCCTCGCATGCGCTCGGCGGCGTCCGAGAGCGACGTTCCCGAAGCTTCGAGAGCGTCTCGCCAGCGCCGAATGAAATCGCTCCACTTCGTGCGACGCTCGGTGCTCATGGGTTTACAACCGTAGAAGCAATTGTCGAGCAATGGCGCGAGAAGAGCGTCATCGTTGGCGGAATCAGAAACTTCTGCGCACTCCGCCAACTGTCTCCACGCGAGCGTCCAATCCGCCTGGTCCTCGTACATGAGCGCCTCCAAGCCTCGTTTTCCGCGGAACAAGTCGCGCGCGACAGACGAGGACGCGCTCGTTGCGAATCCGAGCTTGGCGCGGAACGCATCGTCGACTTCGTCCTCGAACACTGATTCCATGCCGCGAATGATCTCCGTCGCCTCGTCCGAACCTCCCCTCAGTAGAGGCGCGCAAGAGATGGCCAACACGGCAAAGTTGGTCAAACCGGCTTTCGGTTGCGCCATGAACGCGAAGTGATCGCCGCTTCCTGTCCACTTGGCGAAAGCGGGATCGTACCTGTCCATGAATCCAAACGGACCGTAATCCATCGTTCGACCTCCCACTAAACAATTGTCGGCGTTAAAATTGCCTTGACAGAACCCGACGCGAAGCCAACCGGCCACCATGCGAGCGATTTTAACTCCAGACTTTTCCAACATCGCTCGCGTCACCTTGGCCATGTCCTCGCCGTGTTCTTCGATCGTCTCCGGAAACTCTCGGAAGGCGGCATGCCTGACGATCTTCGCGAGCTGCTCCTTCTGAAGATCCGTCGCTCCCGGTGCGGTCGCGCGTCTGGAGAACAGATCGATGTGTCCGATTCGCATGAAACTCGGCGACACGCGCGTTGTAATCGCGCACGGCTCCACGATCATCACGTCCGGATCTCGCTTTTGTTGCTTTAACATTTCGACGATTTCGACGCGTTGCTCCGGCGAGTACTCTCGCAATCTCGGATCATCCACCGTCGGCAAGCGTTTGGCGTGCTCTTCGTCGCTCGACGGACTGTACCACGGTCGTCTTGCCGTCGTTGCGTTCACGCTCTCGATCAAACACAGCGCTCGAGTCGTCTCCACCCCCAACGCGTGCACGGCTTCACTCGCTAAAAATTCTCGAATCGAGCTTCGCAACACCGCGCGCCCATCCGCTCCGCGACAAAACGGCGTTCGCCCGCCCCCTTTCAACTGCATCTCGTGCCTCTGTCCGGTCACCGGATTCACCATCTCACCCACCGAGATCGCTCGTCCATCGCCGTATCCGTTCCCGTTTCCGAACGGACAGTTGCTCGTCATGCGACTACCCATGATGCTCAGCGCGTACGGCGTCGCCCACGTCCTCAATCCACCCTCCTCGAGCGCCCACTCGCAATCACCGCTGAAATATCTCACGAACGACTCGCTCGGCTCGCTCTCGTCCTCAATCCTGAATCCGATCGTCTCCGCGCACGCGCGAGACGTCGCCCTCGCCCGAGGGTTGGCCAACGCCTCCGGGACGACGTCCACGTAATGTCCCGAGCGCACCTCCCTCGACGCGCGATTCGCACCGTGTTTCTTTTGCTCCGGATCAGCGTCGAGATCTCGACACCACGTCTGCGCGTGCGCGCGCGCGTCCGCGAGCGCGGCGTCGAAGGAGTCGTACAACGCGTTCGAGCTCGACGTCCCCATGGCCCCGGTCGCCTCGCTCGCCGATGCCGCGACGGACGAGCGCGCGCGCGCGAGCGCGGACGACGACGTCGAGGACGACGACGACGTTTTCGACGTTCTCGCGCGCGCGCGGCCGGGTATGCTCGCCCGGGCGACCCGTTTCAACATCCGCGCGCGGATGAGTGTCGACGCGTCACTCGCGCGCTCGTCTCCTCATGTCCTCGAGCGAGGATTCGGACGTCCGCGAACGGGCATCAAACGATGGGAGACGATGGAACTCGTGTCGCGTGTTCGGGGCGCGCGCGCGCGCGTACGTGAACGCGACGAGCGACGCGCTCAGAGCGATGGGCGCGAAAGAATTCTCAACCGATCGGTGGTTACTCGACACCAAGTATTACGTCGCTCGCGTGACGCCCGTCGTCGTCGAGGACGCGCTCGAGGGCGAGGCCGACGCGTCGAATGGTGATGTCGGCGTCGATCCGTCGCGACCGGCGCGCGCGAGGCGATCGATGCGAGACGCCGAGTGCGCGGGCGCGGCGGTGCTGGCGTGCGCGTCCGAGCTCGAGTTCGAGCGCGCGAGAGCGTCGATGATGGTGACGATGGGGGACGCGATGGATGAATGTGAGGCGCGGATCTTGGCGTACGATTGTGGTGATGCGTCGATGGGGGGTGTGCCGGAACGCGTGCGCGCGTGGGCGTTGGATGAGATGTTCGAGGTGGTGCGCGTACGTCTGGACGACGCCGAGGCGGACGAGGCGATGTCGCGAGACGCGGGCGGGGAGGAGGATTCGCACGGCGTTCGACGAACGATCGAGGCGATGAAATCGATCGTGTGGGGGGATTTGGATCTCAAGGAACTGGGACGATCGAGCGATTTGGGACGAGAGATGCGCGGCGGTGACGACGAGGCGACGAGCGCGTCGCCGGGACGAGGCGCGAGAGACGCGGCGGCGGACGTGCGTTCGATCGCCGTCGCGAGCGAATTGCTCGGCGAGGACGAGAGTTCGGATTCTCCATCGGGTCACGAGCGATTGCACGATAAGATTGCGAAACTGTACGATAAACAACTCTCCATGAAGAGCGAACAGAGATTGGAACACTTGGCGGATTTACTCGCGGAATCCTTAGAGTCTGATTTGTGATCACAAAACTATTACGCGCGACGCGACGCGACGATGCGGTCCTCCTCTCGTTACCCGGTGATCCAATTTTGTACTCCAGTCACAGTCGCCGTCGTCCTCGCCGCCGCGCTCGAGTACGCCCCCGCCCCCGAGTACATGGACAAACGTTCGAGCTGCGATCCCAGAGGAAACGTCTCGACGTTCTTATCCGTCCCGCTCGTCACCACCGTCACCGTGAGTTGACATCGCAACGCGTCCACCGTGCCCAAATCGACGTCGCACGTCGTCCCCGTGCACGTCCCATCGCACCCTTCCATCGACGCGGCGCACGAGCGCTGCCCCTCGCCGACGTCGACGCACCGCGCGCTCGCCGCGCCCCCGCACTCGCCGCACCCTCGATCGTGCCAACGCAGATACTTGACGTTCCCTTTCTCCAGCGTCACCAACATCGTCAATCCGCTCACCCGTCCGCTCCTTCCGCTCGCGTTCGACGGTTCGCTCGCCTCGATTCTCGCCACGCGCGGCGTCGTCGCCTTGGTCGCCGTGTACGCCACCACCGTCATGATCTTCGCGCTCGAGTTCGACGCGTACAGCCCGTCCTCGTCCGCTCGAGTCCCTCGAAGCGCGGTCATCTCGTTCGAATTCATCAAAAACGTCGTCGTACCCACTCCCTTAGCCGCCAGCGTCGCCGCGTCGGCGCACGGGTGCAAACCGTCCCACGCCTCTGCCGTCGCCCCCGCCCAGTACGCGATGCCAACGGCGATCCCGCCCCCGCGCTCGACGTCGCGCTCGGCGCTCGGGACGCACGGATCGTAATTCACCGCTCGCGCGCCGCCCACGCGCGCGGAGACGAGGGCGAACGCGAACGCGAACGCGCGAACGATCTGCGCGGTCGCCCTCTTCGCGCGCGACGGACGCCCGGTCGCGGCGCCGTCGTCACCGCGCCCGCGCGCGCGCGCGACGGTCGTCGTCATCGTTCCTCTCGCGTCGATCGCGGGCGAAGAGCGCGCGACTCGGCCGCGGTTCGCGACGTTCGAGCTCGCGCGCGCGTCGCAGTGGCGCGAGAGCTCGGCGCGCGCGTCGAGACGTCGATCGCGCGTTCGTCCGCCGACGCGCGCGAACGGGGGGCGAGAGGACGGGGAAAGGTTTCCGCGCGCGCGTCGTCGCTCTCGCGAACCGGTCGGCGTCGTCTCGGGAACGTCGCGCGAGTGGGCGCGAGTCGAATTGAATTGAATTGAATCATGTCGACCGTCGTGGACGCGCGACGCGGGCGCGGGACGTCCTCGTCCGCGAGCGCGTCGATGACATCGTCATCCGGGACGGTGCGAACCGTCAGACGTCGATCGATGGCGCGCATGCTGGACGACGCTCGAGCGAGACAGACGGGCGTGGACGAGGACGGCGCCGCCATCCTTCGAGGCGTCTTCGAGCTCGAGCGACGCCCGGACGCGGCGACGCGACGGAGGCTGGCGAAACAGATCGGTGCGACCGAACAGGCGGTGAACGCGTGGTTTCGAAGTCGACGGGTGAAGATGAAGCGAAAGAGGAAACGGCGGATGCTGCTATTCGTGTTGTTGGTGCTCGGGACGGCGGCGGGGGCGTTTTACGCGTGGAACGCGTGGCATCAGACGGCGGCGGCGAGAAGACGCATGGAGGCGTTGGGACAGACGTATAAGTGGATGACGAGGAGTGGATTACCGAGACCGTACCCCGGCAAGATGAATGTGGAGAGGTACGGAAAGAAAAAGCTTCAGGTGGAGACGGAGCGCGTCATCACCGCCTCGGGACGAGAGGAGGAGCGACCGGTGCGATACACGGTGGATAATCCCAAGTCGTCGCCTCTGACGAAGAAACCAGAGACGCCGAGACAGAAATTGGAGAGACTTCGCGTCGAGGCGTCGAAGAAGAAGATGAAGGGACGGGTCGCGCCCATGGCGCAGCCGAATCGCGTGCGAGAATCGACATCTACGTAAATTACACGATGGACGCGCCTCGACGAATATTTTATACATGTAATCAATTCATCAACCCCTGCTTCGATCACGCGCGCTCATCGCGGCGACGTCCAGCGCGGTACCCATGCGCGTCAATCCGACGTCGAGAATGTCGCGTCTCGTCGCGTAATTGACGCGAGCGGAGAGCGGCGCGGAGAACGGCGCCCCGTCCGAGAGGGCGACGCCGTGCTCGAGAAAATGTTCAAACGGCGAGCGCTCGACACCGTCGACGAGACGTTCGCAGTTGAGCCACATGAGATACGACGCCTCGGGAAGGGTCCACGTCATGAGCTCGCGCGCGTTGACGTCGTTCGAGAGCGTCTCGTGGATGTGGTCCCTGTTCGCGCGAAGGTAGGCAAGGAGACGTTGACGCCACTCCTCGCACGACGGATCCGTGTACGCCGCCAAGAGCGCGGCGTACCCGAAAGGGGTGATCTCAGCCTTATCCGAACCCGAACGCGCGAAGTGCAGACGCAAGGCTTTATCCGGAATGCACGCCACGGCGACGTCGCACCCGGCGACGTTGTACGTCTTCGACGGCGACGTCATCACCACGAGTCGCTCGCGCAAACCGTCCACCTCTTTCAAGAGCGACCCGGCGCCCGTGAACGGGGTTTTATCTTCGTCTAAAATCAACTCGCGCCACACCTCGTCGCTCACGAGGACGACGTCGTGTTTCACGCACGTCTTCGCCACGCGAACCATCTCGTCTCGCGTCCACACCCGTCCGACCGGATTGTGCGGATTACACCACAACAACAATCCGACCTCGGGTTTCGCCAACGCCGTCTCCAAGGCGTCCCAATCCACCTCGTATCGCACGACGTTCGCTCCGTCCGCCGCCGCCGGCGCGCGCGTCAACGGCACCTCAATCTTCGGCGTCTCGTTATTCCTCGACGCGTACAAAAAAGGCGGATAAATCGGCGTGCAGCACACCGTCGTCATCTTCTCATCCCCCCCCCGCATTCGTCTCACCGCCCGCACCGCGTGATTTAACCCCGGATTCAATCCCGGCAACCACCGCACGCAATCCGTCCCCGCGCCCGCCTCCTCCCCGAACCCGTGCGCCGTCGCCAACCTCTCTCGCGCGCATCGCACCGTTCGTTCGCACGGATCCGCGTACCCGTAGTGCCCACTCTCCGCCACCTCACGCACGGCGTCCACCACGCGTTCGGGCGCCGAGAAGTCCATGTCCGCCACCCACAACGGGACGGTGTTCGCCCCGAATCGATCCCACTTTCTCGACATCGTGTTCACGCGCGACGACCCTTGGTCCCTCTCGCTCGGCGTCGGCGGCGGTACGGCCGCGTCGTTCGACGACGACGACGACGCGCGCACCATCGCGAGTCCGTCTCGTCGTCCACGTCGTCCGACGACGACGACGCGGACGCCTCCCGCGACCGCGACGGGCGTCGTCATGTGTCATCGACGACGAGACGCGGGCGAGGACGAGGACGACGACGACGACGACGACGGGGACGGGGACGCCGCGCGGGACGGGCGCGGGGGGGTGTGGTGTGGTGTGCTGACTCGTGACTCGTCGAGTGGGGGGCTCGATGAGTGCGGACTCGTCGAGTG
>CEUM01010633.1_pt1 | contig 12368 bp, 9 predicted proteins | sample 356421 | NCBI WGS metagenome assembly CEUM01 (sample SAMEA2622716, study PRJEB7988) | marine metagenome | biome: marine biome (ENVO:00000447); feature: surface water layer (ENVO:00002042); material: "saline water (ENVO:00002010), including plankton (ENVO:xxxxxxxx)" | depth 5 m | reverse complement strand
GCGGACCCCATGTCGCGCGCGTCGACGGCGTGTGCGGACTCATTCATTCATTCATTCATTCATTCATTCATTCAATGTTCACGCCCCATCAATCAAACCAGTTTGCGGCGACCGCGAAAGTGCGGAGTCATTCATGCGTTCATTCATTCAATGTTCACGCTCCATCAATCAATCGAGCATCAATCAATCGAGTTTGCAGTGACCGCGAAAGTAAGGCGCGCTCGACGATCGACACGCGCGCCAACCGTCGTCGAAGGCGTCGAGCACGTCTCGCGGGAGCGGCTCGACGACGGCGGCCGAGGCGAGGTTCGCCTCGAGTTGTTTGACGCTCGACGCGCCGATGATGACTGCGTCGCCCTTGGAACCGTCCAACGCGCTGTGATTGTACATCCAACGGAGAGCGGCGTCGGCGGGATCGATATCGTGTCTTCGACACGCCTCGACGACGGCGTCCACGGCGTCGTGGTAACAGTCCAAAAAGAACCGGCGGGTATACATCTCGTTTCCGTCGAACCGCCCGCCGGTGATTTTCGTCTCCCCGTCTCGCGCGCCGACGTATTTCCCCGTTAATAATCCACCGGCGAGCGGATTATACGCGACGAAACGCATGCCGCACGCGCGCACCGCCGGCACGAGTTCGCTCTCGACGTTTCTCGTCAGCGCGTTGTACATGCCTTGGTACATCGTCGGTCGCTTCCATCCGTTCCTCTCGCAAATCTGACACGCCATGACCGTCTCCCACGCGCTGAAATTACTCAACCCCACGTCCTCGAACGCGTTCTCCTCCCTTCGCAGGCGTTCGCACTCCTCGAGCGCGTCCTCCAATCGCGTCTCCGAATCCGGAGCGTGCAGGTACAGCGTCCGAATCCTCTTTCCGTTCAACGATTCCACGGAACTTCGCACCTGCGCGCGCAGTTCTCTCGCGCTCAACCCTCCGGTCCCGGCGTCTCCCGTCATCACCCCTCCCGGCCACGGATTCGCCTTGGTATCGACCGTCGCGTCGCTCGCGCGCAGCGTCCCGTCGGACGCGAACGCGCGTCCCAGAATTCTCTCCGTCTCCCCCCCCGCGTACGCGATCGCCGTGTCCAACTCACGACAACGTCGTCCACCTCCATCCCGCACGAACGTCCGCAACATCGCCGTCGACGTCTCGTCGTCGCACGTCTCGCTCGCGTATCTCCACCCGAGCGTCATCGTGCCGAAGATCGTCCCCACCCGCTCGTCGCGCGCGCTCCGTTCGTCGTCTCTCGTCGTCGCCGCCCTCGTCGGGTTTCTCGACGTCATCGTCGCCCTTCTCGGCGTCTTTGTCGTCGTCCGCGCGCTCGCGGCGCGCGCGCGCGTCGTCATCGGTGGAGACTGGGAATGACGCACGCGCGACGCACATTCGTTCGCGCGTCATTCGTACGCGCGTCGCGCTCTCGCGCGTGTGCGCGCGCGCGCGAGGGTCGACGATCGCGTTCTCCGTCGGTGTCTCGGCGTGAAGACGCGCGAGGGGACGGGACGAGGGAAGAGGGCGTCGGGGACGCCGCCGCCGCCATCACATCGAATAATCGATCGTCGACGCGTGAGGCGCGCGCGGAGACGACGACGAGGCGATGACGCGAAGGGACGACTCCGCGCGCGGGTTTCACGCGAGTGAGACGCCGCCGATGCCGCCGATGCCGCCGGTGGCGCCGCTCGGTGGGGGGTGGTTCGCGTCGGCGTCGGCGCCGCCGGCGGCGCTCGGCGTCCCGACGCGCGCGCACGGAGGCGCGGCGGTGATGGGTGGATGGAGCGATGGGTACGGACGCGGTGCGTGCGCGCCTGGGGACGCGCGCGGGAGGTTCGGGACCGGATGGGGTGGACGGGGTGGACGGGGTGGACGAGGCGGCGGCGGCGGCGGCGGCGGCGGTCGAGGTCGCGGCGGTCGAGGTCGCGGAGGACGCGCGTACGGGGCGCCCGCGCCGAAAAAGGAACCGAGAATCGCGTACGCGTCGAAGATTAAGCGGTGTGTGAACATCGGAGACGTGAGTGGGGCGTTCGCGTTCTTTTCGCACGCGATGAATAGGTACAGAACGGAGACGGCGGCGGGCTGTTTTACGCGGTTTCCCGGCAATCCGTGGACGACGTGTCCGATGGGAATCGACGAGGCGACGTACGGTAAACTCGTCATGGCGCTCGTGAAGGAGACACACGCGGATCACGCGAGTGAGGTGGCGCGCGCGATGGCGTCGTTTGGGTTGAAAATGTCGGTGAAACGATTCACGGAGATCATCGCCGCCGTTCCGTGTCGAACGAGGGCCAAAGAGGCGTTGGCATTCGTGGACGCGTGCTGTCGAGGATCGGATTTCGGCGACATCGCGGCGGAGTCTTCCACCTCGGGAGGTATTTTAGAGTTCGGCGATCGCGCGACGGCGGTGTATTACACGAAAAACGCGCGTTTGCTCGTCATGGAGTTTTGCGAAGAGTCGAATCAAATCATGGAGCGCATAAAGAAACGTTCGCCAAAATCGCTCGAACAGGCGGGCACGTGCACGATTGATCTCGTGGCGAAACCGTCGAAATTGAAAGGCGGTCGTCTGTGTCTGTCCACGCGAACCGATCCCGAGACACCGAATGTGATTCCGCGCATGGCGTGTTTGAAGATGCTCGACGAGGGCAAACGAGGCGTGCAAGTCGGCGACAGCATCTTGGTGCGAAGGTATCGCCCGCCCGCCGAGGTGGAGTCCGAGTCCGAACCAGAGCCCGGTTCCGCGCAAACCATCGCCGCGGAATCGTCGCTTAACGTGTCGGCGGCGGCGTTCGTGCCGAAACCAAAGGCTCCCAAACCGCTCGCCGCGCCGGAGACGCCGACGGAGGAATACGAGGGCGTCGTCGAAATCGTTCCCTACACGTGCAACGAGTTACACATCAAGCTCGACCACGGAGATGTGCACGAACTCAAGGGCGACGATTGGCGCATCGATCGTCTGGCGAATAGAATCACGTACACGCGTCAGATTGAGTCACTGTATGAGCTTCTCGAACCCGTCAACCCGATGAAGAAGGCGGTGTGCAACACGAATCAAGTCTTTAGACAAATCCTCACGGCGGGGTTTCAACGCTCGGGGAAAGAGTTGGCGGACGATCTCGCCAAGGCGATTGGGAATTTGAACATTCGAGGTGAGGACGCGACCGGCGACGCGAGCGACGACGGTGCGAAGAGTGACGTTGACAAGGAGCATCGGTTTAATGTGTGCGAGAGGCAGCCGTGGCAACCTGGATACGAGATGATCGACAAAGAGGCGATTCCGGCACTGTGTCAGGGAACCATCAATCCCACTGGTGATCCCTCGCATCCTGGACCGTACGACCACGTCGTTGACAGCGTGACGAGAATTCATAACCTCAACACGTCTCAAAGAGACGCGATGAAAGCCGCGCTCGAAAGACGTCTGACGCTCATCCAAGGTCCGCCGGGGACGGGGAAAACGCACACCTCGGTCGCCATCGTTCGAGGCATGCTCGAAATTGGGCACGGACCCGTGTTGTGTACGTCCGATTCCAACACCGCGGTGGATAACATGGTGGAAGGGTTAGCCAAGGCGGGCGTCAACGTCATTCGTCTTGGTCGTCCCGAGGCGGTGCGTCCCGACTTGGCGAGGTACCAAATTGAAAACGCCATTCCACCGGGAGCGACGAAACACGAGGCGTACCAGGCGCAGTTATGGGCGGTGCGGAACGCGCAAGCCGTGTGTGCGACGTGTTCGGGCTCTGGGAGCGATTTCCTCGATCGAATCAATTTTAGCGCGGTGATGTTGGACGAGGCGAGTCAGGTGACGGAACCAATGTCGCTCGTGCCTCTCGCGAACGGGTGTCAACAACTCGTGCTCGTCGGCGATCACAAGCAGCTTCCACCGACCGTCGTTTCGCGTGACGCCGAGCTCGCCGGGATGACGCTGTCGCTGTTCGATCGTCTCATTCGCGCGGGGGTGCAACCATACCTGCTCGATACGCAGTTTCGTATGCATCCCGCGTTGAGTCATTTCCCTTCGTTGTCCTTTTACAACGGTCTGGTGAAGAGCGGCACGCCCGCCATCGAGCGACCGGCGCCCAAGGGATTCGCGTGGCCGATTCCGAGAGTTCCCATCGCCTTCTGTCCCACGCCCGAGGACGCCATGGAGACGAGCGATAACCTGAGTTACTCGAACAGGGTCGAGGCGGAGCACGTCATGAAGGTACTCCTCGGCGTCTTGAGCGCGGGTGAGCTTCGTCCGTGTCACGTAGGCATCGTCACTCCGTACGCCGCGCAAGTCAAACTCATCCGTTCGTTCCTTCGCGCTCGAGGCGTGCGCACGGGCATCGACAAGGACACGGGCGAGGCGGGCGTCGAGGTATCCTCCGTCGACGGATACCAAGGGCGAGAGAAGGAACTCATGATCGTCTCCACGGTTCGAGCGAACAACCTGAACACGATCGGATTCGTCGCCGACGCGAGGAGGTGTAACGTGACGCTCACGCGGGCGAGACGTGGCGTCATCGTCATCGGGCACGCGTCGACGCTCCTTCGCGATAGGCGCACGTGGGGACCGTGGGTGCGATGGGTACAGAAGTGCGGACTCACCGTCGGTCGCAAGGGACGACGCGAGGACATTCAGGCCGTCAAGGCGATCGATGCGGACGTCGAGAACGGCCCGGCGAAGAGACTCGTCCCTCCGCCTCGAGGCATGCTTCCTCGTGGCGTTCGTTGAGATGGCGCGAAATTTTCATTTGTCGCCGCATTGTACCGACGAGTTGCAGCGCTTTAGTGAACATAGTATCATCATGAATTGAATCTTTTACACACACAGTACAAATATATCTACACACACCACCACGGCGTCACAACCGCAACTCCTCGAGCGCGACGCGCGCGTACTCGCCGTCGAAGAGCGCGTCAAAACGTTCGTCAAACCACGCGTTGAATTCGTCCTCGCTCGCGCGCGACGCGAGAATCCCTCGAGACGCGGCGATACGCAAGAGTCCGTGATACACCGATGGATAGAGCATCGACGCACCGTCCCCGAACGTCGCGAGCGTCTCCTTCATGCGTCGGTTGCGCGCACGCTTTTCGCCTCGCGCGCGTTCACCGCCCGCGTCGTCGTCGGCGTCGTCGTCGCTCTGTCCCTCGACGCTCGGGACGTTCAGAATCTGTTCCGCGAACGACACAGCGTCGCGTCTCGACATCGGATGGTCGTCCACGACGTTATACACGTCGCTCGCGCGTCGGCCCGCGTTCGCGGCGGCGACGACGAGACGCGCCGCGTCGTCCACGTGCACGCGACTCGTGAACCGTCGCGTCCGTCTCGCGCGCTGACTCGCGCTCTCTCTCTCGCCCCTCGCGCGTCGTAGCACGACGTCCAGCGCGCTCCGACCGGGTCCATAGATACCACCCAATCGAAACGTCGTCATCGTCACGCGTCCGTTCGATTCTCTCGCCAACGCGCGCCATCGCTCCTCGCTCTCGAACCTCGCCCTCGCCTTCGCCGAGCGCGGTCGACACGCGCTCGTCTCGTCCACAATCTCTCCTCGGTGATCGCCGTACACGGACGTCGAGCTCGCGTACCCAAAAAACCGCGTTCCGTTCCCATCCTCTTCGAGTCTCGACGTCACCGCGCTCGCGAACGCGTCGTACACCGGATCTTTCCACCCATCCGTCCCCGTCCCGCGCGTCGGCGGGACGCAGGACACGACCCGCGTCGCCGCGCGCACCTCTCGTTCGATCGCCTCGCACGCGCCCTCACCGTCCCACTCGTACGCGCGCGAGACGACGTCGAGCGTCGACGTCCCCGGCGCATCGCTCGCGCGAAACGTCCCGCGCACGACGTACCCATCGCGCGCGAATTCTCTCGCCACCGCCCCGCCGAGGTATCCGAGCCCGAAGATGAACGCCGTTCGTTCGTCGCTCGACCCGTCGTTCGCGCGCGCGAGCGGGAGACGACGCGCGCGACGTCGCGGGAGGTGCGCGCGCTCTCTCGCGCGCGTCGTCTCTCGGACGAGCGCGCGCGATGTCATCGCGAGTCGGTCATTCCTCGGCGTCGAGCTCTGACGCTCGATGTCGTCGCGCGCGCCGCGCGCGGCGCGCGTCGACCGCGCGGTGCGCGCCCACCTCGCGCGTCGTCGTCGCGGACGCGCGTGGACGCGACGCGCGTCCTCGTCGGCGTCGTCCTCGGCGTCGTCCCGCGCGGAGGGTGAGCTCGAGCTCATCTCTCTCATCGAGACCGGCGCGCGCGACGACGCCGTCACGCGCGCGATCGGTCGTCTCGTCGACGCGTTCGACGTTTCGCGGGAGTGCGAGGACGTGCGCGCGCTGGTGGACGCGCTGGAGGGGACGTGGCGGTTGGTGCACTCGACGAAGACGGAGTTCGACGCGTCCGCGCCGCTGGGACGACGCGCGGACGCGACGACGCCGGGTCTCGAGGCGTTGTTTTCCATCCTGTTTGACGATGAAAAGAAAAAGGGAAATGCGTCGAACGGGGTCGAGGCGAGCTCGTCGCCGATTCAGCGCGCGGTGTTGCAAAAGTTGAACGACGGCGGGTTCGCCGTGCGACAGGGCGTCTCGTTGGCGCGCGACGGTCGGGGACGCGTCGATCAGGCGGTGTGCTTCGGACGAGGCGGGTGGTTTCGTCTGAGCGCGAACGCGACGTTAGAATCGCCGAAAGCGACGGACGCGCGCGCGCGCGGGAGGATTAATTACGGATTTGATTTGGCGTATTTGGACGTCAAGTCGCCGTTCGAGGCGCGCGTGCCGTATCCCGTACCTTTTAAACTGCTCGGAAAGGAGGCGATGGGGTACTTGACGTGCGATTACGTGAGTGAAAACGTGCGCGTGTCCACCGGGAACAAAGGGACGACGTTCGTGTTCGTCAAGGAGGAGAAGAGCGCGTTGCCGTACGCCGACGAACTCTACGGCGCCGAATGAATTTCGTCGCTCTCTACTAGTACGCCTACATTCACTATTTCATTCACCTACTCGCGCGCCGTCTCGCGCTTCTGTCGCTCCCTCTCTCCCCCCTCGCCCGTCTCGCCGCGCGCGCCGCCGCGTACACCACCGCGAGCGCGCCCGCCGCCGTCGCCGTCGCCGTCGCCGCGCCGACGACCGCCGCGTCGTTCGCGTCCCCCACCGGCACCATCCACGCCTCACCGATCGCCCTCGACCTCGCGCTCGTCCACGATCCATCCCTCCTCATCACCATCGCTCGAACATCGTCCACCATCTCCCCCCGCGCGCCTCCGCCCGGCGTCGCGTCTCCGTATCTCGCGTGCGCGGCGACGCGCGCGCGCGCGTCGACGCGACCGAGCGTCTCTTCCCTCGTCAACATTCTCGCGCACGTCGCGCGAGATTCCGACGCATATTTCGCCATCCGTTCGACGTCGACGTCTCCACTCGCGACGCACGTCCATTCCACCGATTTCTCCTCCTTTGTCTTCGTATTCCTCGTCTTCGTCGTCGTCGTCTCGTCGGCGTCGAAATACAACCGTCGGGACAATCGCACATCCACCGCCACCGCGATCGCGTCGTCCACGCGTTCGACGCCCGAGACGCGCACGTCGATGACGCGATGGAATCCCTCGCCCGTGACGCGCGTCGTCGCCTCGAGCGCGGCGTCACCGCGCGACGACGTCGATGATTCGGTGCCATCGGCATCATCCAAGAATCGACGCGCCGACGCCAAGACGTCGTCGTCGCGCATGTCTCGACGACCGAGAGACGCGGAGACGACCCGCGTCTGTCGTCTCGGCCCTCTGGAAAGCGCTCGCACGGCGTCTCGGCGCGTCACAGCGTGACGCATCGTCATCATTCATCATTCAGATGGCGTCGTCCCTCCCAGCCTGGCGCGCGGCGGTGACGTCGGCGCTCGAGCGCAACTGCGCGAACCCGACGAGTAGGTTCGTGCAGGTGGCGACGATTCGCGCGTCCGACGGCGCGCCCGCCGTGCGCACGGTGGTGTTTCGTGGATTTTGGGACGATTTCGTCGACGACGTCGGCGACGCCGGGCGCGCGCACGCGCTCGTGTTTTGCGCGGACGCGCGGTCGGAAAAGATGCGCGACGTCGCGCGCGACGCTCGAGCGGAGATGGCGTGGTACTTCCCGGAAACGAGGGAACAGTTTCGCGTGTCGGGGACGCTGACGCGCGCGACGGCGACGGCGACGCGCGACGACGAGGATTCTCTCGAGAGCGAGCGCGCGCGGGTCGCTCTGTGGAGACGAATGCGACGAGGAGCGCGAGGGCAATTTTTATGGCCCACTCCGGGGGGCGCGAGGGCGAAAGCGGAGAGCGGGACGAGGGATCCGCACGACGTCGACGAGTCGGACGCGAGACTGAACGACGACGTCGCGGGCGAACACTTCGCGCTCGTCGCCATGCGAGCGACGCGCGTCGATCACTTACGGCTTAAACTGAACGAACGCGTGGTGTATGAGGAGATGGAAGGGGCGTGGACGGCGACGCGGGTGAATCCGTGATGGTGACGCGGTGTTGTAATTGATTATTTCATTCATTCGTTCGTTTCTCGTCACGCCAAACCGGCGAGGACGACGCCGAAGATAAAGGCGCGCTCGCCTATGCGCGAATCGCACGCCGGTAGTAATCTGTGCGCGCACGTCCAAAATCTGCGCTCTTGCTTGTCCCACCACCCGTCGCGCATGGCGTTTCTCGCCGCTTTGCTCTTCAACGCGCCGACGCTAAACTCTTCCAAATTTCTTCGATACTCGACGGGAAGATACGGCTTCACAAAGGAGTCGTACATCATCCCGGGCGACACTCGAAGCGCGCGCATCCTAAACAGCAACTGCGTCGTCCCGGTGAACAGCAACACCGGGGCGAATAAACGCTTGAGCGCGATTTTAATCCCGTAAAAGATGACGAATCCGTACAACGCGCTCGTCGACATGTCGGCTAATTTTCTCGACCGTCTCCCGTGGCCTCTCGACGCCGCCGCGCTCACCGCGCGCGCGCTCGACGCCGTCATCATCGTCACCATCGCCGTCACCGCCGCCACGGCGACGACTCGTCCGTCGAACGACTCGTCGTTCTCGTCGTCGTCGGCGTCGCCGCCGCCGCCGAAACCGCGCGCGTCGTCGCCGTTCCCGCGTCCACCACCACCGCCACCACCACCACCGTCGACGTCATCACCCACGCGCGACGACACCGACGCCCGCGAACGAACGCGCGTCCATCCGCGCGCATCCACGCGCGCGCGCGACGACGACACGACCGTTGAACACGTCGTCGCTCGGGGACACATCATCATCATCGCCGTCCTCTCGCGCCCCCTCCCTCTCGTCGTCGACGACGAACGCCCCCCACGCGACGACACTTCCCTCACGCGCGTCTTCGCGGTTCGTCTCGTCGCGACACCGCGCGCGAGCGTCGTCATGATCCCGTCGAGCGTCGATGATTGATGTGACTTCACACGCGCACGCTCGTCGTCGCTTCGGGGACGCGTCTCGACGGTCGAGACTCGGAGACGTGGCGCGCGCGTCCTCGATGACCTCTCCCGCGTCGTCGCGCCCGCGCGTCGCCATCGGATTCGAGGGAAGCGCGAATAAGATCGGCGTCGGCGTCGTCACGTCCACCGGGGACATTTTGAGCAATCCTCGAGAGACGTACGTGACGCCGCCGGGCACGGGATTTCTTCCTCGCGAGACGGCGAAACATCACCGAGACGTCGTCGTCGATCTCGCGTCGCGCGCTTTGGAGGAGGCTGGGAAATCGATGGAGGACGTGGACGCGGTGTGTTTCACCAGAGGGCCGGGCATGGGGGCGCCGCTGTGCGCGACGGCGGCGTGCGCGCGAACGCTGGCGTTGACGTGGAATAAACCGTTGGTCGGGGTGAATCACTGCGTGGCACACATTGAGATGGGGAGATTGGTGACGGGGGTGGATGATCCGGTGATTTTGTACGCGAGCGGAGGGAACACGCAGGTCATCGCGTACAACGAGCGACGGTATCGAATATTCGGGGAAACCATCGACGTCGCGGTTGGGAACATGTTGGATCGATTCGCGCGCGTGTGTGGACTCAGTAACGATCCAGCGCCGGGGTATAACATTGAACAGGAGGCGAAAAAGGGAACCAAGTTTATCGAGGGGCCGTACGGGGTGAAAGGGATGGACGTGACGCTGAGCGGCATTTTAACTTTTTACGAGACGTACGCCGAGGAACACCTGGGGAAAGGGGACGTGACGGCGGCGGATCTGTGCTTTTCCATGCAAGAAACGGTGTTCGCCATGCTCGTGGAGATCACCGAACGCGCCATGGCGCACACGAACGCCAAGGATGTCTTAATCGTCGGTGGCGTCGGGTGCAACGCGCGTTTACAAGAGATGATGGCCGTCATGGCGCGCGAACGCGGAGGCAAACTGTACGGATTGGACGAACACGGACGAATGGATTCGAGGTTTTGTATCGATAACGGGGCGATGATCGCGCACACGGGACTGTTACAGTACCTGAACGGCGAGGTGACGCCTCTGGAGGAGACCGGGTGTACGCAACGTTTTCGCACCGACGAGGTGCTCGTGACGTGGAGGGACACGAAGAAGCGACCGGCGGAGCGGTCGCCGTAAACCGTAAACGCGCGCGCGCGCGCTGTACTGTACGAATAATAATACCACACACTAGTATGTACACAGCGCTCCTAAAAACTAAACTATACGCTACTACTGCTCGCGCTCGCGCTCGCGCGCGTCGAGCATGTCCCGCATCACGTCGCTCCGCGCGTACCGCGCCGCCCCGCACAGCGTCGCCGCGGCGAAACCGCTCTCACCCTTGCGGGCGTCGGACGCGAGTCCGAGAAACGTCTCGACGTACGTCGCGATCGAGTGCGGACGCTCGAGATCTGCGCGCGCGAGGAGGACGAGGAGAACGAGAAGTTCGTCGTCGGCGTCGAGAGGATGGTCGGTGGTGGAGCAGAGCTCTCTCGCGCGCGTCAAGACGTCGACGAGGAGACGCGCGGCGTGCGCGGGACACGTGGCGTCTTCGAGAGACGCCATCGATCGCGCGCACGCGTCGTCGTCGACGATGGCGCCGTGACGCGCGACGCGTAAACCGAGCACGTCGATCGGTAAGGCGGCGATGCGACGTAATCGCTCGCGCTCGCGCGCGTCCTCGTCGGCGTACGCGGGAAACACGCCCTCGCGCAAGAGTTTTCGCTTAACGCCTCCGGAGACGTACCCTTCGACGACGACGAGCAAGGATTGTCGGTGTCGAGGCGTCGTCGAACAACTCTCGAATCTCCCGCCGACGCCCTCGAGCGCCTCCAAGAAGACGTCGCACAGCGCGACGCACCGTCGTCGCCAAAATTCGAGCAAGTCATCGGCGTCAAAGGGTTCGCCGTCGCCGTCGCGCACGTCCACCGTCACCGCCCAGTTCTCGAGTCGTTCGTCCATCGCGCGTCGAGCGACGTTCGCCTCCGACAACGAACGCAAGACGTCTCGACACTCATCCGCGGTGACGTACGCGTTCGGATTCCCCCACAGACGTTGCATCTCCGCCGCACGCGCGTCCGTCTTCGCCGGTCCCAACGCGCGAACCTTTTGTCCCGGGAAGACGTTCGGCAAGTGTTCCGAACACCGAGGCGCGGACGTCACCTCGCTCTCGCTCGCCGCCGACGTCGTCGTCGTCGTCGACGACGCGTCGTCCTCGTCCTCGTCCTCGTCCTCGTCCTCACCATCCTCCTCCTCCTCATCGTCTCCGAAAAAATATCCCCCACCGCTCGCGCTTCGTCTCAGAGACCGTCGTCGTCGTCGTCGTCGTCGTCTCGCCGCCGCCGCCGCCTCCGCCGCCGTCTCCCCGCTCGCCGTCCCCGCGCTCGACTCTCTCCCCCTCCCGTCCCGAAGCACCACCTCCATCTCTTGTTCCACCCCTAATTCGATATTTTTCAGCGCCCTCGCCCCCGTGAGCGTCCCTCCTCGCCCTCGTCTCGCGTCCGCCCACTCGTCGCCGTCCTCCGCCAAGAGCGCGTCCCAGAGCGACGCCAACCACCCCGACACCGTCGTCGTCCCTCGATCCGGCGGACGAGGCGGACGCGACGACGACGACGGCGAGGCGTGCGCGTCCGCGCGTCCATCGCTCGCGCCTCGAGTCCTCGCCGTCCTCGTCCTCGTCGCCGTCGAGCCGGTCGTCGTCGTCCCGCGCGCGTCGTCATCGAGACTCTTGCCTCCTCCGCTCGTCGACGCTCGCCCTCGCCCTCGTCGACGCCGTTCATCCCCGTACGCCTCGTCCAGGAACAACGCCGCGAGTTCGTTCATCCCGCGTCCTCCTCCACCGACGACGACACCGGACCCGTCGACGCCTGGCGCGAATCCATCCCATCCGCGCGTGTGGAATCAAATGCATAATCCATCCCTAAACCCTAAACCCTA
>CEUM01078015.1_pt1 | contig 12407 bp, 12 predicted proteins | sample 356421 | NCBI WGS metagenome assembly CEUM01 (sample SAMEA2622716, study PRJEB7988) | marine metagenome | biome: marine biome (ENVO:00000447); feature: surface water layer (ENVO:00002042); material: "saline water (ENVO:00002010), including plankton (ENVO:xxxxxxxx)" | depth 5 m | reverse complement strand
CTGATGCTCTTCGCACAGTAGAGCCGTGCTCACCTCCCGGCCACGGCGATTTTCATTCGACAAAGATGATGAGGAGCCGTGCTGCTTCAACGCTCGATGAACGCCACACGGTGGGCCTTCGCCGCCCTCGTGCCGCTGCTGCTGGTGGCGGTGTCGTGGAGCGTGTTCTCCTCTGAGGACACGCCGGTCTTGGCGGAAAGCTCGGAAGGGGAATGCAACGGGATGGAGGTCCTGTGCGACCGTCCCTACGACGAGGTGACCTTCCCGGAAACGCACAACGCCTTTGCCACGCACGCGGACGGCATCTTCTACCCCGCCAGCAACCACCGCAGCGGGCTTGACGCGCAGTGGGACGCCGGCATGCGGGCCTTCATGCTCGACACGCACTACCTCGACCGCGACGACCCGTTGGTGGACGAAGTGCGCTTCTGCCACGGCAGCCACGACGGTGCCATCAGTCCGTGCTCGTACGGACGTGTCGATCCAAGCGTCTGGTTGAGCGAGCTCGAATCCCGTATGTCCGAAGCGCCGCGTGACGTGGTGACCCTGCTCATCGAGAACTACGTCGAGCCGGACCACCTGTGGGCGCAGTTCAGCGGGGCGAACTTGACCGATCGCGTCTACGTTCACGAATTGAACACGCCGTGGCCGACCTTGGGCGAGTTGGTCGACGACGGCACGACCCTGGTCCTCTTCTGGGAGCAAGCCAACGACGAGGCGCATCCCCATTTCCACGGTTTCACCACCTACGGCTGGACGACCAATTACGCGGAAAGCGAGCCTGAAGACATGAACTGCGACGTCCACCGAGGCGACGGCGCTCAGCCGGTCTACCACATGAACAACTGGCTTGGTGGCCCTGCAGGCCTTTCCGACCCGCTGCGCGCTGAAGAGGTCAACCAGGTGGATTTCATCGTCGAACGGGCCACGGAGTGTTGGATTCAACACGGCAAGCGACCGACCTTTGTCGCGGTGGATTGGTGGGAAGACGGTGACGTGGTCGAGGCCGTGCGTCAGATCAACCTCATGGACGCGCCTGCGATTTGAGACGAACTGCGTCCTGTTTACATGCGGCTTATTCCGATGGCTATGGCCATGCCCATGGCAACGATGGACAAGAAGTACAACACGAAGGCCGTAAGCAAGCCGACGCCGATGAGAAAGAGGAATTTGAATGCAAACAGCAGCCTGCGCTCGTAGGCGTCGGGTTCGTCCTTGTTCGGGTCTGGAGCGAGCGGGACGATCTCTGCTCCCATGCCCTCGCCCTCGTCCGGCAAGTAGCCAAACTGGCCTCCGCAGTGCAGGCAGGTGAACACGTCCGTGACCCCGTCAGGCAGGTCCACGCTGCCCTCGCAGTGCGGACAGGCCACGGCCACCATGGCCGTGGTTGTTCAAAATCCGGCTTCGTTCTTTGCCCGAATTGCCCTAAAGCGCCAGCACCATGCCGTAGGCAAAGGAGAGCAGCAAGAGGCCAACCACGGCCATGAAGCCGAGGAACAACGTCCGCTCCAGCGCACTCATCTGCTCCTCTTCAGGAGGCGGACTTCCGTCGAAGGGTGTCCTGCGCATGACCGGGGATTGGCCCACCGGCCTTGTCCTTTGCCGGGTTCAAAGGGTCTGTGGACCACCGGCGGGCATCGGCGCCAGCATGGTGATGTTCGCACCGCGCAGGCTTGGGCCCTCGTGGAAGGTCGCGAAGATGCCGACGTCGGCGCCGCTGTCGCCGCCGATGTTGTGGGCCAAGGCGAACCAGGTGCGCCCTTCGGCGTCCACGCGGATGTCGAGGAAGTCGCCGAGACCGCCGCAGCGGTTGTAGCCGCAGTCTTCGAGGGTGTCGATCGGGTCGTCCATCGCGTTGAGTTGCACGGTGGTCAACAGCGGCGTCTCGTTGAAGGCGTCCGTCGCGTAGGTCAGGTACGCGTTCCAGATTTCCTCTTCGCGGGCGTCTTCACCGACGTAGCCGAAGGCCACGGTGCCCTCGTCGCCGGCCACGACCACAGGGAATCCGGTGCCGGTCAGGCCGATGGGTGGCGCAATCATGGTCGCGTTGGACCAGGTCGCGCCTTGGTCGCGCGAGTAGGACCAGTAGGGCATGTCGTCGAGGCCCATCCACATGGCGTGGACGTTGCCGGCGGAATCGACCTCCACCTGCGCCTCTTCGGCGTTCCAGGTGTCGGCGGTTCCGGTTTCGGAGGTCGGGAGCGGGTGTTCCGTCCACGAAATGCCCGCGTTGGTCGTGCGGAAGACCGAGTAGCCTTCACCCGTGCATCCCTTGTTGCCGCGGTAGAAGTTGCCGTCCACGCTGCCCACCAGGTGTGCGGACAAGCCGCCCGAAGAGCAGGTCACCGGTGCGCCTGAGGTTTCTGGGCCCCACGTGGCGCCGCCGTCTTGGCTGGACGAGCAGAGTGGGTGCGGCGCGTTGCCGTTGATGCAGAACATCCAGGTGGTCGGATGGAAGAGGGCTTCCATGTTCGAGCTCGCGATGGTTTGGTGGTCTTGGACCGAGTAAATCTGTGTGGCCACGCTGGGTCCGTTCCACGATGCGCCTTCGTCGTCGGACCACTCGACGGTCATGCCAAGCAAGGCGTGCATGTCGAATTTCATGATGCGGCTGGTCCACGGATCGACGTAGATGTAGGGGTCGTTGGAGTTCGCAATCGGCAGCAGCGGATCGTAGACGTTCTCGCAAGAGTAGTCCAGCACGGTGGTCATGCCGATCAAATCGCAGGCCACCACGGCCGTAGAGCCGCCCGGTCCGTTGCCGTAGGAACTCATGAAGAGGGTCTGAGACTCGGTGATGCCCATCGTCGGCTCGAAGGTGGACATGCCGATGCCGTAGTAGGTGCCCATGGCGTGGAAGGGCGCGTTTCGACCTTCGAGGCCGAGGCTATCGTTGCCCCACGCGTCCACCGCACCGGGCATGTGGTACCACGTCAATTCAGGGCGCTCAAAGTCCCACACCGTCGGCGCGGGCGCCTCCGCTTCAGGCTCCTCGCCGCCGAGGCAGCCCGCCAGCGGCAGGGTCAGCATCATGGTGGTCAGGAGGAGGGCCATCGTGCGCATGCTGCTCACCTGTGCCTCGCGTGAGCGAGGTTCACGCTTCGTCTGACGTGGGATGTTGTCTTGAACGCTGCCTTCGGTGCCGGCGCGAGCCTTCGATGGCTTGGCGGTCGAGCACCGACTTGCCGTAAGGCGTCAGGTACTGCTCCAAGGGATCGCGCCGACGACGGACGGCCCCACTTCCTTTGCCGCCGACCTTGCCGCCGCCTCCGGTCGCCCTACGGCCGGCTTTCAGGCGGGCCTGCACTTCGAGGGCGCGCTCGCGCTTTTGCGCGTCGGTGAGGTTCTTCATCGACGGGTCGTTCATCAGACCCTCGAGTTCCTTCTTCTGTGCACGCTTCTTGGCGGCCCGGTGCTGGTAGACGAAGCTCATGCCCGCGAGGGGAATGGCGAACCAAATCGTGGTCGAAGCGCCCGGATGGAGGGTCATGACCGGCATCTCGAGGAGGATGAACACGCCCACGAGCAGGCCGACTGAGCCGACGGCCGCGGCCGCAATGGTCGGCAGGAGCCGGCGCACGGAGCGCGTGAAGTACCAGGTCACCAAAGCGGCGATGATTGGGATGAACTCGCCTTGCTCGATGTCGATGCCGCGCACGTAGAGGGCCTGCACGCCGGCCGTGATGCCGATGAAGGCCAGCAAACCGGCCATCATCCGCAAACTGGCTTGGGCCACGGAGACCATCATGACGCCGATGATCGCGGCGCACACCAGTTGGCTCTGCGCCATGTCCAGCGGCGATTCAACCCCCACCGATGCGAGCATGCCAAGCAGGTTTGGGGCCAAGACGTAGCCGGCGGCTGCACCGATGGCGAAGGCCGTGACGGGCAAGCGACGGTGGCCTTGCAGGAGGAGCAGGACCGAGAAGAGCACGATGGGCACGCCCGCGAGTGGGCCCTGTGCTTCCACGACAAGCAGCAGGTCGCTGCCCGACGAGGCGATATCGTCGATTCTCGACACAGGCCAACCATGGCCATCCCGGTCTTGATGATGCCGATGGGCGATGCACGGTTGGGAAATTCACAAACAGGGTTCGGGGGTTTGACGGGCATGGTGGAGGACGACGGCCTTCGTTTGCCCTCCGTCGAAGGCGCGCTTCTTGACGCCATGACGCCCCACGTCGAGGCGGGTGAGCGGCGCAGGGAACAGGCCCGTGCTGAACTTGGGCCTAAGCCGTTGGTCCTGCGGATGCTGCTGACGCTGCTGCTCGTCGGTGGCCTGGTGTGGGCGTGGACGCTGGAGGCCTTCGGACCGCTGGGCGTCGTTGCCGTGCTTTTCGTGCTCGTCGTGCCCTTCGAGAAGCTCTTCCCGCGGCACGCTCAGCCCTTGCGTCGCCCAATGGTGTTCTCGGACATCACCCACGCCCTGCTTTTGCCGGTGAATGGCATCCTCGCGGGTGTGGTGATCGTGACGGTCGCGGTGCTTTCGCTGATGTGGATTCCTGGCCTGCTGATTCGTCCTTTGGTGGACCAACTTCCTGAGACGCCACGCTTGGTGCTCGGCGTGCTCTTGTTTGACCTCGCCGTGTACTGGACGCACCGCTTCTACCACGAGGTGCCCTTCCTGTGGCGCTTTCACCAGGTGCACCACTCGACCGAACATCTGGATTGGGTCTCTGGCTTTCGCACCCATCCGCTTGACGGTGCGTTGTTGGCACCGGCCTTCGTCTTCCTCATCGCCGCCGGTTTCTCACCGGAGTTTGGCGGCGTCCTCGCCATCGCGCAGGCCCTCATTGGCCTCTTTTTGCACGCGAACGTGCGGTTTCGATGGCGCTTGCTTCATCCGCTCATCATCACGCCGGAATTCCATCACTGGCATCATTCCAGCCACGAAGAGGCGCGCTGGTCGAATTACTCCACCTTCCTGCCGGTGTGGGATTTGATCTTCCGCACCTACCACATGCCGAAGGACGAGCGCCCGATGCGTTACGGCATCGACACCCCAATGCCGACCGGCGTGATCGAGCAGTGGCTGTTGCCCTTCCGCGGCATGGGTTCGCCGCTTGCGGTCCTCCGCCATCCCTGGCGTTCGGTCAAGGCCCTGTGGCGCGGCACGAAAGCGCTGCTTCGTGACATGCGGTGGAGCGCCACGCGCAAGCGGGACCAGACGCCCTTTGGCGTCCCGAAGGTTCCCGTGCCCGAAGACCTGTGATGCAAAACGCGGATTGGGACGCTTCCTTGAAATGGCGACCGCAGGTCGGGAGGGTTGGTGAGCACCGTGATGCACGACCTTGCGAACCCCACTGAAGCCCACCTCATGTTGCGTGAGATGGTGCGTGAGTGGGTTCAGGAGCACGTTGAGCCTCAAGCGCACGAGCACGACCGCCTTGAGCGGTTCAACCTCGACCTCATGCGATCCATGGGCGAATTGGGCCTGCTCGGCCTGACCGTGGACGAGGCCTATGGTGGGGCCAACCTCGACGCCGTGGCCGTGTGCATCGTGCACGAGGAACTCTCGGCCTCGGACCCCGGCTTTGCGCTGGCCTACCTCGCCCACTCGATGCTCTTCGTCAACAACCTCGCCTTCAACGGCGACGACGCGCAAAAGGAGCGCATCCTGCCCAAGGTCTGCTCCGGTGAATGGATCGGCGCGATGGCGATGTCCGAGCCAGATGCGGGAACCGACGTCCTCGGCTTGAGCACCAACGCGGTCAAGCAAGCCGACGGCACGTGGCTGCTCAACGGCCGCAAGATGTGGATCACGAACGGCGTGCTCGACGAAGAAGGCACGCCCGCTGACGTGGTGTGGGTCTACGCCCGCACGGGCGAGGACGAGAAGGGTCGCGTGCAGATGAGCACCTTCCTCGTGGAGGCCGGCATGCCTGGATACAGCGTCGGTCAGAAGATCATGGACAAGACCGGCATGCGCGCGTCCAATACCGCAGAATTGGTGTTCCAAGACTGCGTCGTGCCTGCTGCGAACCTCGTCGGTGAACAGGGCGGCTCCCTGCTCCACATGATGCGCAACCTCGAGATCGAGCGCCTTGCCCTCGCGGCGATGTCGCTCGGCATCGGCCGCCGCGCCCTCGAGGAAATGAACCAGTACGCCACGGACCGCTCCGCCTTCGGCAGCAGCATCCGTGACTTCGGGCAGATTCAGCGCCACATCGGCGAGTCGTGGGCCAAGTACCGCGCCATGCGCGCCTACATCTACGACACGGCCTCGAACCTGGTGCTTGGCCAGGCCGGCCAGCGCCTCGATTCGGACGGCGTGAAGCTCTACGCTACGACGGCGGCCAAGGAAATCGCCGACGCTGCCATGCAGGTCATGGGCGGCTACGGTTACGTGGCGGAATACCACGTTGAGCGCCTGTGGCGCGACGCCAAGCTGCTCGAAATCGGCGGTGGCACGCTGGAATCTCACCAGAAGAACATCACGCGCGACCTCGCGAAGATGCACGATGCGATCCTCCGCTGAAGCGCACAGCCGCTTCAACCTGCCATGCTGCTGTACCAGCCCCAAGCCAGCAGGAAGCCGATGACGAGCCAAATGTTCAGCACAATGGCGATCCATGCAAGAACCCTCGCCGGATGTGCCTAGAACACGCAACGCGCATTGAGATCAACGCAAGCACGCCGCCTTGCTTGATGCGTTGGCGAAGGAGATCCCTCCGAACAAACTGCTTCGGTCAAACGGATTGGGGCCTGCGCATCAGCACGAGGTTCACCACGGCCAAGCCAAGCACGGCCATAGAAAGCCACATCGGCATCAGCGGCACGACGTCGTAGGGCAAGGACAGCACGTCGAGCAAGGACTCACCACGCGTGTACGTCCCGCCCATGGAGGCGGTGATCAGCACCAAGCCGACCGCGCCCAATCCTCCGAGGCTTTGCCAGCGTCGGCCGGCTCGGTCGTCCCAAAGGCCAGCTCCGAGCCGGCGACGCGTCAGCAGCACGCCCAGGGCGAGGCCAATCGCGCCTGAACCAAGGAGCATCTTGTTGATGAGCAGCGGATGGTCGATGCCGTCACCTGGACTGGACGCGATGCCGGTGGCCATGGCGAAGGGCATGGCCAGCAGCCCGAAGGCCAGGGCGAAATGGGCCGCGAGGTCTGCGGTGCGGAGGTGGCGGCCAAGACCGAGCAGGCCATGGCTGGCCAAACCGGCGAGCAGGAAAGCCACACCTGCGGTGGCGTAGGCGCCAATGGCGAGTTCGGTGGCGATCACGTGGAGCGTTCCAGCCGAGACCATCAGGCCATCACCTCGTTCGGGAAGGGCAGGATCTTCGGTTCATCGCTTGGTGGCGGCACCCTTCGCTGCACCGACATGAACGCGACCATGGTCACGAACAAGATGGCAAAGGCTTGCACGTAGGCCGCCGTTTCGTCCACCGTGAACTTCGGTTCCTCGCTTTGCAGGGCGAGCCATGGCGTGGTCTGTGCGGGTCCCTCGCCCTCAAGGTGGACGCGCCACTCAACCACGACCGGCTCGAGGCTGGCGGGGATGTCGAAGCTCCAGATGCCGTTGCCCTCAGACGTGGCCGTGGCGGTTCGTACCATGCCCCCATCAACGCGCCACTCGACCTCAAGGTCGCTCACGGCTTCGGTGGTCAGGCGCACGGTGGTGGCTTCCCCGAGGGTGCGCAGGACGGGGGCTTGGAAGTCGTCGGACAAGCGCGGAAGGTTGGCCGGAACGGGCTGCACCTCCACGCTTGCCGGTGCTTCGGTGACGCCAAAGAACGGTGCGCCGCTGCCGTCTTGCGTCCCGTGGTGGATCGCGGCGTGAAGCTGGTATTCGCCGATGTCAGGGGCGCGAAGCGTCCATTCGACGGTGTGCGTCATGACGCCGGGTGCCACGACGACCTCGGCGTAATTCTGGGTGCCGCCCTCGCTGTTCGAGACGATGGTCCAACCGTCGTCTTCAGGCGTGTCCTCAGCGCCGGTCACGTCCGAAAGGAGGAAGATGCCAAGCACACCGGTGGAAGTGGTCTGAACGCCGGTGACCGTCACGCTTACGCTGGTGAGCAGGCCTTCGTAGACCACCGTGGGGGCCTCGAGCGAAACGGTGGACGCGGAAGATCTGTTCATGTCCGCATCGCCGTGGCAGGCGCCGCCGCATTGTGCGTCGAAGGTGCCCTCACCCACGCCGTTGGGGTTGGCGGCGCCAAACGAGGGGGCCATGAGCAGGACGGCGACGACGAGCAGGATGGCAACGCGCTTCACCGTCGTCCACCCCCTGAACGGAGCGTGAGGATTTGCAGCAGCAGGAGCACGAGGATCATCGCTCCGCCGAGTCCGTAGCCGAGGCCCGCTGCTGGCTCCGGCGTGACGATCTCGACGTCGATGACCTGCACGCCGACGTCGTCCGCTCCACGCTGGAAGGTTCGCTCCTCGCTGACCGGTTGAACGGTGTAGGTGTTCACGCCGCTCATCGGGGGACGGTCGGTGAAGGCGGTGGAATCGGTCACGCCAACCATGTCCCCGTTTCTATAGACGTGGTGCGTGACGGAATCACCGGTCCACGTCCAGGTCAATTGCACGCTTCCGGCCCCGTCGTGCACGGCCTCGAGGTTCTGCACCGCTGGGCCGAGGGTGGGCGTCAGCGTGGTGCTGGTCATGGCCATGCCACCATGTTCATCGATGACCGTGAGGGTCACTTCGGTGGCCTCCTCCAAGATCAGCATGACATCTTTGCCAACGAGGACTTGTCCGTCGACCGTCCAGCGGTGCATCACGATCTGACCGTCGGCGTCCACCGAGGGAGCGCCAGAGAGGAGCGTGTGCTCGCCGGTCCACACTTCGTTCGATACCACGATGATGTTCGCCTGCGGATTGAGGTTGAGGACCTCGGTGGTCGTGTCCACGTCCACTCCCGACGTCGTGCCGTCATGAACCATCACCACGAGGCGCCAGCTCTGTTCAGGAGCCAACTTGTTCGCAGGCACCGAGGTCAGGTTGCTCAACGTCGCATCGCGGAAGCCGTTCTTGTACCACGTCGTCTCGACGCTCACGGCGTCACCGTCGGCGTCTGAGGTGAGGATGATCGGGACCATGTCCTGGGTAGCGGTGACGTTGGCCGGCCATTCGACCGTCACCGTGGGCGCCGAGTTGAGCACCGTCACCGCATCGGTCGTGAAGGACACCTCGTCCGTGCCGTCGGACAGCGAAACGACGGCGTGCCATGCATCGCCACGCGACAGGGCTGATGCGGAAAGGGTGGTTTCGTCCGCGCCAATCCCCTGCTCCACGTCGTTGAGGAACCAGCGGATGCTCACCACCGCAAGCTCATCCCCGTCGACGTCGCTGGAGGTGAGGTTGAGGGTGAGGTTGTCCTGGACGGTGAGCGTCGGTGAGGTCACGTGTGCATCCTCAATCACCGGAGCCGTGTTGCCAACGGTCAGCCCCGCGCCGGTGGTCCATGGCGACCAGAGGGCGCCGTCGTAAGCCCGGACCTGCACCGTCCATGTATCGCCCTTGGCGGTGAACGACGCAGGAAGCGGGTTCAGGTCGTTGGCCTCCACGATGTGGCTGCCGTCCTTGCTCCACTGCAGTTCCGTGGATTGGACCGTGTCCCCGTCAGGGTCACTTTCCGTCCACGTGACCGCAAGGTCATCGCTCGTGGTCAGCGTGGTGCCGTCACCGATCACCACGTTGCTGACCGCAGGAGCTTGGTTGCTTGAGCCGATCGTGATGGCATCTGAAGCAAGCCATGAGGAAAGGTCGGTGCCGTCCGAAACACGAACCTCGACGGTCCACACGTCGCCAGGGCGCGTGGCCAGCGAGGGCAGGGTGGTGGCGTCGTCAAGCGATTCCACGTGGCTGCCGCCAAGCATCCACTTCGTCTCCGTGGCCGCGACCGCGTCGCCGTCAATGTCGTCGCTGACCACGGCGAGGACGACGTCCTCCGAGGTGTCGGGAGCCAGATCACTTGGGGTGACCGAGAGCATGGTCGGTGCCGTGTTGAGGACGGTTACAGGGCTGGAGGTGGCGGTCGTGCCCACGTCTTCCCCGTCCGAGGGGGTGACCTCGACGTGCCATGCTTCACCCTTCGACGTGGCGGAGGCCGGAAGCGTCAGGCCGGTGAAGGCGGACTGAACCGCCCCGTCGCGGAACCAGGCGATTGAGGTGCCACTTTCTGCATCGCCATCGTCGTCGCTGTAAGCGTAACTCGCCGTCAGGTCATTGGTGGTGGTGGGGGCTGCAGGGGTGATGGCGAGGTTGTCGATGGTTGGTGGGATGTTGGACACCGCTTCGTTGGCGGTGACCGACGTGGTGCCGTAGGTGTCCCCGCTGGTGCCACCGTTGCCGTTGGCGGAAAGGACGGCCACGTCAAAACGGACCGATCCAGACCCTGCGGACGGAGCCGTCCAGTCGAAGGACCACGTGGTGGTGCCGTACGAATAATCGTGCGTCGCTTGCTTTGCGTTGGAACTGATGCGGGTGTTGGCGTCGGGGTTCGACAGCTGACCCTTGGTGACCGAGAGGCTGAATCCACCCGTCGTGGGCGAGGTTCCCATGCCGACGGTCAGGGCATAGGTGCTGCCTGCCGTGTAATCGGTCGGGACGCCGTTCAGTTGGGCGGTCACCGCGTTGTACCCGTGGCAACCGCAGCCGCCTGAACTGTTGAACTTCCCGCCGCTGTTGGCCACCACTTGTCCCATGGGGGCCACGGTGAGCAGCAAAGTGACCGTGAGGATGGCCAAGGCGGTCCGCATGCAGCGAAAGTAATCGTTTGCGTTCTTTTACCCTTGTTCAGCCATTCACATTCCGTGAGGCGCTGAAACAGACGACAGCGCCCTCTTTTTGCCCTGTTTCGCTCGCGGCTGTTGGGCGTGGGTACAAGTCAGGCGGACGATTGTTCGTCCCAGACCCGCTGAGCGACGACGCGCAAGTCCGTCTCCCATCCGTCGAGTTTAGTGTAATCCATCGGTTCCACGCCGTGCACGGCGGCCAGCCAAATGAGGGTCCCTGCATCCTCCAGGATGTCGCCAGCATGGCCCTTGTCGTCTTCGAAGATCGAGGTGGCCCTGTTTCCTTGCAACTTGTTCACGTCTCCTTCGAGTTCCCCTGCCTCGAACATCTCGCGCAATTCGTAGGCCAGCGCGCCGTGGTGGAAGGTGAACACGTCCGTGCCAGGATAATCCGTGCTGAGGTTGTTGGACAGGTTCACCCAGTACGGCCAGAGGTCAAGCGTGGAGTTGGCCGCGTATTCGCTGGCGTTCCCAAAACTGCTGGGGAAGGTCTTCCACGCCATGGCCAAGCCGATGCGGACGTCAGGGTTCTGCGTCACGGCGTAGTCGGTGAAGTTCCACACGGCTTGGTCGGTGTCGAGGGTTTGGATGAATTCAGGCGAGCAGCAGATCATGACCAAAACGTCGATTTCCCCAGTGTCGAGGTAGGCTTTGATGTTCGCTCGATGCGCTCTGTCTTCCCACAGCAGACCCGGTGACCCAGATTCGCCGCCGCCAAACTCGATGTACTGGGCATGGTCCTCGAAGCCGGCCACGTGGGCGTAGTCTTCGAGGGATTTGGCAAAGGGTCGTCCGAAACTGTGGCCGATGTAGAGCACGTTGTACTCGTCCGCGTTGACCTCCTCCGGGCTGGTCTCCAACCCTGAGCCGTTGGATTGGCCCACGCGTCCGATGCAACCGGACAACGAGAGGCTGGCGAACATCAGCATGGCGCACACGACGACTTGAGGGCGCATGACGGGTCCTTTCTTCCTGCCCGTTGTTCAATCCTCGGTCACGGTGGTGGTACAACAGCGCGTCTCAACAGCGGGCGTTCATATGCTCTGATGCAGGGATACACGCATGGTTGCGAGTTTGGAAGACGTCACGAACACCTTGGACAACATGTCGTGGAAGTACATCGTGAAGGACGACAAAGAGAACGTGCTGACCGGTGTGGTCACGGACGATTACCGTGATGCAGACGGCGAAAACCGCCTCGGTTTGCTCATCAGGATTGTTGAAGACGGCGAGATGCTGGTGGTCGCTGCGCCTTTCGCCCGCCGCGTGCCGGACCTCAACGACACGGCACGCCTTGCGCTCTTGGACCTCATCAACGAAGCCACCCGCAACTACAAGCTCGCCCGTGCGAGTTGGGACCCAAACGACGGTGAAATCACCGCGCACGTGCAAATTCCCATCGAGCAGGCGGCCTTTCACCCGAGCATGCTCGAGCGCTGCATTGGGAACGTCATCGAGTTCTTCGAACGCTACGGAAGCCGCATCGACGAGGTCCTGAACACGCCGACGATCACCGTGCCCGAAGAGGACGAGTTGATCACCATGACGCAGGCCGAAATGATGGAGCGCTTTGCCCGCTACCAGGCGGAACTCGAAGACGGCGTTTGAGTCAATCGTCCATGCCGACGAGACGCTTTGTGGAGCGCCATGCGCTCGCG
>CEUM01136267.1_pt1 | contig 12409 bp, 8 predicted proteins | sample 356421 | NCBI WGS metagenome assembly CEUM01 (sample SAMEA2622716, study PRJEB7988) | marine metagenome | biome: marine biome (ENVO:00000447); feature: surface water layer (ENVO:00002042); material: "saline water (ENVO:00002010), including plankton (ENVO:xxxxxxxx)" | depth 5 m | reverse complement strand
GGTTGCTATCACGGTATCGCCGGCGCCTGACACGTCGAACACTTCGCGCGCACGCGACGGAAAGTGATCTGCACCATCCGCCGAGACTAGAGACATGCCCTGCGCGCCCCGCGTCACCAGCATGGTATCGATATCCGCGTCGGCCAGCAGAGCCTTCGCTGCGGCAACGATGTCGTCTTCGGTCGATGGTTCGCCACCGGCAGCATCCGACATCTCCTTGAAGTTGGGCGTTATCAGGGTTGCGCCCGCATAGCGCGTGAAATCACGTGACTTGGGATCGACGATCGCGGGTTTTCCCGCTTTTTGCGCAAGTCCGATCACCTGGGCGGCGAGCCGGTCGGTCACCACGCCCTTGCCGTAATCCGAGATCACGACCAGTGCGGCATCCTGTAATGCGTCTTCGACACCCGCCACCAATTCGTCGACAATACTGTCTTGCACCGGGGCCCTGATTTCCCGATCGGAACGCAGCAATTGCTGACCGCCAGCGACGTAGCGAGTCTTGCTAGTGGTGGGCCGGTCCTTTTCGATGGTCAGGCGATGCGAGACGCCGCCGAGATCGCGCAGCAGAAGATCAACATCGCCGGCAATATCGTCCTCGCCAACGACACTAACGAAATCCACGCCGGCGCCGAGCGCCACCAGGTTACGGACAACGTTGCCGGCACCGCCGAGCATCGCGGTTTCATTCTGCACCAGGCAGACCGGGATCGGTGCTTCGGGCGATACGCGGGTAACGTGGCCATACACGAAACGGTCAAGCATCACGTCGCCAACGCAAACCACCCGGGCGGATGCCAGGAGCGAAACCTGATCGGGTATAGAGGCATTCATGTCAGGCGCACCTCTGTTCGAGAACGTCGCACAGCATCTGTCCCAGTGTGATATGCATTTCCTGGATCCGCGCGGTCGTATTCGATGGGACGATCAGCATCGGATCGGCAAGACCCACAAGTTGTCCCCCGTCCTTGCCGGTGAGTGCGGCGGGCACCACGTCCATATCGCGCGCGGTTTCCAGCGCAAGAATAACATTTAGGCTCTGGCCCGACGTAGTGATCCCGATGGCGACGTCGCCAGGTTTGCAAAGGGCCTCGACCTGGCGGGCAAACACCGTGTCATAGCCGAAATCGTTTGCCGCCGCTGTAAGCAGCGACGTGTCGGTGGTAAACGCGATCGCAGGCAGCGCTTTGCGTTTAACCTTGTATCGGCAAACCAATTCGGTCGCGAGGTGCTGAGCGTCACCGGCGCTGCCACCATTACCGAAAAACACCAGCTTGTTACCGGCATTTATCGCGGCCTCGCTCACCTCAGCGAGGCGGACAAAATCCGCCTTCAAAGCGCGCGTCGCCTCGACGACAGTTTCATGTTCGTCCAGTTCCGCGTCAAAATAAGCGTTGAGGTCCATGGATTATTCTCCGTCCCCACTGGATAGCGCATTTTGGGAAGCCGCGGTATCCTCCAACGAATCGATCATGTAGGCCTCTAGCTTCAGGCAATGAGCTTACCACGTCCAGTATTTAAGGACATGGCGCCGTGCCGCTTCCGCGAGGGATGCCAGGCGCGCCAGATCACCCAGCAGCAACGGTGCCGCGTTAACGAACGCACGGGCATAATCGGCGATAACAAGGCAATCACTCGGCGTCGCATGAACCCCGTCATTAGTAATCGATGTCGCGATATCTGCGTCGTCGAGATGGCGCCCACATCCGTGTTAACGCTGAGACGCCTGTCCTTGCCCCGCCGCCAGAAGTTCTCCCAGACCCGGTTCGGATAAGGGCGACTGGCCGGCTTCGATCTTGGCCGCCTTGACCGGATTGACATCGACGCCGACCACGCTAAGGCCGTCCTTCAGAAGACAAGCCGTTGCCTTGACGCCGACATACCCCAGTCTACAAAACGATTTTCATACGCGATACTCCCGTTCCGCCCGGACGGGTGGGTGCGATCCGGCGCAATCGGTTTTGGTTTTAATCTATATTCGCCACGGCAGGTGTCGCCGTGTTTAGTTGGTCAAACAGGCTTTGCAGTGCTTTGCCGTTGGGGAACTCAAAGGAAGCGTCCCAGACGAAAAGCGTCGCGCAGCGCGCACCGGGATCGATCGTCTCAGGCCGTATATCGATCCGGTAAGCCGCTTCTTCAACCCCGAAGCGGTACCAGTGGCTCGAAACCGCGGGGCCGTCCATCGATCCGACGAGGGGTCGAACGTTCAACTTTGTGCCTGCCGACACGAAATCGCCGGTGTCATTTACGCCCCAGCCGCCGGGGATCAGGAACCGCGTAGCCGCGTCGTCTGTCCTCCCCTGCCACAGATCGACCACCAGCAACCCTCGGCCGGGCCATAACGCGATATATCGCCGAAGGTTTGCACCAAGATGTATATAGCCACTTTGCCAGCCTGCCGCTTGGAGCGGCGCGGCATCGCCGAACCCTGACAGGTCGAGCAGACCAGCGTAACCACGCCTACCAACCCGGAAAGATTTCCAGAACTCGATAGGTTCTTTCCTGTCGAGACGCGGCCCGTTATGCGCGGTAGCCGACCGAGAAATATTCCGGGCGTCACCGGCCGTGTATGTCGGAACACCCGTATCAACCAGGAAACGTTTGCCCTGCACCGTCGCCTCGATTGACAGGAAATCCGCGTGGGCATGGCCGGGGTTATCGTCGGGGCCGCAGGGTCCGCAATCAAAGACGACGGAATCGCCACCCTCCGAAAGCGCAACATAACCCGTCAGTGGCAACTCGATGACCGGCTGCCGAGCGGTAACCGGCAGGACAGAATCGGCGCGGGGAGCTTCGCCGAGCCAGGAATCATTCATCAGCGCGATCTCGCCGTCGGCCAGTGTCATCGCCTGAAGCGCCGCCGTCATCCGGCCGACGGTATCGTTCAGCATCGGCTGCCACGTGCCGGCATAGAGGCCGCTGGCCGCGAGCACCTGCACGTCGAGCAGCGACAGGATGTGATACATCGGACAGCGTTCGGCGTGGCCTCCGTCGGCCAGGATATTTTGAGAGATGGATTTCGGCACCGCACGCTCGAGCATCCGAAGTTCTTGCGGCACTTCCCCGCACATCGCCGCAAAGGCGGAAAGCGCGACGTAGTTCTTCATCAGATGATTGAACTGTAAGTCACGTTCAAGATTGGCGCGGATAAAGGCGGCGCAGAAGCGGGCGTGCTCAAGAACCTCCCGCTCGGCGTCGGCATCGACCGGGCCGCCGGTCTTGCGGTACAGCGCAAGTCCCGACAGCAGATTGATCATCCGGTGGCTGGCTGTATAGGTGTTCCACACGTCGCGAAAGACACCCGGTTCGGACCAAGCATTCTGCGCGACCAGCGAAGACAGAATTTTACGCACGGCCTGCAGGCTGGCCGGATCGCCGCCGGCAAGTAACGGCACCGCGTAACCCATATAGGCGAGGTTCATGCGGCGTAGCGGATTGTTACCTTCGTGAAATTCGCCGCGCCATGAAATGCCGTCGATGCTACCGAAATCATAGTCACGGCTCAGCAGAGTGAATTTTCCCTGCGGCGCGGCTTCGAAGGTTTCGCCATGCACAGCCGTCTGAAGCTGTAGGACGGTATCGCCGATGGCAGCCGCTGTCCGCGTCGAAATATCAGGCATCGGCAGGCAATCGGCCACCCGCCCTATACGCCAGTGGCTGAAACCTGGCAGCCGGCGCATGACGACGCGCCGACCGCGACACACAAACAGGTAGACCCATTGTTCCGCCGTTAAATGGCGAACAGTCCGCCACAGGCGGCCGATCGACACGTTATTTACTCGTTTCCGAGATCATGAAAGATCAACCGGCCCGCCCCGTTGCAGGGATTCGAGCACAGCGATGGTGGCGAAACTGGATTCCACGATCTCGGCCTCGTCCGCAGGTGCAGGCCCGCCCGATGCCACCGCCTTGGCAAAGGCCTCGAGCTCCGCAGCATGACCCTTGTCCTGTTCTATGGATCGGCCCTGTTTCGACTCCTTACCTGCAGCAGTGACGGTCATGCCGCGGAAGTCGTCGATGTTGACCACCGTGCCGCCGGCAAAGGCTTCGACCAGCTCCTTGGAATAGGCCGTATCGCCGAGCGCCGTGTAAGCGATCGTCGCGAGGCTACCATCGGCGAAGTTGAGCGACACCGTCAGATCGTCGCACACCCCCTGCGACACCGACGCGGCAGCCGCCTGCACGGTCTTAATGTCGTTGCCGATCAGAAAGCGTGCCAGATCGACGAAGTGGCAGACCTCACCCAAAATCCGGCCATTGCCCTCTTCCGCGGTATTCTGCCAAGAGTCTTCCGGCAGCTGCCCGGCATTGACGCGCAGCAACACGTATTTATTGCCGCCCGCCTGCGCGAGACGGTCGCGCGCCCGCATCGACAGGGGAGCGAATCGACGGTTGAACCCGACCGACAGAAACGCATCCGACTTGATGCGCGCGCGGATGACAGTGTTGAGCTGTTCGCGATCCAGCGCCATCGGTTTTTCCACGAGCACGTTCTTGTCGGCCTCAAGCGCACGGGTAGTCAATGCTGCGTGACTGGAGTGGGGTGTGCTGATCAACACCGCGTTGATTTCGGGGTTTTCGAATATCGCGGCATCGTCGGTCCCGGAATGGGCGAATCCGAACGTGTCTTCCGAATGATCCGCCGAGATACCGCGCCGTGTAACCAAGGTGTGCAGCTCGACTTCGTTGATTTTCTTAAGTCGGGGCAACAGCACGGCGCGCGCGAAATTACCGGCGCCGATCACACCCAGAACGCACTTCCCGGTTGCCGGCTTGCCAGTCGACACCGAAACCGGAGTGCGCAACTTCGGCGTTTTCTCCTTCGCTTCGCCGGGGTATTCGAGGATCACACCGAGATGCGGCTCAGTATTTTTAATGACCATGTCGTAGGCGCGCTCGGCGTCGGAAAACGGAAATTTGTGCGTGATCATTTGTTCGACCTGCAGGCGGTGATCGCGCCGACGCGACATTAGCCGCACGGCTTCCTCCAGGTTGCGGGTTTCTGTCCAGCGTACGAATCCTATGGGATATTTGACGTGCTGGTTTTCGTAATCGGGGTCGTAGCGGCCCGGCCCGTAGGATCGGGATACCACCACCGACAGTTCCTTTTTCATAAATGCACGGTAGTCGAACTCGGTCCCGGTGACGCCGATAAGGCTGACTTTACCTTTATCCCGGGAGATGGCCGCCGCGGTATCGAACGGTTCGCTGCTGTCGGTCGCCGCCGCAATGATAACGCCGTCGCAGCCGCGACCGCCAGACAGGTTCATGATCGCGGCCATCGGATCGCCGTCGCCGAGGTTGCAGGTCAGTTCCGCACCGCCGTATTCGGAGAGCTTCAGCCGTTCAGCGTTGTAATCCAGCGCCACCACCCGGCATCCCGCCAAATCGGCAAGCTGCGCGGCAAGCTGACCCACCAGCCCAGCGCCAATTACCGCAATCACGTCGCCGAGCTGCGGTTCGAGCAGGCGCACACCGTTCATTGCGATGGCACCCAGCGTACCGAAACAAGCTTCTTCGTCATTCACATCATCGGGCACCGGTGCGCATAGGTTTTCCGGTACGGCATTCAGTTCGGCATGATTAGCGAGGCCTGCGCCCGCGATGGCGACGCGCTGGCCGACCCGGAATTTACCTTCCAGCCCGGCGCCGACCTCGACCACGTCGCCGACGGCCGAATAGCCGAGCGGGAGCGGCTCGTCGAGACGCGACATCACAGCCCGCATGGTCGACCCGATTCCGTCGCGTTTCGCCTTTTCCAGCACCTTCTTTACCAGGTCTGGCCGCGCCTTGGCCTTGGCGATCATGGATTTTTTGGCAAACTGCACAACCATGCGTTCAGTCCCCGCCGAGATCAGCGACGCATGCGTCCGCACCAGCAGATATCCGCCGCGAACCCGCGCCTCCGGCACTTCCTTTAACGTCAACTTGCCCGACCTGGCGCTCTGTACAACCTGTCTCATTTATACAACCAAACTGTTCGAACTATCTGCAATCTATGCTGCAGCATGAGCCGCGTGCAACTATGCCCGCACATAGACCGAGTCCTCCTGTCGGATGCGACCGGTTTTTTCGAATTCATTTGCCCGAGGGGCCTTCGTAGCGGAAACACTTCGCGGTAAAGAATCAATAGACATCGTTGAACCCGGCGGTGCCGTCATAGGCTCGTTCGTTCGGACATTCGATGACGATCACGGATACATCGTCGAGCTGGTCACCGGCACCTTTGAGAACTGCAAGCTCCGAGACCTGCACGTCTGCTTGCAGAAGTATCGGTCCATCGCATCCAGCGAGTAGCCCGTCGAGGCACTTCAACTGTAACTTTTCGGTCCGTTCGACGCCGTCATGATGCAGGTCGTCATGAACTGAATCGCTCGGCGCATGGATCGACGTATTCTGAGCGTTGGTGGTTATGGAAAACTCGATCTCGCCGTCCTCCGCGCCGACGGCGCAGCTTTTGACCGCCACCGTGTCTTCGCCCGCGTGAATTCTAGCAGCCTTGGCGGCAAGGACGGTATTGGGTTCGACACCGACAAATTTGGCGTTCGGCCAGCTGCCCATGACCCGCGAGAAACGCCAGACGGAGCGCAGCATCAGAGAGATCCTCTGGATCTTTCGAATGCTTTCCGTCGGGTAGGATGTCAGGCGTATTCTCATGCGGGGACAGTCTCCGCACTGTCCAGTGCTCGGCACCATAACTCTACTGCCATCATCGGGAACAAGGTGAAGGCGGCATCGACGCGGCTCGCCTGGAAGTCGGATTTAAGCGCGACGACCGCATCCGGATCAAACAGGCCGCGGGCCGAGATCGTGGCGGGCGAAACCAAATCTTCCATAAGGTCGCGCGCGGGGCCCCGCAGCCAACTTCGGACCGGTACGCCGAAACCCTGTTTGGGCCGATTTAGGATGTCGGACGGCAACCGATTTTTCTGCGACGCACGCAGGATGCGCTTGGTTTCACGCAGTGAAAGCTTGGCCGACAGCGGCAGCTGCATCGCACTGGCCACCAGCCTGGGGTCGACCAACGGCACGCGCACTTCAACCCCCACCTTCATCGCCATCTTGTCGGTGTAATTCAAATTGTGATCCGGCATAAAGCCGTTGAGCTCAAGATCAAGGAATCTCTCCACCGGATGATGTCCACGGGTTGCATCCAACGAATGACGCACCCCGTCGGCAATTCCGTCCGCCGGCATCGCGTCGCGCACGCCCGGTGCCAACAATGCGCGGCGGCGGTCCGTCCCGACGGCCGAATAGCTCATACCGTCGGCGAGCATCGCGTCCTCGTTCATCGCCAGTAGCATCCCGATCCGCTGCAGCCGGCGCCCCAGAATACTTGACGGCGGAAACAGGCCGAGCACGCCGGCGCCCAGCGATCGCATCCCCGGAATTCCGTTGGCCATGGCCCAGATCAGGCCAGCTGTATGGCGTCCGTAACCGGTGAACAGATCGTCACCACCGACGCCGGACAGCAGCACCTTGATGCCGTTGTCACGCGCCGCTTCGGCCAGCATGAGTGTCTGAACGGCGGCGAAATCGGCTGTTGGCTCGTCTAGCTGCCACACCGTGCCGGGCAACGCCTCAATCAGGTCGGCGTCCGTCGGCACCTCGACCAGTCTGACGCCAAGATGACCGGCGACGATGCGGGCGTGGGTCTGGTCGTCGCCGAAATTGTCGGTACCGGCATCAAGCTTGGTAACGGCGGCGCAGAATGTCATGATTTTCGAAGGGTCGGTGGCTCGGCACATTGCGGCAACGATGGCACTGGAGTCTACCCCACCGGACAGCAGCGCGCCGACCTCCACATCCGCGACCATCTGGTCGGCAACGATGCCATCGATTTGTGATTGCATCGCGCGGGGGTCGGGATCCGATGGCGGCACATCAGGATCGAATTGCGGCGTGCGGTAGAACCGGTCTTTCAGAATAACCCCGTTGGCCGAGACCGTCAGCGTGCAGCCGGGCCTTAGCTTCTTCACGCATTTCAGCATCGTGTTTTCGCCCGCCGTCCACAGATATCCGAGATGATCGCCGACCGTTGCAGGATCGAGGTCGCGCGGCAGATCGGTACACAGGGTCAGCGCCTTCAGCTCAGACGCGAATAGCAACCCTCTAGGCAGCGCCGCGTAATATAGCGGCTTCACGCCCAAATGATCGCGTGCCAACGACAGGGTACGGGCCTCCCTGTCCCAGATTGCAAAGGCAAAAATGCCGTTCAGTTTGTCGACGCAGGCTAGGCCATCGCGCGCAAAAAGGTGCAGCAGCACTTCCGTATCCGACCCGGTGCGGAATACGATGCCACCCTGTTCCAGCTCGGCGCGCAGATCGCGGTAGTTGTAGATTTCGCCATTGTAGATTATCGCGAAGCGGCCATCCGGCGTATGCATCGGCTGAGCAGCAGCGTCCGTCAGGTCGATAATCGACAACCGCCGATGGCCGAGCGCAACGCCATCATCGGACCACATCCCGCTGCCATCGGGCCCTCTATGGGCGATAGCCTCCGTCATGGCTTCCACCAGCGCTGGAGCCCAGGGACCCACGTAGCCCGCTATGCCGCACATATCGCTTTGCCTGCCTTTGCCACGGTACCTCTAACCGGCACTCCGAGCGGAACATCGAGATCGGACGCACCGTCGAAATTAGTGGTATAAATCGCCCCGTCGTATCCCCAGTGCGCTATTGCACGCGCCATACCCATCCCGGCCTTCGGCGGGCCGCCAGCCTGAGGCGAAAGGTTTGAAACTGCCTGAAGAAAGCGCATGTTGATGCGGACAACGCGTGAACGATCATTTGTGTATGGTGTCGCCCAGTGGCGGCGTCAAGTAAATCCGGTAGCCCGTCATCGGACTGGTAAGATCATTTTGACCCCTGTTATTATATATTCCGGAATACCAGATGCCTCCGTGCCCCCTAGCCAGAAGGTCCCGTAATGTGCGGGATTGCCGGACTTTTCGGGTATTTGAAGACAGCGCCGCCGGTCGACCGCAACAGCCTCGACCGGATGACCAGGGCCATGATCTCGCGCGGTCCGGACGGCGACGGAACATGGATTTCCAGGGAAAATGGGGTCGGGTTAGGTCACCGGCGGCTGTCGATTATCGATCTGAGCGAAGGCGGCGCGCAGCCGATGGTGTTGGACGGTAACCGGCTATCCATTACCTATAACGGCGAAATATATAATTTCCGTGCGCTGCGCGAAGAATTGGAATGTGAGGGCGCCAAGTTCGTATCCGGTTCCGATACCGAGGTACTGCTGCACCTTTACGATCGCCACGGCACGTCCATGGTGGAGAAACTGCGCGGAATGTTCTCCTTCGCGATATTTGACCGCAACAAGCGGGGCCTTTTCCTGGCCCGAGACGGGTTTGGAATCAAACCGCTTTATTACACCGACGATGGCGCCACATTCCGGTTCGCTTCTCAGGTAAAAGCTCTGTTAGCGGGCGGCGGTATCGATAACGCGCCGTCGGCCACCGGGCAGGCCGGCTTCTACGTCTGGGGATACGTGCCCGAACCTTGGACGATGTTCGAAAACATCCGCGCCCTACCCGCCGGTTGCACCCTGTGGATCGACGGCAACGGCGTGCGGACACCGAGGCGCTATTTCGACGTGACGGATGTACTACAAGCTGCTGCCGACAGCCCGTCAGACTGGGCCCAAACAGAACTGCGTGACGCCTTGCTCGATACGCTGAAGCACCACCTAGTCGCGGATGTGCCTGTCGGTACTTTCCTCTCAGCGGGGCTCGATTCGGCGACCATCGTCGGGCTGACCTCTGAAATCCAGGACGACGCGTTGAGATCGGTCACCCTCGCCTTCGACGAGTTCGACGGCACCCAATTCGATGAGGCCGCGCTGGCTGAAAAAATCGCCGCCCACTACGATACAGCTCACAACACGCAACGTGTAAAGGGTGCGGATTTTCGGGACGAATACGACCGGCTACGGGCAGCCATGGACCAACCGTCCATCGACGGTGTGAATACCTATTTCGTCAGCAAAGTGACGGCGGAGACTGGCTTGAAGGTCGCAATGTCTGGCCTCGGCGGCGACGAACTGTTTGGTGGCTATCAGAGCTTTCGCGAGATACCAAAGATGACAAGCCTGTTGGGCGCAATCCCAGGCATGCGCGGCGCCGGAACATTGCTCCGCAAGCTAGGGGCGCCGGTCGTCAGCGCCGTGACATCGCCCAAATATGCCAGCCTTTTAGAATATGGCACCACGTACCCGGATGCTTATCTGCTGCGCCGCGCGCTATTCATGCCGTGGGAACTGCCCAAGTTGATGGATCCCGATATGGCGAGAACAGGCTGGGCCGAACTGGAGGAGGGATCGTTCCGGCGCGGGCAAGTCGATCGACTGAAAACGCCGCGGGCGAAAATCTCGGCGCTAGAATCCACCTGGTACATGCGCAGCCAGTTGCTGCGCGATTCCGACTGGGCGGGTATGGCACATTCGCTGGAAATCCGCGTGCCGCTGGTCGATACGTTTTTCTTCCGGGAACTGGCGCCGATGCTGGCATCGAGTACCCCACCCGGCAAGCTGGATATGGCAGCTAGTCTGGCAAAACCATTACCGGATGAAGTCCTCAACCGGCCCAAGACCGGCTTCGCAGTTCCCATGCGCAACTGGCTGCTGAAAGACGACCCAACCGCGACCGAACGTGGTTTCCGCGGCTGGGCCCGCAAGATTGCCGAAGATTGTTACGCCTGACCCAGGAACCGATCTCCATAAAAGGCTTTGAACCAACGGCGCGATAGCCTCGATTTTACAACTTTGCGGTATTTAACCTGTCTGGGGAAACGCCCGTCGTTCTCGGTGTAGAGTTTCCCTGAGAGGGGTTTTTTTGAGTCTAAATGTCGGCGAGGCATCGAGATTCTCCCGGCTTGGGCCCACTGTGAAGTGACAGCCGACATAAATGTAATTACCGACCACGCGCTCCAATCAACCGGTTATTGAGACAGGAGCTTGTCAAAGTACGAGATCGTCCGCTCCAGGCCCTGGTCGAGGTCGATCGTCGGTTCCCAGCCGAGTTTTTCTTGAGCCAGAGAAATATCCGGTCGCCGTCGTGCGGGATCGTCATTGGGCAACGGCATATTGACGATCTTGCTGTCGTTGCCGATCGCAGCGATAACCTTTTCCGCTAGTTCAAGGATGGTGAATTCGCCGGGATTGCCGATATTCACCGGTCCTGTGAAATCGTCGTCGGTATCCATGCTGCGCACGAACGCCTCGACCAAGTCATCCACATAGCAGAAAGACCGGGTTTGAGAGCCATCACCATAGATCGTGATGTCCTCGCCGCGCAGGGCCTGGACGATGAAATTCGAAACCACCCGCCCGTCATTGGGATGCATACGGGGTCCGTAGGTATTGAAAATCCGAGCAACCTTGATGCGTAATCCGTGCTGGCGCCAGTAGTCGAAGAACAAAGTTTCGGCGCAGCGCTTGCCCTCGTCGTAGCACGCGCGCTGTCCGATCGGATTGGTGTTTCCCCAATAGGACTCGTGCTGGGGGTGAACTTCCGGGTCGCCATAGACTTCACTGGTCGACGCCTGAAAAATTTTTGCCCGCAAACGTTTTGCAAGCCCCAGCAGATTGATCGCGCCATGTACACTGGTCTTGGTTGTCTGGACGGGGTCGTGCTGATAGTGCACCGGAGAGGCTGGGCAGGCTAAATTGTAGATTTCGTCCACTTCTACATAGAGCGGAAAAGTCACGTCGTGGCGCATGACCTCGAAGCGCGGATTGTCCATCAAATGGGCGATATTGTCTTTGATGCCCGTGAAGTAATTGTCCACGCATATCACGTCATTGCCGTCGCTCAACAGCCGTTCGCACAGGTGGGAGCCAATAAATCCGGCACCGCCGGTGATCAGGATCTTCTTCGGAACCGAAATGGCTCTCTCACTCATACTGTTCTACTTCGCGCGCTTTTCCCAAGGTATGCTATCACCGAACCCATACCAAAAGAACCCTGATCAGGACGGTGCATATCTTGACAGCGATCCGTCCCTTTTCTGGATCAGACCCTCAGGTCTAAGCATCGTGTTTTGAAAATCGACACTCGGCTCCGTGCAGCGGGTCAGCTCACGTCCCAGCGGCCGCATTGGTGTCGGTTAGGCGCGGAAAAACAGCGAATAATCCGTGACCAGGCGGTCGAACGGCCTTTGCAGCAACCTCACGCGGCTTCCGGACGAGGTCCATGGGTGTTCCAATGACCGGGGCGCCGAGTTCATGCAGCAGGACGAATACCACTCCGGCCAGCTATAGAAATCGGCGGGCAACCGTTAGGTCGCGAACCAGGTCTGGGTCTATGTCCGCTTCGCTGCGCAACAAGGCGATAACATCCATCAACTTGCGCACGCTGAACGCGCCGAGTTCGTCCTCGGCGGCCGCCTCCGCTAC
>CEUM01047838.1_pt1 | contig 12417 bp, 14 predicted proteins | sample 356421 | NCBI WGS metagenome assembly CEUM01 (sample SAMEA2622716, study PRJEB7988) | marine metagenome | biome: marine biome (ENVO:00000447); feature: surface water layer (ENVO:00002042); material: "saline water (ENVO:00002010), including plankton (ENVO:xxxxxxxx)" | depth 5 m | reverse complement strand
AAGGAACTATCAATTTTCATTTTGGCAGAGAAAGCTAGGTAGACTCTGTTCCCATCAATACATTTCTGAATATCTATTACATCTCCTTCCTCTACAGGAATAGATACTCCAGGTTTTATAGATTCTTGATTTAAATACGCCTCACATGATGAACCATAGATAGCTATGTTACATGCAAAGTTCATCTTAATCTTTGGACCGAAAAAGGTAATTTCAATTGTTTCGGAGAAGATGTTTTTACCTAATACCCAATTTACTAAAATATGAGAGTACTCGTCCATTGGTCCACTTGAAGGAATACCGTATTTCTTATATCCAATTCTTCTTAAATCTTGTACTGAAGAATAGATTCCGGGTCTTAATATTTCGACAGAATTAATCAAATTTTATATTATTAAATTCTTTTTTATCTATTTCGTGGAAAATAATTTTATCACCTTGTCTAACTTTTATTGGAGGGTTTTCACTTTTATTGAAAAGTTGAAATGGTGTCCTACCAATAATATTCCAACCTCCTGGACTCTCAATATTATATATTCCACTTTGCTTCCCAGCAATTGCGATAGAGCCACTTGGTATTGATTTTCTAGGATCTTTTTTTCTAGGTGTTATCAGAGATTTATCTAGATTACCTAAATATAAAAATCCAGGAAGGAATCCTACCATATCAACGTCGAAGACGTTCTTTTTATGTAATTGAATAATCTCATCTTCGTCTATATTTGTAAATTCAGATATAAATGAGAGATCAATCGCAAATTCCTCATCATAGCAAATAGGTATTTTCCAAGATTTAAATGTTTCATCGCCTTCTAAATTTGATGATAAACTTATGTTAATTAATTTATCAGCTAATTTTTTTGATGATGTTATGTATGGGTTGTAGATGATTCCAATCTCATTCTTTAAACTAATTATATCTTCGATTTCAATAAAATTTTGTTGATCTATATAATTAGATAGCGTAGATGTCTTAATTTTTTTTAAGTCTCTGATAATGAGTGTAGAGTCACCTGAGGGTATTATTTTAATCATACCCTAATTTTAGATTCAAAATATTTAAATATTGATTTAGCAAATAAAAATGCATTCTTCTGGTCTCCATGTATACATATAGTGTCAACCTCAATATCTAAGCATTTACCATTAATGGTTTTAACTTTCCCTTCATCTACCATCATAGAAATATGTTTTAGGGAATCATTAACATTGGTTATCATCGAATTATTATTTTTCCTGTCTACTAATGTGAGGTCATCATTATAATTTCTATCTGAAAAAACCTCTGAAATATATTCAATACCATGTTTTAAAGATATTTTCTTCCAGTTCATCATAGATGGGCCATATAATTTAATTTTTGGATCAATTTTTTTGATTGATTTTACAATGACTTCAGCTATATTATCATCATTGCTTGCCATATTATACATTGCACCGTGTGGTTTTACATGATTTAGCTCAGCTCCTAAATATTCAGCTATACCCTTCACAGATGAAATTTGATAAATTAGAGCTGATTCAAGTTCATCATCACTTAAATTTACTCTTCTTCTGCCGAAACCTTCAATATCATAAAATGATGGATGGGCACCAATCTTTACATCGTACTTAAGAGCAAGTTTAACTGTATCACTTATTGTTTTAGGATCACCTCCATGAAATCCACAAGCTATATTACATGAGGTGATATATGGCATTATCTGGGTATCATTTCCTATTTTAAGATCATAAAAGGATTCCCCCATGTCACAATTTATATCTAATTTTTTCGTCATATTAACACTAAACTTCTGTAACTAATAAGTAAAGATATAGCTATTATAAAAATACCAAATAAGTTGTAAGCTCTTGAGTTGACATAAGATCCCATTAGATCACTCTTATTCACTGACCATAATAGAAATACTGCTATTATAGGTAGAAATAGTCCGTTTATGAACTGAGCAAATTTTATAATTGCTATTGGTTGGTAGTTAAGAGAAGAGAAAATGACCCCAATCAGTATAATGACAATTGATACCTTTTTGAAGTTTTTATCTTCCCATTTAGGTTTATATTTAAAAATACCTGAGAGAGCATATGATGTAGCAATTGGGGCGGTAATAGATGAGGTGAGTCCAGCACAGAATAATCCCACAGATATAAAAATTTTTGAGAAAGAACCCATCAGGGGGGATAACTGATTACCTAGGTCTATAGCATTCTTTATTTCGTTTGAGGAGATTGATTGAGAGGAGGCAGAAGTAATAATTATTGATAGGGAAATTACACCACCTATCATAATAGAAATTATGGTGTCTGCCAATGATTTTTTATAATCACTTTTTGATTTCCATTTATCTCTGGTGACATATGAGTGGAGAAATAAATTGTAGGGAACGACTGTAGTACCTATTAGCCCAATTACATAGATAAAATTATTGTTATCTACTGATGGTACTAACCCCTTTATTATTTCACTAAAATTTGGTTTTGATAGAATGGCTAAAACTATAAAGGTTAAACTCATCATAGAAACAAGAAATATTAGAAACTTTTCAAATATTTTGTATGTACTATTCCCGACAACGATAATTAAAATCATACCAATTAAAATTGGTATAACACTTATTTCAACACCTAGGATCATAATATTGATCTTACCAATAAATGATTCTATTCCCATGGAAGTCCCACTTATATTTCCTGATTCGTATGCAGAGTTTCCTACAAAAAGAGAAAGAAAAATAAATATAATAGCTAACCATCTCAGGTATTTATTGTTGATATCTGTTAATATTTCGCCTAGACCTTTTTTTGTAATTAATCCAATTCTTGAGCTAATTTCTTGTAGGTAGCATGTTGCAATAATTGAAAAAATAATACACCAAATTAGAGAGTAGCCGTATTCGATACCGGATAACATACACAAGGTAACAGTACCCGGCCCAATAAATGCAGAGGTTATTACTAGACCTGGCCCAAAATTCTTAAATGATTTAAACACATTACCTAGTTAATTAATTTTTCAGATGCATCAAAATCTAAATACCACGAAATATTTTTTGATTTGGGGCTGATATAACTTCCTGGGTACAAATTATAATTTCCCTTTTCATTAATTATATCATCAACAATATTTTTTTTGTTGGAGCCAGTTACATGAAAGATCACCTCTAAACTATTATTTATAATTTTTTCAGATAAACTAATTCTTTTCTGACCTGTTGATGGGTGAGAGGCAACTACACAACCTGGCTCATCAGAAAACGTCTTGAATTTATTTGGGAATAGAGATGCCGTGTGACCGTCGTCACCCAGACCTAGGATAATAAGATCAAATTGAGGTAGGCCATCAGACTCAGGTAAATTTTCTTTAAGAATATTATTATAAGTTTTGACTTCTTCAATCGGATCATTTTCTCCTTTTATCCTAAATATATTTTCAGATCTGAAAATTTTATTTGTAAATAGGTAATCATTAGCCATCTTAAAATTACTCTCATCAGAATCAGGAGAGACACATCTCTCATCTACCCAGAAAAATTTAGTATTTGGAGCTTTCCTATCATTAAGCTTTCTTGATAAATCTTTAAATAGAAGTAGGGGTGTACTCCCACCAGATAATGCAATTGAACTATCTAAATGATGATTAATGATATATCCTGATAATTTATCAGCTAGTTCCTCTTTAGTTTTAAATATATTTATATTCACCTTTACAATTCACAAATTTCTCCGTCATTCACAAGATTTTTACATGGGTATCTCCACCTGTTTGTATTTCTAAATAGATCATCACATTTAACTGGTCCCCAAGAGCCTGCCTTGTAACCATAAAGTTTAGACTTATTATTAATTAATGGATCTACAATTTCCCACGCTTTCTCAACAAAGTCACTCCTTGAAAATAACATCGTGTCACCATTAAATACATCCAAGATGAGTGTCTCGTATGCATCATCGATAATATTTTCACCTAAATTTTTATAATGAAATTCTAGGTTTTTATTTATGATCTTTGCCTTTTGAGCAGGTTCTTTGAGGTTAAATTTAACAAGCATACCCTCATCTGGTTGAAGTCTAAAAATTAACATATTAGTTTCACTGGATTCACTAAATACGTTTGAATTCTTTTTAAAATTTACTACAATTTCAGTCACCTTAGTTGGGAGTCTTTTGCCTGTCCTGATAAAGAATGGGATATCTTTCCATCTCTTATTTTCAATAAAGAGTTTACATGCGAAGAAAGTTTCTGTCTTTGAATTCTTTTTAACACCATCATTATCAGTATAGTTTTTAAAAATTTGGTTTTTTGACTTTGATGCTAGGTACTGGCCCCTTACTATGTCAGTTTTATAATTTATTTTACGAATCTGTTTAAGAATCTTTATTTTTTCGTCTCTTATACTTTCTGGAGAATTATTTTCAGGCTCATCCATAGCGACAAGACATAATAATTCGAGTAGATGGTTCTGAAACATATCCCTGATTGCTCCTGAATTGTCGTAGTATTCACCTCTATTTGTAATTCCTATACTTTCTGCAGCAGTAATCTCAATGTAACTAATGAATTCTCTATTCCACAGTGCGCTAAATATAAGATTTGTAAATCTAGATACTAGGATATTTTGAACTGTCTCCTTTCCTAGGTAGTGATCTATTCTATATATCTGGTCCTCCTTAAAGCCACTTTTTAATAATTTATTCAAATCTTTAGCAGAAATTAAGTCTTTCCCGAAAGGTTTTTCTACAATTACCCTTCTGAATCCCTTGTCCTCATTATTTAAATTATTATTAATAAGATTACTGATTACAGGTTTATATGCGCTGGGAGGCGTTGAGAGATAAAATACGATGTTTACCTTACTATACATTTTATAAAATTCATGAATAAGAATATTAAGAGATTTATAGTCAGTTTCAACCTCAGGGTTTAACTTAATATATTTACAACTACTGGAGATTTTTTTGTGAAGCTTATAAAATAAATCGTCTTCAATTTCTCTTCTTCCACAACCAACTAAATGAAAGTTGACAGGTAAGTTCTTATTTTCAAATATTTCATTTAAGGCAGGAAATATTTTCCTTGAGGTAAGGTCTCCAGTTGCACCAAAAATTACTAAAATATTTGCTTCAGAATTTTTCATCTATATATGTTACAAACATATCTAAACAAAAAAATCTTATTGTATTTATTATTAAAAAAATTAATTCATATTTGTCAAAAAATATATTTAATGTTTGATTTCGGTTTAGTTGGCTTAGGGGTGATGGGTAGAAATTTTATCCTAAATGTTGCATCAAAAGGATATTCGTCAATTGGCCTATCCTCAAGACAAGATTCAATTGATATATTAGAGCAGGATGGTAAAGATTTTGTGGTTTCTGGCACATCCTCAGATGAGGATTTTATAAGTCGTTTAAAGAAGCCCAGAAAAATAATGCTTCTAGTACCTGCTGGAAATCCTGTCGACAGTGTAATAGAGAGATTTCTGCCATATCTAGATGAGGGTGATATAATAATTGACGGCGGTAATTCACACTATGACGATACCGAAAGAAGGTACAAATACTTAAAAGATAAAAAAATTAATTTTATAGGGGCAGGTGTTTCTGGTGGATCGAGAGGGGCAAGACTCGGTCCAAGTATTATGCCGGGTTGTGATAAAGAATCTTATGAAGTAGTTAAACCTATATTTGAAGCTGCATCTGCAAAAGTAAATGGTGATCCCTGCGTAAGTTATTTAGGTAATACATCAGCTGGCCATTACGTTAAAATGATTCATAACGGAATTGAGTATGCTATAATGCAATTAATCTCCGAAAATTATCATGTTCTTAAATATGGACTTGGTAAGACTAATGATGAAATTTCTAAAATTTTTCAAGAGTGGAATGAGGGTATTCTTGAATCATACTTAATTGAGATATCGCGTGACATTTTTAAGGCGAAAGATGAAGTGACAGATAATTACTTAATAGATATGATTCTTGATAAAGCTAAGCAGAAAGGTACTGGGAAGTGGACCTCTCAGAGCGCTATGGATTTTGGAGCATGTGTGCCAACTATAGACTCGTCAGTGTCAATGAGAATAATCTCCTCATTTAAAGATCTAAGAAGTCAAGGCAATAGTATATATGGAAATCAGAAAAAAGTTGATAAAACTATTGATTTAGATGACATTAGAGGCTCTCAGTTATTTACTTTCATAGTTTCTTTCGCACAAGGTCTATCTCAGCTTAAAATTGCATCGGAGGAGAAGGGTTACAACTTAAATTTTGAATCTATCTGTAAGATATGGCGAGGTGGATGTATCATTAGAGCCAAGTTACTTGAGAACTTTATGGTTGCATTCAGTAATAATAACGAATTAGAAAATTTATTATTTGATAAGGAAATTTCTGAATTAATTAAAAATTCAGTAGAATCTGCTAGAAAGGTTTCTATTTATTGTATAAAGAATCATTTCCCTGCCCACTCACTCCTTGCCTCAATCAGTTACTTTGACGCATTAAAGTCCTCCAAATTACCAACTAATTTAATTCAAGCACAGAGAGATTGTTTTGGTGAACACACATTTGAGAGAGTTGATAAACCTGGTACTTTTCATTACAAAAACTGGCAGGAATAATTTTTTTAGTAAATAAGTTTACTTTTCTTAATTTTGCATTTATGAGAAAATTATTTGTAACTATATTAATATTCTGCTCTTCGAATATTTACTCAAATATCTTTGAAGACTCTGTGTGGGTATCTCCAGACTCATACTACATATCTAAAGGCAAAATTACTACCTTACTAAATCAATCTCACTACAGTAATTGGATAGCAGGTGGGGTCAATAACGTGTCCCTGACCCTTCTCTTAGATTATGACTTTAATTTAAAGAAAGGTGATCTGGAGTGGATTAATAGACTAGATGGTGCATACGGACTTGTTAAAAATCAAGATGAGAACATCAAAAAAAATGAAGATAGATTAGAAATTTATTCTCTTTTAGCTCTAAAAAATAAAGGTAGGTGGTCATATTCCGCATTATTTAATTTAAAGTCACAGTGGTCTAACGGTTATGAGTATTCTGTCGGCCAGAGTGGTGTTACTGAGAGAAATCTAACTACTAAATTCCTCTCTCCAGCATATACACAAATAGGTGTTGGTATGTTTTACAAAAGAGATGATAATTTTTGGTTCAATTACGCACTGCTATCGGCAAGATATATAAGGGTAAATCCAATATTTACCGAATCATTATTAGACGGTGAAAATTATTTTGGTGTAGATAAAGGTAAAGTTGGAAGATTCGAAGCTGGTGGTATAATTTCAGCATATTTCAAGAAAGAAATTATGAAAAATATTATCATTGAAAATAAGCTTAATTTATTTCAAAACTACTTAGAGGATCCACTTAATATAGATGTGGACTACACATTCAGCTTAGAAATGTCAATAAATAGATTTTTTTCAACAAATCTTTTGTTGCAGCTACTTTATGATGACAACGCTCTCCCAGAGATCCAATTAAAAGAAGTTTTTGGTGTTAGTTTTAATATCAATTTTTAAGAAGATTTCGTAATGATCTTATATTCTTTTGAGTTAATATATTTTCTTTCTCTCCTTTTTTTTCAAGATCCTATCTCACTTTTTAATGGAACTGATTTAGAGGGCTGGCAGGTTTATGGTACAGAGAAATGGTTTGTTGAAAACGGAGAGTTGATATGTGAAAGTGGTCCAGATAAGAAATACGGATATTTAGCTACAAAAAAAACCTACAAAGATTTTATTTTAGAGCTTGAATTTTTTCAGGAGTTGGATGGTAATAGTGGGGTTTTCTTCAGGTCCTCTGTAGAGGGAACAGTTATATCAGGATGGCAAGTTGAAGTAGCTCCACCTGGTCTATATTCAGGAGGTATATACGAGTCTTACGGTAGAGGATGGTTAGTTAAACCTGAATCCATTTATGATAACATTGTGAGAATGAATGAATGGAATAAAATGAAAATAAAAGTACACGGAAAAAATGTAACAACTTGGATAAATGGGAGAGAGCTAGTTAACATATCAGATGATAAAATAGGAAATGGAAATGGTTCCATAGCATTACAAATCCATGATGGTGGTGGAATTAAGGTGAGATGGAGAAACTTGAAGTTATTTAATCTGTAATTACTTACAATTACATCTCTCAGCAGCTAATAGGTCAAGATAAACACAAACTTTGTTTCCAGTTAAGTCGGTGCTGAATGGATACTCTCTAATTGAGATAGTATCATAAGGTTGTACCTTATTAAGTTTATATCTAACTATAGCGTCAGTGATTACGTAAGTCCCTTCAAGCTCATTGTTAGAAAACTTTAGGTAGTAATAATCACTTAGAAGTGAGTCAGAGAAATTAAAGTCAGGAACATATGCATAATCCATTTCTAGTGTCATATAACCCTGATATAAGTCTACTTTACTTACTTTGTCTTCCTCAAAATAACAATCTTCATAGTAGGTGAGTTCACCAAGAGTCTCATCTTCAATAGAACAGGAAAATAGAAATAAAAAATAAAAATATCTTAAATTCATTATTACTTAAACTTTAGCTTAAAGTATAAAATTGTCAATGCACATGATCCAACAAAGAAGTTAGCAGAGATAATTGCGATGTCTTGTTTATTGAATGCATATATTAACCATGTTACATTACTTAGTAGAATAATTAGAATCATGGATAGGGAAAGGTCTCTAGCTGACTTAAGCTTCCATGTCCTGTAAACCTGAGGGAAAAATGTAACACCTGATAAGAAAGCACCTATTAGCCCGATTATGTCTATAGTTTCCATTCTACTGTTCTTTATGAACATAGAACGATTGGTATTCATTTTTGTTTAGGGCATCCCTCCATATAATTTTTAAATTATATCTTTTCTCGACATAGGTTTTTCTCTCGATAAACTCTTTTATAAGCTTACATTTAATCATACTTAAACGTATAGCATAAACAGGAAAAAGAAAAGGAAAATTTTAAATTATTAGTTAAAATAAGATGGGTCTGTATAGAAAAAGTATTCAGACTCTTCCTTGTAGTGGGTTTCATCCATAATTACTTCAAATACACGTTTTGGGTAATTACTAGAATTAATATCTAACTTATTTGCCATTTTGGATAGGCGTTGTGTCAGGCATTAATTTATTTACAATGGTGTACACTGGACAAAATTTTGTGAATGGGCTTAAAATCTGCAAAATTGCAACCGCTAAAGCAATATATATGTAGCTAAATCCAAATTCGTGAGCAAGTGCAATTGATCCAATATAAAGGAGTCCTACAATACCATCGTGCACTCTGACTTTTATAATATCTTGTTCTGTCATAATAATTTAATTTTAATCAATTTAAATACATAAATTATATTTTCAAATACTTGATTTAAATTATATCGTTCTTACACCTTGATTTTAAATTATTGATATCATCTGCCCATTTGGAGCCATCAAAAAATTCAATTCCTTTAAAATCTCTTACTTTATATAGTGACTTCTCACCGTAACAAGTTCCTAGGTATACATACTTTTTACTATTTTCTTTAGCATGAAAAATAATCTGTTCCATCATATACTTGCCCACATTGAATTCATCTAACAACGTTGTATTGTAAAAGGAAAACCAGTAGTGGATAATATTTGTATTTTCGTATGCTAAGACATAGCCCAAGATCTTCTTATCACTTGTGAAAGTATAGATTTTGTTATAATTATTTCTTTTAAGAATCAAATTCAATCGCTGCTCGGTAAGAGGCTTATTTATAAATCTCTGATTTGAATATTCTAAACAAAATTTTTTAAAATTTATGTCATGTTCAAATGAGTTTTTAGAGCTTGATGTAAAGGATATTATTTGATTTTTTTTTGCATTTTTTATGACTCTTAAATTCTCAGAAATACGTTTATATAATTTGAGGTTTACCCTTACGCTTCTTGCCATATAATAAACTTCATTGTCATTATTTATATCCCCTGTGAAAGGAAGGAATCCCTTGTGAAAACATTCTTCTACAGAGTCATTTTCATCTAGTTCAAGATTGACTGCATATCCAAATTTGTAATTGTTATAGTCAATAGATTCTTCTGAAAAAAAATATCTCATAGTACAGATCTTTCGCGAAGATATAAAAGAATTTTATCATTCTTTTTTATTTATTTCCAAATTATAAATTTGTAACATTATAAAAGAGAAGTCGTTTTTTATGTATGAAATATTTATTTATATACATTTTAAGTATAATATCGTTTAGTTCCATGTCGCAAACTGAGGAGCAAAAGTTTACGGTTCTTAACACAATCGATGACATTGAGATTAGAGAGTACGCACCAGTAATTTATGCTATCGCAACATCTGATAATAATAATAATTTATTTAGAATTTTAGCAGGTTATATTTTCGGTGGAAATGAATCTAATCAGAAAATTGCAATGACTGCCCCGGTTCACATGCAGGAAGGTTCGGATAGTAATGAAAAGTCATACACTATGAAATTTGTAATGCCTTCCAAGTACACTATTGATGAGTTGTCACAACCTAATGATTCAAGGGTGAAAATGGAAAAGGTTAATAAAAAAAAATATGCGGCAATAGGGTACTCTGGTTATAACAACGACACAAAGTTTAACTCACACCTTAATAAGCTAAAAAACATCTTAGATAAAAATGATATTTCATATTCTGGAAAGCCTATTTATTTAGGCTACGATGCTCCCTATAAGTTCTGGGGGAGAAGAAATGAAGTTCTTTTTGAACTTGATTAATAATTAAACTCTAAGTAAATAGGATATTTAATACCCTTTTAAATAATCATTCAAGCAAAGTCTTTCTAATAAATTCTTCTGAGAATTCAAACGACTTTTTTCTGGAAGTGGGGTTGCCGCCGTAATCGACACCTCTTTCAACACAGAAAAGAAATCCTATCTTTTGTAATGTAGGATTAGACATGGGTATGTTAAGGTAGTTCATTAAAATTTTTCCGTCATCTGTCATCTTGAACAGACAACTGCTGAAGTTATATGCCTCTTCATTCCTAATAACTGGTGAATTTCTGTCAAAAGAATGATGTGAGTTTTTATAGACAGTTATATCAATATCAGTATTTTTTTGGAGTTTATTTACTAAGTTCTCACAGGGAAGAGACGGTGTCCAATTATCTAAATCACCTATTAAAATATGAATTTTAGAATCTGAAAACTCCATATTCTCGGGTTCTATAAAGCAAGGAGGGTAATAGGCTAGATGCGATTTAAATTTTAAATTTTTATTGATAATATTTTTTAAAGGCATCCATGCAGAAAAAAGAGTTACTCCACCGCCAAGACTCCAGCCAGTAATAGATACTCTTTCCTTATCAATTCGTGGATGATTAGCTAGTTTTTCAAATGCTCTGTATGCATCAAGAATCATTGATGCAATTGTAACCTCGATCTGTGACCCGACTGTTGAGGTAATATCTCGGCTCTTAAAACTATTTAACTCAAATGTAGCTATACCCATTTCTCTATACATCTCTAGGTATTCATAGTGATGATCCGACCAGCCTAAACTTCCTGCTACACCAATTACCAGTGGATATTTATTATTGTGGTTAGATGTGTCTTCGGGTATAGTAAGTTTTCCAAATACTTCCTGTTCCTCTTGATTGTCAAGATTATCAATTATATCATTTAAAGAGAAGGGGTTTGCACTTTTAAATGTTATTATCTCCTCTTGATATTGACCAATTATATGATCACTATGATATAGTAATAACAATGATAATAATACTGTTTTTTTATAGAGCATTTTATATATAAATATGGTCAAAAACTAAGGTATTTTTCAATGAAATTAGTTTTAATATGGTATCTAAAGAAAAGAAATGTAATTACGAATAGAGTCAAAGCTATAAATTGATTTGATAATCTAGATATTAGTTTCCCTATGAAAGACTGGTAAAAATACTTCTCTATAATAATTTTTATTATATAAATAAATATCCAGAAGAAAAGATTAATTCTTAGGGCTTCTAGGCTTATTTGATCAATAAATGATCTTATGAAATCTATCATATCTATGTAGATTCTAGGCTGTTACTTGTTGAATGTATGTTCATAAATTATTACTATCCATCATTTCCTCATAATGATAAATCTTACAAGAGTTAATAGGGTTTTTTGAAATATCTATCATCGATTGAGCTACATCATTTGCATGAATTGGTCTATAAATTTTTGGAATAACTGAGGAAAATAAAGGCATAACAACTTGAGCAATTTTCTCACCAAATCTTTTTTCTTTCCTTTCTCCAAGTAACAGAGAGGGTCTCATTATGTAAATATTGTCAATGTTATAGTTCATTATGTCTTTTTCTATCTTGCCCTTTAGGGATATATAAAAATTTTTTTCATTGATATTCGCTCCA
>CEUM01090098.1_pt1 | contig 12422 bp, 14 predicted proteins | sample 356421 | NCBI WGS metagenome assembly CEUM01 (sample SAMEA2622716, study PRJEB7988) | marine metagenome | biome: marine biome (ENVO:00000447); feature: surface water layer (ENVO:00002042); material: "saline water (ENVO:00002010), including plankton (ENVO:xxxxxxxx)" | depth 5 m | reverse complement strand
TTTTTTTAATGAATAGGATTTATGTGAGGAAAGGATTGCTTTGTTTTTCTTTTTTAATAGTTGTTGAAGGACCATGCCCACAATATACTGTAGTTTCATCGTCTAGAGTCAACAACTTGTTTTGAATGCTTTGCATCAACGTATTGAAATTTCCACCAGGCAAATCAGTTCTTCCAATACTGCCATTAAACAATACGTCTCCCGCAATGATGAAGTTGTCTAATTTACTTAACAAACAAATATGTCCAGGGGCATGTCCAGGTGTAAATAAAATTTCTAGTTTACTATTACCAAATTCAACTTGATCCCCCTCTGATATAAAGTGTTTTGGATATGGACTAGCTTCAAAATGTTCAAACCCGTATGCGTTAGCTGCAGTTTCTGAATCTTCAAGAAGAATTAGATCCAACTTATGCATATGTAAATCTATGTTCCAAGTCTCAATTGAAAATTTATTTCCAAAAATATGATCAATATGACAATGAGTATTAATTAGTTTAATAGGTTTTAATCTATTTTCTTCAATGAAATTTTTAAGGATTTCCTTTTCATTTTTTTCGTAACATCCTGGGTCTATGATTAAACATTCTTTTGTTTCATCCCAAATCAGAAATGTGTTTTCTTGGAAAGGATTAAAAGTAAACTGTTTGATTTCCATTTTTATTTTTTTTCAAAGATACATTTCTTTAAATTTGTACTCAAATAATGAATATGGATTTATCGACTTTTTTTTTACTTATAATAATTGGAATTCTTGCTGGAACGTTATCTGGAATTGTAGGTGTAGGTGGAGGTATAATAATTATACCACTTTTAATGTTGCTCTTGGGAATGGATCAAGTTTCTGCTCAGGGAACTTCAATTGCAATTTTATTACCACCAGTAGGAATCCTAGCTGCATTTAACTATTATCAGAGTGGCAATATGAGTATTAATTACGCTGTTGTAATTGCATTATCTTTTGTGCTTGGAGGATATTTTGGGTCTAAAATAGCGTTAAATATTAGCCCTCAAACTTTGAGAAAAATATTTGCAATAATTATGTTAATTACTTCTATTAAAATGTTTTTTTCTAGATAATTAGTTGAATTAAATTCTTCAAAAGAATATTTTGATGAGATTCTATATAATAGGTTATATCCATAAATTCTCAAAACTTTCGCTCTAGAATACGAGAATTTTTATTGTGTCAATCTTGTTTTGGAGAAATATTATAAGCTTGTCTGATAAAATTGTGTAAACTTATTGTTACGATTATTTTAGAATGGAATTCTAAAAAATATTCTGTAGCAATTCGAGCTTATGTTGATGATAATGTAATAGAAAAAACCTTCAAGATAAAAGACTTGCCTTTTTGTTGTGAGTTTAGGAAATCAATTTAGATCCAATGTTGTAAAACTCTTCTGTAAAAACATCTAATCTTTTCATTACATCTTTATTTGCTAGTTTATCTTCTTGAAAATCTTTTCCGGTAGCATACACAATTCTAGGTAATTGAATCATTCTCCATTCATTCATACAAATTTGTGTTAGGTGTTGTGTAGACAAGTAACTTTTTTCTCCTCCTGCTGCGCATACTATTCCAAAAAATTTAGAGGTTGCTTTATCAAAACAATTGTCTAGTATTATTTTCAGTGCATCATTAATACTATAGCAATGAACTCCCATTCCAATAATTATATTATCAGTTTCTTCTACTTTTAGGCTTAAATTTTTCATACAATCTGTAACCTGTTTATGGTATGGATTTAAGTTTAGATTTCTTGCATCAATAAACTCAATTTCTATATTCTTTAAAGATAATCGTTTAGAAATTTCTTTGCAAAGAATATAGGATCTAGAAGTTTCAGATAAAGAACTAGAAATTATAAGTGTTTTCATTAGTTGCCAATCTTAGAGATAAATTGAATTCTTGCAATTCTTAGTTCTTCATCAGAATATTCATCTTCTTCAAATTCTTTTCTAGCTTCTTCTATAGAGAAGTTTTCAGAATCTTTAAAAAAATCAAATAATTCTTCTTGTTCGTAGTCATCTATCATTTCATCTAATATATATTGTAAATCTAGCTTAGTTCCAGACTCCACAATAGTTTCAATTTCTTTAATTAATTCATCCGATTTTAATCCTTTTCCTCTAGCTATATCTTCTATTGATAACTTTTTGTCTAAGCCTTGAATTATCTTTACTTTATTGGAAGATTTTTTTACAATTGTTTTAATCACCATATCAGAAGGTCGTTCAATATTATTTTCTTTAACGTATTGATCTATTAGATCAATAAACTTATTACCAAATTTTTTAGCTTTTCCAATTCCAACCCCTTGTATTTGAGACATTTCTTCTAATGTTATAGGGTAGTTGTTAGCCATGTCTAACAGTGAAGATTCCTGAAAAATGATTGCAGGAGGTAGTGATTTTTCTTTAGCAATATTTTTTCTTAATTTCTTGAGCATATTAAATAATATGTCATCCATCGCAGCACCTTTTTGAGAGGCAGATCCATTACTTGTTTTTTCATAATCATGGTCTTCAGTAATCATAAAACTATGTGGATTTTTCAGAAAATCTTTTCCTAATTCAGTTAATTTTATAGTTCCATAAGACTCTATTTCTTTTGTAATAATTTCTTTAACATAGGTTTGTCGAATAACAGCATGCCAAAATTCTATTCCTTTTTCTTTTCCCGATCCAAAAACCTCCGTAATATTACCCATGTGTTGATTTATTAGGCTATTAGTTTCTCCTATCATAATTTTTGCAAGTTCTTTGGCTTTAAATGTTTCCTTACTTACTTCAATAACATTTAATAATTTACTCACATATTCTTTACCTTCAAATGTAGGTTTAGGGTTTCTGCAATTATCGCACATATTGTTGCAGTTCTCACTTGCAAAATCTTCTCCAAAATAATGCAGAAGATATTTTCTTCTACACATGGCGGTTTCCGCAAAAGAAATAGTTTCCATAATAAGTTGTCTTCCTATCTCTTGTTCACTAACTGGTTTTCCGCTTAAGAATTTCTCTAATTTTTCAATGTCCTTGTAACTATAGAATGTAACTAATAATCCTTCTCCATTATCTCTTCCTGCTCTTCCTGTTTCTTGGTAATAACCCTCTAAACTTTTTGGTATGTCATGATGAATAACAAATCTAATGTCAGGTTTATCAATGCCCATTCCGAAGGCAATTGTAGCAACAATAACATCACAATCATCCATGATAAAAGCATCTTGGTTTGCAACTCTTGTTTTTGCATCTAAACCTGCGTGATATGGTAGTGCGTTTATCCCATTGACCTGTAAAGTTTCTGCTACTTCTTCAACTTTTTTTCTGCTTAAACAATAAATAACACCTGACTTACCAGAATTTTGTCTTATAAACTTAATCATTTCTTTCTCAACATCATGCTTTGGTCTTATGTCGTAAAAAAGATTCTTTCTGTTAAAGGAATCTAGGAATAAAGTAGCATCTAAGATTTTTAAATTTTTTTGTATATCGTGACGCACTTTAGGTGTTGCGGTTGCGGTTAAGGCAATTATAGGCCTTCTTCCAATATTATCTATAATTTCTCGAATTCTTCTATACTCTGGTCTGAAATCATGTCCCCATTCAGAAATACAGTGTGCTTCGTCAATTGCGAAAAATGATATATTAACGGATCTTAGAAATTCTACATACTCCTCTTTTGTTAATGATTCAGGTGCCACATATAGCAGTTTTGTTTCTTTAGATTTAATATCATTCATTACAATATTAATCTGCGTTTTGGAAAGAGAAGAATTTAACACATGAGCAATACTTTCTTGTTCATTAAAAGTTCGAATAGCATCTACTTGATTTTTCATTAAAGCTATAAGTGGTGATATTATAACAGCAAGACCATCACTTACAAGTGCTGGTAATTGGTAACACATAGATTTACCTCCTCCAGTAGGCATTATTACCATTCCGTCTTTATCATCTAATAGATTTGTTATAATTTGTTCTTGACGTCCTTTGAAACTGTTGAATCCAAAGATATCTTTTAAACTTTTATGTAATGATTCAGAAGAAAAACTCATCTTTTTTAATTAATACATCTAAATATTTTATTTTTGTATCGAATTGTTAAACGAATATACGCATAAATTTAATGCCAAATAAAAAAAAGATTTTAAAAATTGCAAAATCTGTAATATCTAAAGAGTTAGAGGCCATCTCTCAATTAGAGAGTAAATTAAACAATAGTTTTTCTGATGCGGTAGAGTTAATTTTAAAGTCAAAAGCAAGAGTAATTATAGCGGGTGTTGGTAAAAGTGCAAATATTGCTAATAAGATAGTTGCAACATTAAATTCAACAGGACAACCATCTGTTTTTTTACACGCGGCTGATGCCTTACATGGAGATTTAGGAAATATTCAAGAAAATGATGTTGTAATTTGTATTTCAAACAGTGGAAATACCGATGAAATAATATCTTTGGTTCGCTTGATAAAAAACTTGGGGAATAAAATTGTTGCTATTTGTGGTAACAAAAATTCCTTTTTAACTAAGAATTCTGATTTTTTTATTGATAGCACTGTAGATAAAGAAGCTTGTCCTAATAATCTTGCTCCAACTAGTTCTACTACTGCGCAACTTGTTTTGGGAGATGCTTTAGCAGTTTCTCTTTTAGAGTTGAGAAATTTCTCAGATACTGATTTTGCTCGATTTCATCCTGGAGGTTCTTTAGGTAAAAGGATGTATCTAAAAGTATCTGATATTATTTCAAAGGATTCGTTGGCAAAAGTATTAATTACAGATTCAATTCAAAAAGTCATAATTGAAATTTCAAACAAGCGAGTTGGAGCGACATCTGTGTTTGATAATGAAAAACTTGTAGGAATTATTACAGATGGAGATTTAAGAAGAATGTTAGAAAGGAATACGGATTTAAATTCAATAAATGCCTCTGATATTATGTCTTCTAGTCCAAAAATAATTTCTTTAGATCAGTTAGCAAAAAATGCTTTAAATATTATGGAAAAAAATAATATTAGTCAGTTATTAGTTGTCGATAGAGATAATTATATAGGAATTATTCATATTCATGATATTATAAAAGAAGGTATCTAATGGGAAATACAAATAAAGAAATGTCTTTTTTAGATCATTTAGAGGTGTTGAGATGGCATTTGGTAAGATCTTTTGCATCTGTTTTGGTGTTTGCAATCATAGCTTTTGTTTATAAAGATTTTGTATTCGACAAGGTACTTCTTGCTCCAAAAAATCCAGATTTTCCTACATATATATTTTTCTGTAATTTGTCTGATTGGATGGGACTTGGAGATTTATTGTGTTTTGGAGATCACAAATGGAGCCTTCATAGTTTTACTATGTCTGGTCAGTTTTCTACTCATATTTTAACCTCACTATTTGCTGGCTTAACTATTGCTTTTCCTTATGTTTTTTGGGAGCTATGGAGATTCATTAAGCCTGCTCTTTATACAAAAGAAACTAAAATTGCTAGAGGAGTTGTTTTTTTTACTTCCATCTTATTTACTTTAGGAGTTTTGTTTGGATATTATTTAGTAGCCCCATTGTCAGTTAACTTCTTGGGTTCGTATCAAGTAAGTTCTTATGTTTCAAATACAATTGGTTTAAGTTCATTTGTATCTACAGTAACAACTGTTTGCTTTGCAAATGGTTTAATCTTTGAATTACCAATGTTTGTATATTTTCTTACTAAAATAGGTTTATTGACCCCAGAATTTATGAGAAGATATAGGAAACATGCTATTGTACTTACTCTTATTTTATCTGCAATTATTACTCCACCAGATGTAACAAGCCAAATTTTAGTTTCACTTCCTCTATTAGTTCTTTATGAAATTAGTATAAATATATCAAAAAGGGTTTTAAGAAATCAAGAAAAAAATGAAGCTTAAATCAGAGAATATTGTAAAAATATATGGAGACAGAAAAGTTGTTAAAGGTGTTTCGTTAGAAGTTAATAAAGGAGAAATTGTGGGTTTGTTAGGACCAAATGGAGCGGGTAAAACTACATCTTTTTATATGATTGTGGGTTTGATAAAGCCAAATGAAGGAAAAGTGTTTTTAGATGATCAAGACATTTCTTTCATGCCAATGTATAAAAGATCTCATTTAGGTATCGGATATTTGGCACAAGAATCCTCTATATTTAGAAGAATGACAGTAGAAGACAATTTACTTTCTGTTTTGGAGATGACTAACTTATCAATAGAAGAACAAAAACAGAAATGTGAAGAGTTGTTATCTGAATTTGGATTAAATAAGATTAGGAAAAATATGGGGGCTTTGTTGTCAGGGGGAGAAAGAAGAAGGACTGAAATAGCAAGATGTTTAGCAACTAATCCTTCTTTTATATTATTAGACGAGCCATTTGCTGGCGTTGATCCCATAGCGGTTGAAGATATACAGCAAATCGTATCCGATTTAAGAAAAAGAGATATTGGTATACTTATTACAGACCACAATGTCCATGAAACCTTATCTATTACAGATAGATCTTACCTTTTGTACGAGGGGAAGATTCTAAAATCAGGCACATCAGAAGAGCTTGTTTCAGATGAATTAGTCAGAAAGTTATATCTAGGAAAAAATTTCGAACTGAGATAGCTTATATCTCTATTAAAATGAATTTATATCCTTCCATAATTTGATTAGCAAGTAATTTGTTACAAGCTTCAGTTACTTTTTTGTGTGCTATTTCTTTGTTTTGCGCATCAATTTCAAGTGTAATATGTTTTCCAATTCTTACATTAGTAATTTCAGAAAGCCCTACATTTCCCATGCTTGCACTCACGGCTTTTCCTTGAGGGTCTAATAACGTTTTTAATGGCATGATGTCTATTTCGGCTCTAAATTTCATTTTAATAGATTATTTAATATTGATAAAAAGATATACAAAATTACAATAAATGGAATTGCAGCAATATGAAATATGAATAATAAAATTATAGATTTTATTAAAAATAGTAATCTAATAATATTTTTAGTTGACTTTATTTGTTCTTTACTTTTAATTTTTAAGGAAAATAATGGTAATTCTGAAACAAGTAATACAGATAATGTTGCTGTTATAGATAGTAACAATTCTATTGAAAATTCAGTATTGTAATTGTTGATTATTATTGGTAAAGACGCAATGAATATAGCTGAAGCGGGTGTTGGAAGCCCAATAAAAGAAGATGATTGTCTAGTATCTATATTGAACTTTGCTAAGCGAATTGATGAAAAAATGGGGATTAAAAAAGCGATGTAAGATATCTCAAAAAAATCACCAAAATAATATTGATATTTAAAAGGTTGTAATATTATAAGATGATACATTATGATTCCTGGTGCAAGACCAAAAGTTATCATATCTGCAAAACTATCTAATTGTTTTCCAATTTCTGAATTTACGTTAAGCAATCTTGCTGTGAATCCATCAAAGAAATCTAAAAAAGATCCTGCAAAAATAAATAGTCCCGAATAGATTAATTTTCCATTAAATGACATAATTATAGAGAAGATTCCGAAAACAAGGTTTGATAATGTTATAAGGTTTGGAATATTTCTTTTAAATGTATTCATAAACTTGCAATAATGTGCTATTTTTTATGTTATTTTGAAATACAAATATACAACAATGTGTAACAAACCTATATATCTGTTTTTCTTTTATACTTTTCTTTCTTTTTTAGGATTTTCACAGACTAAATATAGTAATGATTTTTTGAAAATTGGAGCCGGAGCGAGATCTCTATCTATGTCAAAAGCTGTTGTGGCCTCTCCCCCAAATTCTTCTTCAGTCTATTGGAACCCTTCCTCTTTAGTTGACTTAAGTAATTCTGAGATAGAATTAATGCATGCTTCTTATTTTGCTGGAATTGCAAATTTTGATCAACTATCTTATGCTCAAAAAGTTAATGAAGCAGAATCTGTCGGTTTAATGATAATTAGATTTGGAGTGGATGATATAATGAACACCTCTAATTTGATAGATAATGAAGGAAATGTAGATTATAATAGAATCGAGTTGTTTTCTACAGCGGATTATGCATTTTTATTTTCTTACGCAAAAGAAGATATTTTTAAAGGTTTTGATGTTGGAGGAAATGCTAAGATAATTTACAGACAAATAGGTGGTTTTGCAAAATCATGGGGATTTGGGTTTGATATATCTACTCAAAAGGAATTAGGAAGATGGAAACTTGCGGCAATTGCAAGAGACGCTACTTCAACTTATAATTCATGGATATTCAACATGGAACAGTTTGAAGATGTTTATAATCAGACTGAAAACGAACTCCCCCAGAATTCGACAGAGTTAACTTTACCTTCTGTTCAAGCAGGGTTAGCTAGATTTTTTAGAATAAATAATAATTTTTCTGCTCATTCCGAATTGGATTTAGAGTTTCATATAGATGGGAGAAGAAATACTTTCATAAGCTCTAATAACCTAAGTATTAATCCACATTTTGGAACTGAGATTAAATATAAAAATTTAATTGATTTTAGATTTGGAATAGGAGATATTTCCAGAGAAAAAGATTTTGATAATACAGAATTTATATCTGTACAGCCAAATATAGGTCTTGGATTTCATTTTGAAAACATAAGAATTGACTATGCTTTAACTAATTTAGGAAATCAATCTACAGGACTATATTCAAATTTATTTTCATTAAGATACAGTTTGTAATGAATAAAATTATTTTATCTATTATCAGTGGATTATTACTTGCTTTCTCATGGGTGGAAACAGGATTTTTTCCATTGGTATTTTTTGCCTTTGTCCCTTTGTTAATTTTAGAAAATAATCTTTCATTTTCTAGAAAGAACAGTTCATTATTGATGTTTGGATATTCATTCTTGAGTTTCTTTTTGTTTAATATTATCACAACTTACTGGATTTGGCATGCTTCGATATTCGGTGCATTTGCAGCTTTTACAATAAATGCTATACTAATGAGTTTGGTGATGGTATTTTTTCACAAAGTGAGATATGTCTTGGGTAATAAGAAAGGATATTTATTCTTAATTTTCTTATGGATAAGTATGGAGTACCTACATTTGAATTGGGAGTTGGCTTGGCCATGGTTAACATTAGGAAATGTGTTTGCTTCGTGTCCAAATTTAGTGCAATGGTATGAATACACTGGGGTTTTGGGAGGTTCTCTTTGGATTCTTATAATTAATGTATTTTTGTATAGAATTTTAGTTTCAAAACACATTAAAGATATTTTAATTCCAAGTATAATCTTCTTAATACCTATTGTTGTTTCTCAAATAATAAAATTTAGTTTGGAAAAAAATTCTCAGCTTAATGAAGAGGTTGTAATAGTACAGCCAAATGTAGATCCTTATAAAGATAAATTTAATAGAGACGCACAACAACAGCTAGATGATTTTATCAAAATATCAAGAACTAAAATAACTCCTGAGACTAGGTTGTTAGTAGGTCCTGAAACCTCTTTACAAGAGACTATTTGGGAGAATAACATAGCAAATACTGAAAGTATTTTAAAATTAAAAAATTTACAGAAAGATTTTCCTAATCTTAATATTCTTATAGGTTCTACTACATTTAAATATTTGGGAGAAAATAAAGAAACAAGATCAAGAAAATTGAGAGATAACTCCTGGTACAATATCTATAATACAGCAATATTTCTTGATTTAAATTCTACTATTTCACTTTATCATAAAACTAAATTAGTTCCAGGTGTAGAACAAATACCATATTCATTTATCCTTAATAAAATAGGAGATTTCACAGTTGATTTAGGAGGAACCTCGGGAAGCCTTTCAGTAGATAATTCTATAGATAGATTTGAATTTAAAGAAATAAAAATACTTCCTTTAATATGTTACGAAAGTATCTTTGGAGGTATTATTAGTTCTAGAGAATCAAATGTTATTGTAATTATAACAAATGATGGTTGGTGGAAGAATACGTCAGGTTACAAACAACATTTTCAGTATGCTAGATTGAGAGCGATAGAACAAAGAAAGTCTATTATTCGTTCAGCTAACACTGGAATATCAGCTGTTATATCTCCAAGCGGAGAAATTGAATCAGAAACAAGTTGGGATGAAGAGATTGCTATAAATTCTCTTGTTTCAGTTAATGATACAATTACCTTTTACAATAAATTTGGTGATTTTATTGGTAGAATATTTTCTTTTGTTTCAATTTTGTTATTGTTTTCTGCAATTGTAAAAAACAAAATAAATACCTACTAGAATATAGTTGGTGTTTTAAAAGGTTAAAGATTTTTTACTATTCTGTAGTATCATTTTTTTTATCAATAACAACTATTCTTTTATTTATAATTACTGAACCGGAATCAATTTTGATTTCTTGTCCAATTAAAGTTTCTTGAAATTCATATAATAAAGTATCAATATTTGTTGTAGAATCTGTAGACATTACTAGTGTAACATCAATATTTTCAGAACTCAATTTACATTCTTTAGATTTTTCTTCAGAAGAACATTTGGACTCCTTATATGTTTTGCATTTGTTCTCACAAGATTCCATATAAAATTGGTGTCCTAAAAACAAGATAATTAATACAGTTGTTACAATGTTTAGTATAGTTTTCATAAATTATAGGTGTAAGTAATTAGTGCTAATATATATAAATTATTTTACTTCAATGATTTAGGAATTTTGCAAACAGGAATTTGATTCATTTTATGTTGATTTTTTTTGTTTAAATTTTTATAGATTGATAATACTTCTTTTTCCCGTTCAGAAATAGATTTTAAATCTCCATTAAAGCTCATTGCCCACTCTAGTTCAGGATAAGAAGCTCCCAACTGATCTTCATCAGTTTTGTCATCTGCCCATAATCCATCTGTAGGGCTAGCTTCTAATATTTCTGAGTCAATTTCTAAATATTTAGAGAGACAATAAACCTCTGTTTTCAGTAAATCAGCAATTGGACTTAAGTCCACTCCACCATCACCATATTTTGTAAAAAATCCTACACCAAAATCTTCTACTTTGTTTCCAGTTCCTAATACTAAGTAGTTGTTGAACTGAGCGTGGTAATACAAGGTTGTCATTCTTAATCGAGCTCTCACGTTTGCTAGACATAACTCATTTTGATTGGTATGTTTATCTGGTAGATTAGATGTGAATTTATCAAAAACATTGGTGAGATCTAATTCAACTGATTTTACATTTTTATATTTTTCTTTCAGCCAATTGATATGTTTTCTTCCTCTATTTCTTTGATCTTTATTTTGGTGAATAGGCATTTCAACACATAAAGTTCTCTCTCCGCTAAGTGCGGATAAAGTAGAAGTTAAGGCAGAATCAATTCCTCCAGAGATTCCTATAACATATCCACTAGTTCCAGAATTTTTAGAGTATTCTTGAATCCAATTTTTTATATAATCTATTACTTCTTTTTCTTTCATTTTATAATTTACAAATTTATACATTTGCATTAATGAAAATAATAAAATTAGCATTAATATTTTTAGTTCTTAACTCTTGTGTTACCCAAGATAAGACAGAAATTAAATCTGAACGATTTGATTTGAATTTATTCCTATTAGACTCTTCTAACTTCGATAAAAAAATATTAGAATGGGAAGAGGAAAATAAAGGTTTTTTAAATTATTATTTACAAAATCATATTGGAATGTATTATGACAATGATTCTGTGAAGAAATCCCACCTTCTTACATTTGTTTCTCATCCTGATGTTTTAGAGTTTCAGAAAAATATTCAAGAAAATTTTGTGGATTTAGATATTTATAATGAAAAAATTAATGCAGCTTTTAGAGAATATTTGAATATTTTTAATGATTCGACAATTCCTAAAAAAATTATATATTGTAATTCATTTAACTCTTATGGAGTAGATGTTTACAATCAAAATCTGATTGTTGGTTTAGATTTTTATCTTGGAGAATTTCATCCTGCATCAAATATCTGGGAGTATCTTAAGGTAAGATATCATGAAAAATATATGATAGCAGATATAATGGAGTATTGGATAACTAGCTCATTTATTCATAAAAGTTCTATTGATGTATTTCAGGATGAACTGATCTTTAAAGGCAAGATTGTCTATTTAATGAATCTAATTTTAGAGGAAGACAATCATGTCTTATTTAGATTTTCCAAAGAAGACTTAGAGTGGTGTAATATTCATGAAGCTAACATTTGGAAGGAGATAATATCTTTAGATTTAATGTATAATAAAGAATATAATTCTTATGCTACATTTTTCTCTGACTCACCTTACACTAAAGGAATGCCAAAAGAATCCCCTGGGAGGATAGGATATTGGGTAGGTTACAAAATTATAGATTCTTATATGAAGAATAATAATGTTAGTGTACAACAGTTGATGAATAATGCTAACTCTCAAGATATACTTTTAAAATCAAAATACAGACCATAATATGAGTA
>CEUM01130726.1_pt1 | contig 12439 bp, 9 predicted proteins | sample 356421 | NCBI WGS metagenome assembly CEUM01 (sample SAMEA2622716, study PRJEB7988) | marine metagenome | biome: marine biome (ENVO:00000447); feature: surface water layer (ENVO:00002042); material: "saline water (ENVO:00002010), including plankton (ENVO:xxxxxxxx)" | depth 5 m | reverse complement strand
CCATCCCTCCCTATTCTTCCTGAGGTTTCCAGTTGGCCGGGCGCTTTTCGAGGAACGAGGACAACCCTTCCTGTCCTTCCTTTGAGCCCCGCATACGGCTGGTGAAATCCAATGTCCACTCGCGAAGAGCCTCGTCAGAGTCGCCCCATCGGTCAAACCCGAGCGTGAGCTCCTTGGAGAGCGTCACGGCTGATGGCCCGGTGGTCATGACCTCAGCGACCATGCCGTCCACCGCGGCGTTCACGTCTTCTTCGCTGTCCACCAAGGCTTCGATGAACCCGATGCGAAGAGCCTCTTCGCCTTTGATTCGGCTGGCCTGCATGGAGAGGCGTCGGAAGGTGGCTGAGCCCAAGCGTCGATAGACGTAAGGGCCGATGACGGCCGGGAGGATGCCGAGTTTGCCTTCGGACAAGGCGATGCGGATGTTGGAGGTCGCCACCACATAATCGCAGCAGGCGATGAGGCCGGCACCGCCGCCGAGCGCAACGCCTTGAACGGCACCGATGGTGAAACATGGGTGGGACCACAAGCCGTTGAACAGGCGGTCAAGTCGCTTTGAGTCGGCGCGGTTTTCCTCTGGCGTGTTGGCTCCAGCGTCCCGCATCATGTTGATATCGGCTCCAGCGCAGAAGTGCTTCCCTTCGCCCCTGAGCACCAGCGTTCGCAGGTAGGGCTGTCCCGCCTCATCGTGGAGGGCATCGAGACGCCCTGCGCTTCGCTCAGCGGTCCACTCAAGCAGCAAGATGAGTTCCTGAATCATGTCCACGTTCATGGCGTTGAACTTGTCAGGGCGGGTCAGGGTCAGGTTGGCTTGTGCACCGTCAATGGTCAAGGAAACCATGGAGGTGGCCGGGGGTGCGTCCATTGCTATCATGTTGAATTCTCCAATTGCAAATTTAAATATTCAATTCAAAAATCACATTCTAAAGATGCCGTACCGGTCATCGGGTAGCGGGGCGTTGCGAGCGGCGGCCAGACAGAGGCCCAACACGTCTCGCGTGTCCCTCGGGTCGATGATGCCATCATCCCAAAGGCGGGCCGTGGAATAGTACGGGCTGCCCTCGGTCTCGTATTTCTCAAGAATCGGCCGTCGGAAGTTTTCGAGTTCTTGCCCTTCCATGGGAGGAGTGCCCTCACGTGCTCGCTGGTCCTGCTTGACAGTCGTCAACACATCAGCCGCTTGTGGCCCGCCCATGACTGAAATTCGACTGTTGGGCCACATGAAGAGGAACCTCGGGTCGTAAGCACGACCGCACATGCCGTAATTGCCTGCACCGTGCGAACCGCCGACGATGACCGTGAACTTCGGAACGTTCACGCACGACACGGCGGTGACCAATTTGGCACCGTCTTTGGCGATTCCACCGGCTTCGTAGGCCTTGCCGACCATGAACCCCGTGATGTTTTGCAAGAAGACGAGAGGAATCCCTCGTTGCCCGCAGAGTTCCACGAAGTGGGCGCCCTTCTGACTGGATTCTGAGAACAAGATGCCGTTGTTGGCCACGATGCCCACCTTGTGGCCGTGGATGTTGGCAAATCCACACACGAGCGTGGTGCCGTAGCGGGATTTGAATTCGTGGAATCGAGAACCGTCAACGATGCGTGCGATCAATTCACGGACATCGATGGGTGTTCGGTTGTCTTCGGGAATCAGCCCCATCAAGTCCTCGACATCGTGTGCCGGATCTTCGGGTTCTTGGAGGGCAGCCGGCGCTTTCTCAACCGGACCCAGGTTCTCAATCACGTTGCGTACCATGCGCAGGGCTTCGTTCTCGTCCTCAGCAAAATGGTCAGCCACACCCGATTGGGCCGTGTGAACGTCAGCGCCGCCCAATTCCTCGGCGGTCACCTCTTCTCCGGTGGCGGCTTTCACCAGCGGAGGTCCAGCCAGGAAAATCGTACCGTTACCCTTGACGATGATGGATTCGTCGGACATAGCGGGAACATAGGCGCCCCCTGCGGTGCAGGAGCCCAGCACGGCGGCGACTTGTGGGATGCCATCACCCGACATGCGAGCTTGGTTTCTGAAGATCCGTCCAAAGTGGCCGATGTCTGGAAACACCTCGTCTTGCATGGGCAAGAAGGCCCCGCCGGAGTCAACGAGGTAGATGCAGGGGAGATGGTTCTCGTGAGCGACCGTTTGGGCTCTAATGTGTTTTTTCACCGTCATCGGATAGTAGGATCCGCCTTTCACGGTGGCGTCGTTGGCGACGAAGAGGCACTCTCGGCCGTGGACCATGCCAATGCCGGTGACGATGCCTGCAGAGTGGGCTCGTCCATCGTAGAGTTCGTGGGCAGCCAAGGGCGAGAGCTCGAGAAAAGCCGTTCCCGGGTCAACGATGCGCTCGATGCGTTCTCTGGCGAGGTGCTTGCCTCGGGAGCGATGCCGTTCAACGTACTTGCCGCCACCACCCTGCGACGCAGTGTCCAGCCGAGCACGCAATTCATCCACGAGTGAGAGGTTGTGGGCTTTTCGCGCGGCAAAGTCGGGGTCGGCACGATTGACTCTGGTCGGCAACCTGTCCATATTGAGCCCTCATCTCGGCGAAGCGAAGCCTGCACTTAATTGCATGGAAGCCAGCGGGTGGGGGACTCAAACGCCGAGCATCAATCGTCCAATATCCCTCAAGCCCGGCGCAAGGCCGACAATCAGCACGGCGAGAACGATGAGGAGGCGGAAATGTTGCTGTCGGTGCTCAACTCGCATTTGGACGAAGAGCCACACGATAAGGCCAACCAAGGCTGCTTTGACCAACGCAAACAGCCACGCACCTTCGCCCCAATCAAGTCCAAGGCTCTCGTTAATGCGTCCACCAAATTGAATCACAGCGTCGCTGACGGGGTGCTTTTCACCGTACCCAAACATGTCAATGCCCACCATGGTGGCAAACCCGTCGCACAGTTGCCCAAACACCATGCCGAGCACCATCGGATGAGCGAGCAGGGCTTTGTTGGAGAGGAATTCAACGGGATGGTCAGCCCACTGCTCGGCTTCGTCTTCCCACTGTTTGATGCCGATATGAGGCGGGAGGACGCCGGCGGTGAAGCCGGTCAAGCGCAATTGCTCCGCATCTTCTCTTCCCATTCGATAGAGCACGACGCAGACGATGGCAGGCAGCCCCAACACGATGAAAGCAGGCCAGAAAGTGATGTCGCCCGATGCTTTGCCACTTTCTTGGGCCCACGGAGTGGCCATGAATTGCACCCAGTGAGCAATACCCAAGATCACAGCGCTCGATGCAAAGGCGAACATGCCACGGGTGATGGCTGGCCATCCACGCGTCATCACCAATCCAATACAAAGAACGGCGACGGCGACCACCAAACCACCCGTGGCCAGGGAAAAGGAAACGGAAGGGTGGCTGGCGTAGGCTGGCTGGTACAGCAGGTACCAATGGCCCAAGAGGACAACGAAGAGCAGGCCGCCAAGAAGCGTTGCTTGGGCTTCCTGCGAAGCGTCGTCAAGGCGCCCGTCAAATCGTCGTCCGGCAAGATGGCTGAGGATGGCGACACCGACCAGCCATGCAGCGAGGTGGAGGTGGATGATGGGCGAGATGAACAAGACGTCCCGTGAAGATGAGAAGAAGTCCGCATCCTCGAGCACCCGAAGCACCGGGGCAAGGCAGACCCATGCGATGAGGGCCAGCGTCATGCGTTCGTCGGTGGGCAATCCCCACTTGCGAAAGAGCGCCTGAAACAGCACGACACAGGCGAGCATGCTCAGGGTGTAAATGGCCGTGTTCTGCGGGGTGTAACCGGCGTCGCCAGCGACGCCAGCGTCCTCGACGACGGGGTCCCAGATGATGGGTTTGAGCGTCTCGGTCCATACGCTATCAAAGGCCAAGACGAGACCTGCAGCCAAGGCAAACGCCAAGCCGATGGCAACCCAAATCAGGACCTTTTCAACCGGTGAGTACCGGTCATCCGGTAGCGGTTCAGGGTAATCGGAGGACGGGCTCTGCTCGCTCATGGTCATCGCTGCTCAGCATGACGAGCCAGTGGATGGTCGCCTATTCCTTTTCCGTTGTTCACTCTTCTTCGCCAGCGGCAGAGAGGCGTTCAATGAGGTCGGCTTTCTTGCCGCCAACAGGGAGGCCGGCAGCCTTCAATCGCTCCTTGAGGTCGGCAACGGAGAGTTTGGAGAGGTCCTCGCCCTCGTCTGCAGCGTCGTCCTCGTCATCATCGAGGCCAAATCCACGAGGTTCGTGGACTTCAATGAACGAGACCTTGCCGCATTCAACAGCGTCTCGGATGATGGTGACCAATCGGAACTTCATCATGGCTGCATTGGTGTCAAAGAGCATCGTTTGCGGGATGGTGATGTTGAGGTCATCGCCGTCAAACGCCACGCCGAAATCACTGTGCCCGGTGTTGGATTCCAACAGGGCCATGACTTGCTCTTCCTTGCCTTCAACGACCTTGACGACCTTGAAACTGTACTTCAGGGTCTTTCCTGCCATGGGGTGGTTGTAATCGATGCGGGCTCGGCCAGCGGCCAAGTAGGAGAGGTAGCCTTGGCGGTTTCCGATGCTCACGGGAGCACCGATGTAGAGCGAATTGGGGTCCTTGACGGCTCGAATCAACTTGTCGATGCTGATGGTTTCAATCTGCTCAGGATCCTTTTCTCCGTAAGCGTCAGCGGGTTCAATGACCACTTCGATTTCCTTGTTGGCCTTTGCATCGGCAAGCGCTGCTTCAAAGCCGGGGATGAGGTTGCCGCCGCCGACAACGCACACCATGGGGGTGTAGGAGCGACCCTCTTGGTGCGCTTCGTGCTCCTTGGCCACATCTTCTCGTGTGGTCTCAATGAGGTCGCCGCTTTCGCCGTTGTAGAGCTCGTAATCAACGTGGACAATTGTTCCTTCTTCCATGGTATTACCTCCAAGTGGATGCTTCGGCGACCAGCCCCCCCTTCATAATTGCATTGGAAGTGCTCATTCTTCCTCAGAGGAGAATTTGCCTTGGTGTTCGGGGGACGCCGTTGCTTTTTTGGCCCCTGCAAGAGCCACCAACGCCATCCCTCCCATCATCATCGTCCAGCCGGCCCAAACCAGATGAGAATGAGGCAGGTCGTACACCGTGACCCGAACGAGTTCGATGCTTTCCAAGCCACCACCGTTTGAAGAACTCATCAGGGCGCCCGCTTGACTGCCGTCAAAGATGAAGACAACATCGCCAGTTAAGCGAGTCAGCGTTGCCACTTCGGACCTTGGAATGCCTTGGCTGTCAAATCTCAGCGTTCCGGGGGTTACGGTGCCGATGAGGTCGCCCACCGAGCTCCCATCCATCGTGTAGACATTGATTTGAACGCCGATGAAGCCATCACCCACCTCCAAATCCTCGCTCTCAAGCACCAAAGCCGTGAATTCATACCCCATACCTTCGTGCACGATGACCTCATCTTTCACGAGGGAGAGTCGGTGGCTGGCATCACCACGGTCGACCAACACGGTGGTGGAAAGGTGGCCAAGCAGCAGCAAGAGCAGGCCGAGGTGAACCACGTGGGCGCCAAAGGGGATACGCAGCACGGTGTTTTTCGTTCGGTTTGTGGTCCACTGGCGGACGACTTCGCGCGCCACGGGAGCGGTGGCCAAGGTGAGCATTGGAAGAGAGATCCAGACGATGTGGCCGCGCGTCATGCGGTCCGAGACCATCGTGGCAGCGTCCCCGCCGAAGGCTGAGGGGGCGTACATGAATCCAAGGACGGACACGGCGGCAGCACCACCGACCAACCACAAGGTCTGCACCGGGTCGTCCTTGCGCCTGGTGTAGATGAAGAGCGATGCGGCGACAGCCGTCAGGAAGGGCGCACCGTAGAGTTCGTGAGCCTCGAAATTGACGGCGTCAATGCTGGTGAGGAGGAGCACCCAGGTCAGCACCAAATACAGGCTGACCACGATGACGCTGCCCCACAAAGCCAAGCGTTGCTGGCTGCGCTTTTCCGTCATTTTCAACGAACCACCGTCTTCATCTTGGGGCGCCAAGAGCCACGGCAACACAAAGGCGAGCAGGAGGAAGGCCGCCACGCCGATGCTCATGGCTTGCGACCAAGCAAGGGCGAGACCAAGCATCACCCCTGCAGCGGCCCAGGGCCACGCTGCCAAGGTGTCGTTCGAGCGGTAGAGCGGTACGAAGAGCACCGCTGTTGCTGTGGCCATCCACACGTCGCCGGTGAAGGCGAACATGACGCCCACGACCACGGCGTCAAGGGGAAGAGGGGTGAGTTGGTGGTAGGTCCAGACGCTGCTTTCTGCGTCTTCGTCCGCTTTCCCGCCCCGAGGAACGGCGGCCAGTGGCACGAAGAGGAGGGCGACGAAAACCACATCGGGAACGGCGGCCCAGGACAACCCTTCGCCGTTGCTACCGGTGAACACAAGGCACCCAAGCAGGGTCACCGCCGTTGGAATGGCAACCGGCCATGCCGAGTTCAGCGCCAACGGTCGAGCGTTGCTGGCTGCCCGTTGAACGGCCAACCAACAGCCGATGAGCATGAACATCCACGCAACGTAGGTCATGACTTCGGTCGCGGCGGCATCGTCCCTCAGGACCATGAGTCGGCCAAAAACATCGGTGGGCGGCGTGCTGTTGTCGGAGGTCACGAAGGTGTGAACCGACGAGGCCCAGACGCCGCCTGCGCGGGTGACCGTGGTGGCGAACAACGCCAAAACACCGGTCGCAAGTCCACCTCCAATCCAGACTTCGGGGCGGACCTTGCCCGGCCGGGTGCGAAGATGCACGATCATCACCAGCGCCAGCCACGGCAGGAAGGAACCGGTCTCTACAGGGTCCCAAGCCCAGTAGCCACCCCAGTCGAGAATCAAGTAGGCCCACAGACCGCCCAAGCCGATGCCCAACGTGGCCATCAAGAGCCCAGGGCGAGCGAGGTGGAGCATGCGAGGTCCCAGCTCTTCGGTCTCGTTCGTGTAGGCCGCTGAGAGGGCGATGGCCGTCAAATGAAGGCAGAGGGCGTAGGTCAGGAAAATCAGTGGTGGGTGGATGACCATCAGGTCGGTTTGGAGAAGCGGGTTGAGCCCTGCCCCGATGAAGAACGCCGGCGTTGGCTTGAACGGGTCCAGCGAGAAGGCGATAAGCAACAACGTGAGGCTCATGAGATGCATGAATCGAAGACGCCAGTCGTGAGCGACGCCGTCTGCTTCCCCCGGGAGAGGTTTGCGCCACAACCAGGCCACCAGTGCCATCCACCCCAACCACATCAAGAGCGGACCTTCTCGGGCCGCCCACGTCGCCGCGAATCGGTATTTCAGCGGCAAGTCTTCGCCACCAAACGCCGCAACGTGCAAGATGGAGGTGTCGTTGACCAGAAAGCGACCGGCGAGGCTGACAAAGGGAGCGACCATCGCAAGGTGCAACGCCATCGAAAGCGGGGCGTTCTCTTCATGCAGTCGAGGTTTTGCCAACAACCAGCACGTGGCAGCGAGGGCCAACCACATTGTGAGCCCCCACATGGTGCTTGGGTGAGGGGCGACCCTCATGGCCTTTGCTCATTTTCCGTGGTCCTCTGTGGCGCTACCAGCCAAAGAATTTCGCACGGGAATAACCGAAGGAAAGCAGGACGGAAATCACACGCTTGGTCAGCAACAACGGACGACGCACGAGGATTTTGAGGCCGATGAAGGCCTTGTCAAGCGGGCTCATGTTACCCAATTCGTTGGGCAAACACCGAGCCATGGCCGACATCTCCTCATCCGTGAGTTCGTAGAGCGCAGTTTTTCCTTTCAGAATCTTGTGATAGGGGGGGAATCGTTTCTTCCAGGCTCGCTCGTACGCCATGAGTCGTTGCGCCGATAGGTCGTTTTCTTTCAGCGCCGCAGCCACCGTTTGTGCTGCTTCTCGTCCAGACCACAACGCCAAGTGTGTTCCACCTTCAAACAGCGGTGAGGTAAATCCGGCAGCGTCGCCCACCAGCATCACACCATCTCCGACTGTGGTTGTCCGGGGTCCCGAAATGGGGATGGTGCCACCGAACGGCCGGATCTTGACGCCCTCCGCTCGCCACGGGGGGTTCACCGTGGGTTTGCCGTTGAGGTAGGTGTCTTCGATAAAGGATTCAAGGTACTTGATGGCACCTTTTTTGTCGGTGGTGACAAGGCCAACATTGGCTCTACCTCCTTCTTTTGGAATCATCCACACATAGCCGTGCGGTGAGTATTTGGGCCAGAGATAGAAATCAAGGTAGCCGTCGTTGGGAACGTCCAACATCTCGTATTGGAAGCCCGCAATGACCTCCACTTCACCGCCCATGTCCAAGTATTTCGCCGCAGCGCCCGAGACACCCGAGGCGTCAATCACCGCTCGACACTCCAGTGGGAATTCGTCGCCCCGCCCCGTCAATTTCCAATTGGAAAATTGATTTTCTGAATTGTAAACTCGTTCCATGCCGGTGACGCGATGATGAAGCAGAAGTTCTGCCCCTTTTGCAACCGCTTCATCGGCCAACCAGCGCTCAAACAGATGCTTCTCAAGCACATAGCCCTCCTCGGTAAGGAGTTTCTCCGTACCGTCGGGGAAGATGACACGAATGCCCTTGACGTCGAGGGCTTTGACATGGTCAGGGAGTTCAAGGTCCAAGTTCTGAACAGCGAGCTCAGAAAGGCACTCTCCACAGTGAACCGGCGTGCCGATTTCAGGGTCCGCTTCGAGGATGAGGGTGGAAAGGCCTGCTCGCGCAGCATGGAGGGCGGCCGAACCGCCTCCAGGTCCCGCTCCGATGACCACGACGTCGTGCATGCAAGCCCCCCTTGACCAAAACGACGGGATGGAAGCCCATGAAGGAAACGGTGGGCGAGCATGCCAGCCTTCTGAGGGGAATGGCGGTCATACGGAGGTTCAAAGCCAAGAACCCTCAGGGCGGGTTGTGGCTTGGAAGACGTTGAGGCGTTGGGTGAAGCATCTCGATGAACGGGATGAGTTGCTTCGCATTGACCGTCCGGTCGACGTGGTTTACGAAGCCGGCGCCATCGCAGACCTCCTGGTCAAGAACAACGGTCCAGCGGTGTTGTTTGAACAACCTCGTCTGGCCGACGGGACGATCTCCTCCATTCCGCTGCTGATGAACGCCTTTGGCAGTCACGACCGAACGCTGCGGGCACTCGGCGCCACCCATGAGACGGAAATCGGCGACCGCATGGTGGCGATGATGAAACCCGATATTGGCCTGTACATGCGCAAACCATGGAAGGGTTTGCCACTGCTACGAGACGCCCTGGCCATGCCACCGAAGAAGGTCCGCAAAGGCAAGGGCCAACGTGTTCGTCTGCCCAACGACTTGACCAAACTCCCCATCCCCAAAACATGGCCCATGGACGGCGGTCATTTCGTCACCCTGCCTCTTGTGGTCACCAAGGACTCGAGCGGTGAGCATAACCTCGGCATGTACCGTGCCCAAGTTCACAACGAAACCGAACTCGGTTTGCACTGGCAGATACACAAGCACGGTGCAGAACACGCCGCCAAAGGCGAGCGGATGCCGGTGGCGGTTTGCATTGGTGGACCCCCCGAACTCATTTTCTCAGCGATTTCACCCCTCCCTGACAATCTATCTGAATACCAATTCGCGGGTATTCTCGGCCAGAAATCCCTCCCCATCACCAAAGCCCTCACACAAGACCTCTGGGTCCCAGCAGAGGCTGACATCATCATCGAGGGTTACTGCGACCCCACGGAAACCAAATTAGAAGGGCCGTTTGGCGACCACTACGGCTTCTATTCCTTGACGGGCCAGTACCCCGTCCTCCATGTAACGGCCATCACTTGCCGAAAGGACGCCATCCTCCCCGCCACCATTGTCGGTCTTCCGCCGATGGAGGACGGCTTCTTGGGTGAAGCCATTGGCCGGCAGTTCTCGCCCGTCCTTCAGTTCCAGCATCGTGACGTCAGAAGCGTTCACCTCCCTCTGGAAACAGGCTTCCACAACCTGGCCATCGTCGCCTCCAAACAACGCTATCCTCGCCAAGGTCGGAAGACTGCCCTCGGCTTGCTCGGTGCAGGTCAAATGATGTTCCTCAAGGTCATCGTGGCCATTGACCCCGACCAGAACCCCAAGGACCTCGAAGCCTTCTTGGATGCCTTGAATGACAAAGTTGAGATCAGCGAGGACGTCGTGGTTCTTCCGGGTATGGTGGCTGATGCCCTTGAAGCAGCCTCGCCCTTTGAGAACGTCCACGATAAACTCCTCATCGATGCCACCACATTGGTCTCCACCGACCCTCGCTCTTCTGACGAGCCGCTTGAGGGCTCCTACAATCAACCTACACCCGCATGGCGCCAAGGCTCCAAACCCTCCGAGCCCTTCACCGGCCTTGAGGCAGTGACTGCCTTGCCTGGAGTTCGGCAAGCACGGATGCTCCGAGACAACATGCTGGTGGTCTCAACATCCATCGAAGGCACACCCAGTCCTCGGACGGGCGAGCACGAAGGGAATGACGAGCAAGAAGGGAAGCGAATTGACCAAATTCTTCAATTGAGAAATTTAATTTGGCAATTGGATTCTGAAAAGAACCTGCGCTGGTTATTCATCACCAACGACGACTTGGACATGACGCACACGAAAGCCCGCCGCCGCCTGCTTTGGCAGTTGACCTCACGCTTTGACGTGGGCCGTGGATTAACCTTTGATGATGATAAATCCCGACTTTGCTGGGACGCCACCACACCGATTCCCTCCGAGGAACACGGCGTGCGCCGCTGGCCCGCAATTACCCTTCACGACGAGGAAACGCTGGCGAAGGTCGCTTCACATCCCGAACTCAGTAAATACGAATGGCCACCCCACCTTTCCTTTGGGGGCCCCGAGTGATGGATGTCAAGCAAGTCTTGTCCTTCATCAAAATCGAGCACACGTTGTTCTCCCTGCCGTTCGTCTTGATGGGCTACATGATCGCTCTTCGCCAGTTCAACGTCGAGCCTGGAATGGACCTGCTTTGGATTCTGCTGGCAGCGGTTGGGGCCCGTGGGTTGGCCATGGCCCTCAATCGAATCATTGACCGCGACATCGATGCCGCCAATCCTCGCACGCAGGGACGCCACCTCGCTTCCGGAAGCATGAGCATGCAAACGGCTTGGGGCCTTGCAGCCGTGTTTTTGGCCATGTTGCTCATCAGCGCCGGATTGCTGAACAAGGTCGCCCTGATGATGGCGTGGCTGCCCGTGCTCACCTTCGTCATCTATCCGTACATGAAACGCTTCACGTGGGGTTGCCATTTCTGGTTGGGACTTTGTTTGGGGCTCGCTCCCGCCGGTGCTTGGGTCGCCATTGCTGCTGACATTCACGGTTGGGCGGCCATCACGGGCATGTTGCCGGGCGGTACCGAATTCCTGTGGGCGCCGACCATCCTGCCAATCTCCATTGGTGTCGCGTTGTGGATTGCCGCCTTCGACATCAATTACGCCCGCATGGACGTGGAGAGCGACCAGGAACATGGCATCCATTCCTTCCCGTCGAAATTTGGCGAGAAGGCCACCACGCGGACAACGGTGCAACTTTCGCTGCTCTGGTTCGCATGCTTTGCGATCTCGGATCCTATGGACGGCGTTTGGTTCCTTGCAGCCGCGGCGGGTATGGCGCTGGCCAACATATACGTGGTGCTACGAATGAACAACTTTGCTGACTTCCAAACGGTTCTGTTTCGGGTGTCCATGCTGACTGGCTGGGCCCTCTTTGGGGCGCTTCTGATTGGCTATCTTACAGAAATCCCCGATACATGTGAACTCATTCCAATGCCGTCCCCGTTTGTGGAGTTGTGCCAGTCATTCTTTCAAACATAAGATTCTGTAAGGTGGCTTAGAGCGTGTCCTTTGCTGACAACGACGAGAGGAACATGTTTTGACACCTCATCTGGAGGTTGGTGAAGGTTCTTGAGCCGACTTGAGAAACAGGGGCTATGAACCCCATTGTCGCCTCTCTGCTTGAATTCAATCAGGCTTTTGAGATTCCCAAATTGAACACGCCTGGGCTCGGGCCGGACGAACTCATTGAGCTGCGAATTAAGCTGCTGACCGAGGAGGTGCAGGAGTACGCCGAGGCCGCACGGGCTGGTGATTTGGTCGAAGTCTTGGATGCACTGGCCGATATTGGCTACATCCTCGCTGGGACCATCATCAACCACGGCATGCAGGACATTTACGACGATGCCTTCAACGAAGTCCACCGTTCCAACATGGCCAAGTTGGTGGACGGCAAGGTTATTCGTCGAGAGGACGGCAAGGTGCTCAAGCCCGAAGGCTGGCAACCGCCCCAACTTGCACAGTTCCTTCCCGACGGGTCGTAAACCCGTTCACATGGTTTCATGAACAATGAAGCCCAGCCCTTCCCATGAGCCGTCCCGTAGCCCTTGTGACCGGCGGTGGCCGAGGCATTGGTGCCGCCATTTCCGACCGGTTAGCCGCCGATGGCTACGACGTCCTCCTAACGTACAACCAA
>CEUM01038388.1_pt1 | contig 12474 bp, 11 predicted proteins | sample 356421 | NCBI WGS metagenome assembly CEUM01 (sample SAMEA2622716, study PRJEB7988) | marine metagenome | biome: marine biome (ENVO:00000447); feature: surface water layer (ENVO:00002042); material: "saline water (ENVO:00002010), including plankton (ENVO:xxxxxxxx)" | depth 5 m | reverse complement strand
TATTTTTGTTAGCCAGTACAACTTCTTCTGCGAGTTTCATAGGTAGGTGAGTTCCATCGATAGATGAATCTCTTTCAACCCCGTTATCTGAACCATAAAATGCCAAATTTTCTGAAGCAGTTGTCATAGAAGGATAGATATCAATATCGAGGTTAACACTTCCGTCAGATAAAGTTGAGATATAATCGCTGGCATGGGGAATTAACATATTGTCTGCGTCGTTTAATGCCATTGCTTCGTTAGTGTTGCGGCCATTGAAATCTACAATTAGAACGAGCCATTTTTCATCCGCTTGAATTTGTAATGTTTCAATTTCGTCGGACTCAACAACGATTGAGTTGTTTCTTAGCCAGTCCTCTATCATGTCATCATTGATGAAGGAAAATATTGCTGCACTTAGCAACAGAAAAATTAGTGGAAACCCCAACCATTTCCCTTTCATAGTAAGTAGGAGTAATCCTTTATCTATCAAATCTTGGTTATCCTGCTAACTGTTGTTTTCACTTGCACACTATCTCGATATTGGCATACATATCGTTTAGAGATTGCCATACAGGAATATTATCGCAGCAGTGAATTACCATCTTATTTGGCTGATGATTTGCAATAATTTTCAACAAATCATCCTGAAGATGCTCATCTCTACAAACATCTTCCAATGTTAACACCTGTTTTTCGTTCTGAACTTTTTGACTTAAACAATTACAGTTGATATTCAGAATAGAAATAATCTCACCATTTGAAGAAAATTCTTTTTCCATGCCAACGTCATATTTTGGATGCTTATTTGTCCATCTTCGGCAAATTAATTCCACTAAGAAAATGATAGAGATGGTTATGACAAGACCATAACTAGTACGTTCATAAAATGATAAAATTGATACTAATGATGTGAAACCATATACTCTAACTCGCCACCAGTTTGCGTTGCTTTTATCTAAATTGCCAGTTATTCCTGCAGAAATCATTACCGAGCAGGCTGTGATGATCAATACTTGTATCCACATCAACATGGTGGCAAAATAGATCACAGAAACCGCATCGTATTTAGCAACTAATCCATATTGAGAATGAATTTCATGACCTATCTGGTATAGGTTTGGTAACCATTCAATCAGTGTTAAATAACCGGTGATGATGAATAAAATTGGACTAAAAATCAAGGTATATTTCAGTAATTTTTTCTCACTCATTGTTAGACCAGGCTTAGAAAAGGTCCATATTTGCCAATTGAATAACGGCAATATAGAGATAAAACCCAAGAATGCTGAAATTATCCATCGTAATTCTGACCATTTTTCTGGTTGATATAAATTAAGACAGTCGCTGGAACATGGGTTATAGGTGCCAACAAAATATTCAAGAATTGTATCGATATTAATCAACCACGGTATTGTTGCGATAATCCAAACGAATATCAGGATGCCAAATCTAGCAAATAATTCATTCGAATGGGTTGCTATACGAGCATTTGAGTCTGTACTCAAATGAAGATTCAGATAATCACCTTCACACTAGGTCAGTATATTCTTTAGGCGCTCTTGCTTGTACAATTGTTCTGTAGACGCCAAATATTGCCCACAGCATCAACATGCCTGTGACTAAGATAATGCCCCACGCTTGTGATGAGTCAATTGCCCATGCGAACATTAGGATGGTAATGACAGATAGGATACTTCGTCTTACTCCTTGAGGTATCGCCAAACTCATGTCCAAGTGTGGCGGGCCACCGCCAAATCTTCGTTCATAGAACTCACCTTGAACAACTGCACCAATAATTATGATAGATAATGTGGTCCAGTAGAATAAGTTCCCGTTGTTGAAGAAGTTGTCTGCGATAGTCTTCTGTCTTTCAGCTTCAACTGCTGCTGGGTCTTCCTCGGCTACGAACAGTGAGTCATAATCACCAACACTGATAGTTCTAAGTGCTAAACTCTCTGAATCATCTTCATATGTTGTTTCTGGAGGGCTAATAGAGAACGATAGGATATTCCATAAGTCGCCGCCATCAAATTGGCCATTGCCGTTGACAGCATTACCAACAAGCTGGAAAGAAACACTACCTATGTCGGACGAGGGAGCTGTCCATGTTACAACCCAATTATTACCGGGTTCGGATTGAGATAGTGCTCCGGCTTCTTCTGGGACAGTTTGTGAACCTTCACCAGGAGTTAGAGTACCGGAGTTGTAATCCCACAGTAGGAATCCACCGTTTTCATTGGTTGCATGTTGTAGTGTAATTGTAAATTCATAGCTTTCTCCGATACTGTATGAGCGTGGGACGCCTGAAATCGAGACAACTACCTCAGTTGATGGTGCACCATCACCGTGACATGTACATCCGGTGTCAACAACTAAATCAGCACCGTTTTTCCATGGCGGGCCGTTAGGATTTGCAATAACCGGTGCAACCAACAATAATGCCAAAATTGCAATAATCAAGCGGGGCTTCATGCTAAACACCTTCGCACCTAGTTTTACCAAAAATTGCACACCTTTGAACATTACCTATTCTACCAGTTGAAAACTCTAATCAAGCCTCTTTAATGGCATTATTCAGTTCTGTCATCATCTTCTTTCCGTCACCAAACATCATCATTGTTTTGTCCATGTAAAATAGGTCGTTATCTACGCCAGCGTAACCCACTGAAAGGGAGCGCTTGATGATGACTACAGTTCTTGCTTGGTCAGCATCGATTATTGGCATACCTGCAAGAGGTCCTTCACCAGTCCTTGCAGCAGGATTTGTGGTATCATTGGCACCTATGACTAACGCAACATCACAATCCGGGAATTCTGGATTAATTTCATCCATTTCTATGAGTTGTTCGTATGGTACGTTAGCTTCAGCCAATAAAACGTTCATGTGACCTGGCATTCTTCCGGCCACAGGGTGAATTGCGTAAGCAACTTCTGTATCATACTTATCAGCGATCAGATCGGCAAATTCTTTGACTTGGTGTTGACATTGAGATACTGCCATACCATAACCAGGGACAATGATGACTTTTTGCGCACCGTCAATCATCATGGCTACTTCGTCTGCGTCAGAGCCTACCTTGGTTCTGGTTAGCGATTCTTTTTCTCCGGAGCCTCCGAAAGCCTTGAACAACACATCTGGCAGTGTACGGTTCATTGCTTTGCACATTATGAATGTCAAAATCAATCCGGAAGCACCAACTAACGAACCCGCTACTATAAGCACTGAATTATTGATTATGAATCCAGTAAATGCAGCAGCTATACCTGACAATGAGTTGAGTAGCGAAACTACAACCGGCATATCTGCTCCGCCAATTGGCAATACAAGCAATATTCCGAGTATTGACGAAACTGCGATTAAACCGAAGATTACATTCTTATCTGTTGGGTTGTCAATTCCGTAGTAGATTAAGCCAAATGCCGCGATTATTAGCAGAACCTTAACTCCATTTAGCCAACTTGGGCCCCATGTTGGAGTTTTAATCCACTTGCCAAATACTTCAACTCCACCCTTTAGTTTCAACATCGCAAGAAGCGAACCAGTTAGAGTCATCCAACCTACTAATGCGGACAATCCTGCGGCAACCATGGTCACGGTCAGTTGTAGACCGGTTGGGAGTGCAGAACCCTCGATATATCTCCAGGTTTCTGATAATGCTACAAGAGCAGATGCTGCACCACCAAAGCCATTGAACAAAGCCACTAATTCTGGCATACCTGTCATTTCCACCTTGACAGCCATCCAGTATCCAATCAGTGACCCAAGAACAAGACCGGCGATTATTAAGCCCCATTCTGCTTTAGCATCTGCTAATTGCATCTCAAGTATCGTAGTAACAACAGCAACCAGCATACCCATTGCTCCCAATTGATTGCCACGAGGAGCAGTTCTTGGATGACCTAATTTCTTCAAACCAAAAATAAATAATGCAGCGGCGATAAGGTAGCCAAACGATGTCCAATCACTGAATTCCATCTTAAGCCCCTCCTTTCTTCTTGCCAGCAATCATATTCAACATTCTGTTAGTCACGGCAAAACCGCCAACAACGTTGATCATTGCTAATACAACGGCAACAAAGGCCAGGATTCCTGAGACTGCTGTATCTCCACCTTCATATGCTACATTGGCGCCAATAAGAGCACCAACTATACTTATTCCAGAAATAGCGTTAGCGCCACTCATCAACGGTGTATGTAGGGTTGCAGGAACCTTGGTAATCAATTCGAAGCCTAAGAAAATGGACAGTACAAACAGTGTTATACTCCCAATTAGCAATTCCGGTGTCATTCTACCACTCCCGCAAGCCTTGTTTGTTTTTCATGCATTTTACCATCTCGACAAATGAGTACTCCACCCATTCCACTTACGTAGAAATCAGATCCTTCCGGAGCACCAAATAATATATCATCGTCATCAGCAAGAGTTACTGCTCCATCACTGACTAATGATGTGATGAAGGTGGTTAGATTGTTTGAGTATAGCATGCTTGCTGTGTTAGCGATTGTACCGGGTAAATTTGATGTTCCGACTATGATTACTCCGTTATCTGTAGTCACAATCTCTCCAACTTTGGTGTCTTCACAGTTACCTCCAACATCAGCATTCATGTCAACTATTACAGCACCCGATTTGAATTCTTTAACTGCCTTACTTGGCACAGTCACAGGTGCTGGTCGGCCAAATATTCTCGCAGTGGTAATTACAATATCTGCGTCTTTAGCCACACCACATACGGTGTCATTCACTTTTTGAATAAACTCTGGTGTCAATGGCTTTGCGTAACCGGATTCATCTTCAAAATCGTCCATTCCATCGACTTCAATAAATCTACCACCGACGGATTCAATTTGTTCCGCGGCAGATTTCCTAACATCCGAAGCATAGACAACAGCCCCTAACCTCTTGGCAGTCGCAATCGCTTGAAGACCAGCCACGCCGCTACCCATCACCACTACCTTGGCAGGTCTTACGGTTCCCGCAGAAGTTGTCATCATAGGTATTCCTTTGGGGACATTTGCTGCACCGAGAAGTACAGCCTTGTAACCAGCAAGATTATCCTGGCTGGAATTAACATCCATTGATTGTGCTCTCGAGAGTCTTCGAGGAATCATGTCCATTGACATCAGCGTGATTTTTGCATCCATACATTGTTTTACTGAGTCAGGATTCCTAAAGGGGTCTGCGACGCACGCTAAATTTGTATTTGCTGAAATCCCCTCGATTCCCGGAAAATTAATGCAAATAATATTCTCACATGCCAAGGCATCTGATCGAGAAACGATTTTCGCACCTGCAGCCTCATATTCACTATCATTGTAGTTTGCTGAAATACCAGCGCCTTTCTCAATATGTACTTCAAAACCCGCTTTTAGCAGTTTTTTGAGGCTCGTTGGAACGATTGCAACTCTTGTTTCTTGGTCCGGTTCTTTTGGCACACCTAGTCTCATTTTTACCACACACCCGATTTATTCCATCTGGGTTGTTCCTTGCCAAACCAAGGAGGCTTTTAGACAAGACGCTTGTTAACCCAAAGCTAATTGAAACAAATCACAACCATTTAACTTATTTTACGCCTTTTGCTGGAGGGTTTTGAAGGGTAATCAAAATGTCGAACTCACGCAAAAAAATAGCAGTTATCGGAGCAGGAAATGTAGGTGCAACATGTGCATTTGTTTTAGCACAAAAGAAACTTGGGGACATAGTGCTTCTAGATATCTATGAAGGTTTTGCAAAAGGTAAAGCCTTGGATATGTCACAAAATGGTCAAGTTTTGAATTACGATGGTAATCTAACCGGAACAGCCGATTACAATGATATAGCTGGCGCTGATGTTGTTGTGGTCACATCTGGATTTCCGCGTCAGCCTGGTATGACCCGAGAGGATTTAATTGCGAAGAACGCCAGCATAGTAAAGCAAGTAGGCGAAGGTATTAGGGAACACGCACCAGATTCAATAATTATCATGGTAACCAATCCATTAGACCTCATGACATACCACATGCAGAAGGTAACAGGATTCCCAGCGCATAGAGTGTGTGGCCAAGCGGGAGTGTTAGATAGCGCTAGAATGACTCATTTTGTTGCTGATGCAGTTGGATGTTCGGAAGAAGATGTACAAGCTATGGTGCTGGGTGGCCACGGCGATACAATGGTTCCTTTGCCGAGATTCACCACTGTCGGAGGCATTGCTATTACCAATCTACTCAGTGATGATGTTATTGATGCAATTTGTCAAAGAACTGCATCTGGTGGCGGTGAAATTGTCCAATTATTAGAACGCGGTTCTGCTTTTTACGCACCCGGCTCTGCTGCAGCAATAATGGCAGAAGCAGTGTTAAATGACCGTAAGAGATTAATCCCTGCCTCTGCACATCTCACGGGCCAATATGGTTTAGATGATGTTTACATTGGAGTTCCAGTAATACTCGGTGCCAACGGTATCGAGCGTATTATTGAATTAGATCTGAGTGAAGATGAACTTTCAAGTTTACAAAAATCTGGCAATTTTTACAAGTCACAGTTGTCAGACATCCTAGGTTACTGACCTCGCTTAAGGACAAGAGATTTCGCTTTACCATGCGTTGATGCTTCATCTGGTTTTAGTGAATCATTTTCCATACACGTCAATCGATAAATGCCCTTTCCTCTAGTGCGCATTCTGGTTAATATTTCTTGTCCGGTGAAACAACCTTTATTCTCGTGCACCTGTGAATTTAGTCCACATTGATATGGGTTTTTCTTGCTGGATATTTCAAATCCGTACCATGGTATTATGTGTTTTATTCGCCATTCATTAAATGCTTCTAAATTAGTATTGCAAGGCCTACGCTCGAGTTTAGTGGAATACATTTCAAATTGATATTTACCTTCGATTGTAACAATTGTACAACCGTCTTTAGATGAGATTTCCACATTAGAAATTTCTTCATCAAAAATTAAATCGACATAGTTTAACTTAGTTACATCATTAATCCCAACGTCTTGGCCTAAAATTTTCATATTGAGATAATCCACGAGCTTAACAAAATCATCCGTAATAGTAATTCCCACTAGCATCTCGTTAAGATTGAATAGATGCAGTTGGCCAAGAATTTTCGCTTTGTTTGATAGTATACACGTGCTAATAACTTGGTTATCTTGGAAATCGATTTTATTGCTTGACAAACCATCAAGAAACCTAACCCTGTCTTTGCCTGTTAATATGATGATGTGTGCATCATCGTAAGCCATTCGTGGCATTGCAGCACCTATGCAAATGATTCGCCACAGCCGCATGAAGACTTGGCGTTTGGATTATTTATTTTGAATCCCCCGCCCATTAATCTATCTTCATAGTCGATTTCAATCCCGTTTAGTAGGTGACTTGATGAATTAGGGACAAGTATCCTAAACCCTGAGATGGATAATTCTTGGCAATCAATGTCTGTGGTTTCGACGATTTGGAGATCATACATGTATCCAGAGCAGCCGCCGGACAAGACACCAACAAGCAAAGCCATACTTCTATCATCACCAAATGCCTGTTCTAGCATAGACTGAGCATTGTCGGTAATAGTCAAATTAACTTCAACAACCTCTGGTTTCTGTATCAGCACCGGACTAGCAGTCTCACAAGTTCCACAATCCATGTTAATCCCAACTAGTCTTTCTCTATGAACGTGTGCATTATTTGTCTAATATTCAGTCGATAATGGTAATTTCGTAGCAGCACGAACTTTCATCATTACTACATTGGCGCTTACAGGATTCTACTGTTTTGTTATATCGCTCCTTAACTACTCCTGCAATGACGCTTTCATCCATGTTGCAAAACATTACTGAGGTATCTGGTTGCCCATCACAAGCATTTCCATCGTAAACAGTAATCATGTTGGGCGGCAAAGTATCATACTCTATTGCACCCATGCCTAATTCTTGCCACTCGGACTTTATGTTGTTCCAAAATGTTGTATCATTGTCAATGTGTTGCAGTTTAACTGCTAATTCTTGACCAATTCTAAAACCAACATCTTGGAATAATTGATTCGTGTTAATACCAAGTGCTGATAATGTGTTTGATTGCGGTATTACATCATTACTAACGACTGCACCATTACGAGTTAGAACTGCGTTTGTATTACGATTCATACCCAACTTCATAGATTCTTTGAATCGTTCGTAAAATGACCCATCGCCTAATGTCAAACGTAGTGGTTCGGTCATTAATCCGTCAACCATCTTCGCCTTTGCGGTTTGATATGATGTTGCAGCATTCCACTGAATGTTGAGTAATTCGCTTTGAGCACTTAACAGCATTTCTGATTCCATCAATATTGCCGTGTCTTCTTTACCTCTGCCAGTTGGTGATTCTTCTGTTTGAACGAATTGTATGCCGACTTCGTTATCGACAAAAACACCGCACAAATTGAAGTCTGGATGATGTCTTATTTCGATTCGAGAATCTAACTTGTCATAAAATCTAATGGTTTTTTCATCAATACAAACTACCAGCTTGACATCAATATTACGATCTAACGCTTCATTTACCGATTTTATACAACCAGACCTCAACATGTGTAAAATACCCCACTTGCCGAGTAACAGCCAAATTCGCTGCTCTGCTTCAGCGACGATTGATTCTATCGTAGCATGAATTGCATGCCGATCTTTGAGCACAGAAAATGAGTCCTCATCGTGAATTGGTTGATTGGAGATAATCGCATAATTTCCAGAATTGGTCAATGATTCTAAATTTTCGTTAATACGTCGTAAATCCATTTCTTTGGTACGAATAATTTGCTTGAAAACATCGTTAATTGTCATGCCAAAGAATCTAATTGGCTTGTCGAGAGTTGCTTTTACTAAGCCCTTTTCCTGTAGTTTTCGCAGTGAATTGTATGCATCCATCCTTGATAAACCGAGTCGCTTACCGATCTCACTGGCTTTAGCAGGGGGTTGACATGCCATATCAATAATGAGCAAAGCATGTTTTTCATCCAGACCTGCTTCTACGAGTTTTTTGATAATTTCATCGTTGTCAGCCATATATATGTCACCGTTTCTTTTTGTTTTGTTCCTTAATTAGAATATTACATCTTCTGATTTGGTCTTTGGTTCGCTTAATCTCATCTTTGGTTAAACCGCGCGGTATTGCTTGTTCGAAACACTTCACTGCGTCTTGATATCTTTCCATTTCTGCATATGCTGTACCCATGTTGTAGAGGGTTTTTCCTCTAACCTCTTCGGGTTTAATTAGCATTGCTTGGTGATATGATTCAACACACGCAGGGTAATTTTCCAAATAATAAAACGCATTTCCTCTACCGTTTAGAATTCTAATTACCATCTCGTCGTCATTTGAGAAGGATGGCAAAGCTCGGTCAAAACATGACAATGCTTCAGCGTATTTGCCCGCTTCTATCAATGCTACACCTTGATTGTACCATGAAATGTCCTGATTTGCTATTGATGTCGATGCAGGGTTACGGAATTCTTCTTGGACAAGCGAATTTGATTGAACTTCCAGCGCTGCTTTTGCTAAATCGACACCAGGATTAGCCAAGGGTTCGGGGGCCGGTACCGGCGCTTGCGGACGAGCGAGCAATTCATTAGCACTCATCATTTGCTCTTGACTAATTTCTTGGGGTGCTTCTGGAACCGGTGGTATCTCAGGTTCCGCTGTAAATTGATTGTGTTCAGTTTGAAGAGTTGCAGCATTTGCCTCTACATTTGGAGTTACTACATTTTTTACATTCATCTCGTCTTCAATTTCCTGTGCTTTAATACTGCATTTTTCTGCTGTTGTATTGTCGCCTGCTGCATATAGTGCTTTTGACAGACCACGCCACATTTCCGGATCATTTCGCTCGGTTTGTATAAGTCCCTTCCAAATTTTAACCGATTCCATGTGGTTATTGGCCATCGTGTGCGCTCTCGCATGTAGCTGCGACTCACCTTGTCCAAGTAAATCCAAGGCAGTTTGTGCCATTTCTGGCCCCTCTGGCAGGGTTGGTGGTAGGCCTGCATGTGATTCTAGTACTCGTGATTCACCTTCGGCTAATTCAACTAATGTTGTAGCAAGTTCGATTCGTATTGGATTTTGCGGGTCTGATGCAACAATTACTGTTGCAGCAGAGAGATATGCTTGCGGCTCTTGCAGTTCCATCGCTATTGGGGCCCATTTTTGTGCTGCCTTTGTGTAAGAGGGGTCTTCCCTTAACGCATTAGAATAGCACGTAGATGCTTCTTTTAACATACCTTTGCGTTGTTTTAGCGACCCAAGATTATACCAGCCTTTCGGATTTGAAGGGTCTAATTTCTGAGCGTGTTCCATTGCAGAAATAGCATGATCTTCTAAGTCTAATCTAGCCATTGCTCCACCAGCGATTAACCATGATGGCGCGTGTTTGCTGGCCTCTTTCTTCAAATGTGGTTTGAGTAGGGCTAGAGCGCCTTTTGCATCTCCATTTTGTATTAGTTGTTTGGCTTCATCGGCCATGGCATCCAGATCCAGTACATTATCAATTTCTGGCTCGATTGGAACAACAGGTAAATCAGGAATTGCACTAACGACTGGTTGAGTTACTTCTATTCTGTCCTGAATATCTTCAGTAGCGACCACTACTTCTGCAGCCGAGCGCAACTCATCGATGTCTAATTCTTGATTGTCATCGATATCATGGTGCACTGCCTCTTCAAGCAAGGCTTGTGCATTACTCACTCCGGTTTCTTCGAGTACTGTGTCGACATCTTCTTGTTCGTAAGTTTGGATTTGTTCAACCTGCGCCATCGTTTCAATCGGCTTGATTACCACGCTGCCCTCGCAGCGATTTTTTACCTCTACAATTGATGGGTGGCCAGGATAAAACTCAAGCGCTTTAAGAGCCATGTCAAAAGCTCCTTTTTCATCACCGATCCGCTCCAATAGAATGCACAGATTGGCGGTCGCAGGAGCATGATTTGGATTCACATCTAAACATATCTGGAATGCTTGCCGAGCGCCTCTAGCATCTTGCTGAGCTTCAAGAAGCACACCTCTGTTAAACCATGCCATGTCTGATGATGGATCTAGAGAAATCGCTTTATTGAATGCTGCTAATGCAGATTTTGCATCTCCGGAACGTGATGCTTCTTCTCCACTGATTAATAGCGATTCGACTTGGCTAACGACATCGTCAATCTCGTTTTCTTGCATAGTCTCGCCATAGTCGCTCATAAGCCTCACCTTGTTGCTGTTAAAACCCAATCATAAGGGTTACTTATCTATGTATGTTCTAACACTTACATTCAATAACCATGGTTTCTTGGGAATAATATGTCTCAGTACCCGTTCAAAATTTTGGGCCTTAGTGGAGAATATCGGCCCACTTCAAAATGTGGAATGTTGGTGAATCATGCACTCGATATCGCAAAATCAATGGGGGCAGAAGTACACTTTTGGGATCTTGACATCAAGCCGCTGCCGCTCGTAGGAGAAGAAGGGTGCTGGGAAAATGAAAATGTCAAAGAATTCCAAGAGCTAGCAACAAGTTGCGATGCGTTTTTAGTTTCCTCCCCGGAATATCACGGCACTATGTCAGGTGCAATGAAGAATACATTTGATTGGCTCTACGCCAAGCATGTAAAGGGGAAGGTTTTCGGTCTAATGTCAACCTTAGGAGGAGTGCAGAATTCAAACACATTAAACCACATGAGAATTATGTTACGATGGTTGCACGCTTGGCCCGTACCAGAGCAACTTGCTATAGGCAAGGTAAAAGAGGCATTTGACGATGATGGAAATTTAGTCAGCGATGACACAAAAGAACGCTTAGAAAATTTAGTCAAATCAGTACTAGAAAATACAAAAAAGCTCACTGCGTAGGTGTTATTATTGATTCGTCCGCGCTTTGATGATGAATTTGGTGGAACATATATCTTAGTCGAACCGGGAATATTCGTGATGGGCGATTCTGTTGGTGATGGATTGGCCAGGGAACTTCCGCCGCATCAAGTAGAGATTGAATCCCCTTTCTTCATTGGACAACGTCCAGTCACACAAATGCACTGGGATGCAGTTATGGGTCACAATCCCTCAAAATTCCAAGAGGGTTGGAGCTCTGGATTGAGGCCAGTAGATTCCATTTCATTCCAAGACTGTGTGAGTTTCATATCTCGACTTAACAGCCATCATAACAACGAGCCAAGATTATCCCTACAAGGAATTTGGCGACTGCCAACCGAAGCTGAGTGGGAATACTGTGCTCGCTCTGGGACTGAAACTAAATGGTCGTTCGGTAATTTTGATGGAGACTTGGATGATTATGGCTGGCACGCTGGAAATTCTGGAGCTTCAACTCGAGAAGTTGGTCTAAAGAAAGGCAATAATTGGGAATTACACGATATGTACGGATTGGTCTCAGAATGGTGCCAGGATAATTATCGCAAAGACTACACAATTCAATCAAAACAAAAAGCATATCTTGATGGTTCGAACAAATATTGTGTGCGAGGTGGTAGTTGGTTCACTGAG
>CEUM01061062.1_pt1 | contig 12484 bp, 8 predicted proteins | sample 356421 | NCBI WGS metagenome assembly CEUM01 (sample SAMEA2622716, study PRJEB7988) | marine metagenome | biome: marine biome (ENVO:00000447); feature: surface water layer (ENVO:00002042); material: "saline water (ENVO:00002010), including plankton (ENVO:xxxxxxxx)" | depth 5 m | reverse complement strand
GATGTCAAGATCCATTAGCAGCAAATTATAATTGGTTTTCAACCGAAGAAGGTTTTTGTGAATATCCAGGATGTACTGATTCAGATTACCTTGAATATGATTCGGGTGCAAATTTAGACGATGGTTCTTGTGAAACTTTAGTTATTTATGGTTGTATGATAACAACTGCTTTAAATTACAATTCTTTAGCAAATGTAAATGATGGGTCTTGTATTATTATTTCAGAAGGATGTATGAATCCTTTGTATGTCGAGTATGATGAAAATGCCACGATAGATGATGGTTCTTGTGCGCAATTTGTTATTCTTGGATGCATGGATATAAATTATGTGGAATTTTTCCCGCCCGCAAATACAGATGATGGTTCTTGTGTAACTTTAGTGAATGGAGGCTGTATAGATGAAATGTATATTGAATTTAATCCTGAAGCTACAGTTGATGATGGTTCTTGTGAGACTTTAATTGTTGAGGGTTGTATGGATGACTTTTTTGCTGAATTTAATTCTGAAGCTAATGTAGATGATGGTTCTTGTGATGAAGAAGCATTAATCCATTGTATGGATGAAAATGCCACAAATTATAATCCATTCGCAAATGTAAATGCACCTGAAGGTCACGAATTTGAATGCGTATATTGGGGATGTACGGATGTTACAGCCTTTAATTACGATGAAACTGCAGATGTAGATGATGGCTCTTGTATTCCATTTATCGAAGGGTGTATGAATGATAATTATATTGAGTATAATCCTGAAGCTAATATTAATGATAATTCTTGTGTAAATATCATAGTTGAAGGCTGTACGGATGAAACGGCAGTTAATTTTTATGAATTTGCTAATTTAGATGATGGTTCATGTGTTGAATGGGTTGAAGGTTGTATGGATTCAGAATATTTAGAGTTTAGCCTTGATGTTACAGTTGATGACGGTTCTTGTTTAACACCAATAGTTTTAGGCTGTATGGATGAAAGTGCTGCAAATACTAATCCGAATGCCAATATAGATGACGGTTCTTGTATTTATTCTTTATTAATTGTTGAGTATGATTTATTAGGGGTTTCTACTTATGAATTTGAAGTAGAAGTAGTAAGTATGGAAGGGTATACGCTGCTTTGGGATTTCGGAGATGATTCATATAGTAATCTAGATCAGGTTGTTCATACTTATGAATCTAATGGAACTTACACCGTTACAATTACAGCTTCCAATGGGCAGATGGCCTTAGTTGAAGAACTTACTATTGAGATTAATATACCAGGTTTAAGTATTAATGAAATAGAAGATAATGTTATAAATGAATTCTTTACTGATCTTCAAGGAAGAAGATGTCTACATCCAAATAGAGGTTCATTATATATTAGAATTAGGGAATTTGAGAGTGGTAAAAAAATACGAGATAAGTATTTGTACAATGATTAATAACAATAAAAAAAGCGCCTAAAGGCGCTTTTTTTATTGAATTGAGCTGACGATCGGATTTGAACCGACGGCCTCATCCCTACCAAGGATGTGCTCTACCAACTGAGCTACGTCAGCAGCGTTGCGTAAAAGTAATTAAAACGATTTAATAATATGAAATAGAAGTTATAAATCTATCATGAAATTACTGCTGTAATCTTATTTCTAATTTTATCAGATAATAAGTACATCACTGGAACTAATATCAATGTTAAAAAAGTAGCAAAACTTAAACCAAAAATAACGGTCCATGCCATAGGTCCCCAAAATATTGCATTGTCACCTCCAAAGAAAATTTGTGCATCAAACTCAGTAAGTAAGGTGTAGAAATTAATATTCATTCCAGTAGCTAGAGGAAGAAGACCAAGTACAGTAGTAATAGCGGTAAGTAAAACAGGTTTTAAACGCTTTTGTCCTCCTTCTTGAATACATTCCATTGCAATGTCGGAAGAAAGTATTGCTTTTTCATTCATTTTTAATTCTCTTCGTTTTCTGCTTTTTACTAGATCGATATAGTCAATAAGTACAATTGCATTATTTACTACAATTCCAGCTAGAGATACAATTCCGATCCCTGTCATTATAATAACAAAATCCATATTAAATAATGCCAATCCGAAAAATACGCCAATTGTACTAAAGAGAACTGTAATAATAATGATGAATGGCTTTATAGCAGAGTTAAATTGACTTACTAGAATTAGTGTAATGAGCGCAATAGCAATCATTAAAGCTTTAGATAAGAAGTTTTGAGTTTCAGCTTGTTCTTGTTGTTTACCAGTAAACTGAAGTTCATATCCAGGAGGAAGTTCCTTGTTTTTTAAAAGTGTTTTTAATTGCTCATTAATCTTATTCTCATTGAAGCCCTCTAAAACATTTGAGTAAATCGTGACTTGTCGCTTCATATCTTTTCTATTAACTGAACCGTATGTACTGTCGTATGAATAATTTGCAACAGAGGAAATAGGAATTTGTTTTATTTGACCGTTAGATTGATTTCTAAAGGTAATGCGTTGGTTCATTAATGCAGATACACTGTAACGGTATTTGTTATCTAATCTTAAAACAATAGGATATTCATCTTCACCTTCTTTAAATTTTGAAATTTCTTTTCCGAAAAGTGCAGTTCTAACTGTGCTTGCAATTTGAGAAGTTGAAATACCTAATCTTCTTGCCTGATCTCTATCTATATGAATTAAGAGTTCCGGTTTACTTAGTTCTAGATCTATTTTTAATCCTTCGATACCTGCAATATTTTCTTTTTCTATTTCATTTTTAATATCATCTGAAATACTTAAAAGTTGATTGAAATTTTCACCTCTAATCTCAATGTTAATTGGTTTACCTAATGGTGGCCCTTCACGGTTTTTGTCTACACTAATATCAATGCCCGGCATTCCAATTAGTGCAGCTGAAATTTCTTTCATTAATTCTCCAGTTTTTACACCTTCTCTAAATTCAAATTCTTTGAAGTTAATTGTAATTCGAGCTTTATTTGGTGTGATGCCATTATTTCCACCAATCTCATTTGGGTCGGTAGTGCCGGCACCAACATTAGTCATAACAGAAGATACAGCGTGTTTGTATGGTTTAAGTGTCTCAAATATTTCTTCTTCTACGATCTTCGCGATGGAGTCTGTAACACTAACATCAGTCCCTAATGGAAGTTTTACAAAAACATTAATATACTTAGGTTCATTTACCGGAAAGAATTCTACTTTGGGTGCTTTAAAGGCGAAAAATCCTAAAGAGAAAAAGAGTAATAGTACAGTGCCCCCAAGTAATAAATAGGGTTTTACCCCCTGAAGTGCCCAATTTAAAGTTTTGGCATATTGTATTTCAAGTTTAGCTAAAAGACTGTCTTGAAACCAATAGGAAACAGGTGTTAGTACTAGAGTATTTAACAAGATTAATATTCCAAATACCAGAAGTAGAGACCCCATAAAAGTTTTACCTATTAAATAGAATAATATTGACAGGATGGTAAGGGTGATTACAATTTTTGATTGTTTATTTGTGTTAGGTTTTTTGCGTTCATCTTTTTTCATGAAAGTAGATGCAAAGACTGGATTGATTACCAATGCAACAAATAATGATGATCCTAAAACAATAATTAGTGTAGTTGGAATATAACCCATAAATTCGCCCATAATATCATCCCAAAATAATAATGGGAAGAATGCCGCCAATGTCGTAGCAGTAGAAGAAATAATAGCAATAGCAATTTCACTTACTCCTTTTTTTGCAGCTTCAAATCGGCTCAAACCTTCTTCGTTGTATAGACGGTGAATATTTTCTATAACTACAATAGCATTATCTACCAACATACCCAATGCTAATATTAATGCAAAAAGAACAACCATGTTCATGGTTGTACCCATTCCACCTAGTACTACAAAGCTTATAAACATTGATAAAGGAATGGCCAGGCCAACAAAAAGAGAATTTCTTAGACCTAAGAAGAAAAGTAAAACCAGTACAACCAAAATGACGCCAAAAACAATACTGTTTTCAAGATTGTCTAATTGCATTTTTGTTTGTTCAGATTGGTCGTTTGTAATTGATATATTTAGACCTTGTGGTAAGATTTGAGATGTTTTTGCCTCATCTAGAATCTTCATGATTTCATCGGTTGCTACTAATAAGTTTTCACCACTTTTTTTAATTACATTTAAAGAGACTACAGGTTTTTTATCTAATCTGGCATAGCTTTCTCGCTCTTCATAGCCGTTTGAAACTTCAGCAATATCTTTTAAATATACGATGTTTCCTTGTTCTCTCTTAACAATGATATTTTCTATTTCTTTTGCAGATTTAAATTCTGCATCTGTGCGAACAGAACGACGTGATTCACCTAAAAGGATATCTCCACTGGCAATGGATACGTTCTCAAAACCAATTGCATCTTCAATATCTCTAAAGCTAATTTTGTTATTCTCCATCTGATGGAGATCTGTTTTGATGGTAATTTCCTTATCAAGTAATCCTGTAATTTCAACTTTTGATATTTGCGAAAGTGATTCAATTTGATCCTGAAGTTCTTCGGCGTATATTTTAAGGTCATCTAAGCTGTAATCTCCCGATAGATTAATGTTGAGGATAGGGAATTCAGAGAAGTCTATATCCATTACCATTGGATCCATATCCAGGTCGTTGGGTAGGTCACTTTTTGCCTTGTCTACAGCATCTTTAACATCTTGTAAGGCAGATTTAACTTCTACGTCGGTGTTAAATTCTACGATAATACTGGAGTTGTCTTGAACCGAGTTTGAACTTAAGTTTTTAATTCCTTTTACCGATTTAATTTGTTTTTCTATCGGTCTGGTAATTAAATTTTCAATATCTGCAGGCGAATTTCCAGGATAAATTGTTTGCACCATGATGGTAGGCATAACAATGTCTGGAAATAAAGATTTTGGCATATTCTTGTAGGAGAATAATCCAAATAAGGTCAGTAAAATAGTAAGAATAAATACCGACGTTTTGTTCTTTAGCGAAAGGCTTGTAAGTCCAAAATTTCTTGACTTGTTATCCATAGCTTAGTTTTTAATATCTAATAAACTTCCTCCAATAATTTCACTGTAACCTTCTATAATGACTTCATCTCCAATTTTTAGTCCTGATTTAATCATGCTTTTGTTACCTTGAGATAGTCCAACTACGATATATGTTTTTTCGGCTTTTCCATTTTTATTTACGAAGAGGTAATCACCTCGCATATCTTTTTTTACAATTTGCGAAGGAACTACCAGTGCATTTTCATTAATATAATCTTGTATCTCTAAAGAAGCCATCCCATTTGGTTTTAGGTACCCATTAGGGTTTTCGAGATTAATTTTAATTTTAAAAGTGCCATTTTCAGGATTGATAACTTGTCCTACAAAACTTAAAGGTGCTTCTTTATCTATACCAAGTGTTTTGAAATTCACTTTAACAGGCGTATTTACTTTAAGTATGTTTGCATAGCGTTCTGCAACCTCTGCTTCTACATATACATTTTTGGGATTTACTATTCTAAAAGCCGGTCTGCCAGGATTTGCAAATTCGCCTTCATTCAAGAAAATTTCTTCAATCACGCCATTAATAGGAGCCTTAATAGTTAATTTTTTAAGTTGATTTTCTGCTGTCTCAAGTTTTTTCTGTAGAGATTCGTATTGATTTTTAATCTGTAAATATTGAATTTCAGAGCCTATTTTTTTGTCCCATAATACTTTTTGTCTTTCAAAGGTTGTTTCTGCAAATTCTAGCGCAGTAATGAGTTCTTCAACATTACTTTTCATGATTTCAGAATCCAATTTAATAATAGAGCTACCTTTGTTAACCCATTGCCCTTCTTTGGCATTTATATCAGTTATAAGTCCGCCCATTTCTGAGCTTACTAAAACATTTTCATCGGAATTTATTTTTCCAGTTTGTTCAATGAAATGATAGAATAGTTCTTCTTTAAGTTCTTTAATCCTAACAGGAACTTTTTTTTGCCTCGTATCATCTAATTGCCCATTAAGTTCATTTTGTAATTCTTTAATTTGACTTTTAATATCTGTCAACTGAGATTTTAATTCTTTTAATTGTGTTTTTTTCTCTTCAATATTTAATTCTGTTTCTCCGCAGGAAACAACTAAAATAGAAGCGATACAAAATAGTTTGATTAGTTTTTTCATGTCTTTATTTTCCTAAACAACGTTGGTAATTCAAATTATTAATAAGTAAGTTATATATGCTTTGAGAAAGATTCGTACTTGTTTCTAAGTAATCATTCCCAGCTTCAGATAGTTCAATACTGCTAACCAGTCCTTCACGATATTTTTCCAAAGTTTTATCGTATATCTTTTTCGATAAAATGACATTGTTTTGTTCGTGATTGTAATTGCTAATTGCATTCAAGTAATTGCTTTGTGATGCTAGAAATGCAAGTTTCAAATTAGCTGTTATTTGATTTTTGTCATTTTTAGCTTGCTCGTAAATTAAACGGGCTTGTTGTGTTTTTGCCATGCCTCCTAAACCATCAAAGATGGGTAATGAAATTTTCACCCCTATTAGTTGACTTGGATACCAATTCACATCTTCTTCAAAAGCATTAAAATCTACTCCCATAGCATTTCTTCCAATTGAGGCGAATGCAGATACAGTTGGAAGATAATTTGATTGGTGTCGGCGCATATCAAGTTCTTTTAATCGAATCTTCATATCGGCCATTTTATATTCCAATCGATTTTCTATTTGGGCTTCTTCTAATTTAAAATTGACGCTAGCATTTAATAGCTGTTCTAAACTATCGCTTAGTATTATTTCATCTTCTAATGGGGTTCCAATAATTAATTTTAAATAAGCTTCAGCAATTTCTGTTTGTCTTTGGGTGTTGGCATATTGCATTTCCATTTGGGAGAGAATCAAAGAGATTCTGTCGACTTCTAAATCTTCTACAAAACCATTTAAATATTTTTCTTGAATTTCTTCAACAATGTCTTTGTGAATGCGCACAATACTTTCAATAAAATCGCTATTTTCTTTTGCAATAAGTACGTTGAAATAGGCAGTTGCTACGCTATCTTTAATTTGATTCTCTGTGAGATTTTTTCTTGTTTCAGCAAATTTCATAAAATATTTTGCTGCTTTTAATCCTACAAGATAACTTCCGTTAAATATGAGTTGGCTGGCAGTAATAGAAGCATTTGTTGAATGTGGTATTCCAAATTGCATTTCTGTATAAATATTATCAGGTGCTTCTGGGTTAAATTGTGATGCTGGAACAAGTGTTGTTGGAACCTCAATGAAGTTTTGCCATTCTATATCAGCATTGATTTGTGGCAAGCCTACTGATAAGGTCTCTTGCATTTTTTTTGAAGCGTGTTCAACATCAAGTTGAGCATTTTTAATGTCGTAATTGTTATTTAGTGCATGTTCTTGAGCCTGTTTAATAGAGAAGGCGATTTGAGCTTGAGTGAAATAACTAGTTATCAAGCAAAATATAATGGAGATGATTCCTTTAGTCATTTTTTAATTTTTGTTCTAAATATTTGATTCCTTTATCTGTTGCAATTCCGCGTATGTGGTAGATTCGATTTTCTTTTAGAAGAGATTTGAAATCGTATTGTGTAAGAGGAAAAGTTGCGTCGTTAACTAGTGCATCTACAGTGTTCATCATAAGCTTGGCAATAATATTACTGTTAACATCATTACGATATAACCCTTGTTCTTTACCGCGATCCATATTTTCAGTTATGCAGGTAAAAAGATGTTTCTTTTTAATTTCATCGAGAATTTCCCATACGTTTGGATAGTATTTTTTTAAATTATTTATGAGTCTGGGAGGTCTATTTTTTAACATCAAACATAATTTCTGATCAATTTCAAATAGCTCATCAATTGCATTTTCATTTTTTTCTTGAATGTTACTTATCATCCCTAAAATTCGAGATTGATATAATCGAAATGCTTTTTCTACCAGATCAGCTTTATTATTTACATACTGATAAAGTGTTTTTTTTGAAATTCCCATAAATGAGGAAATGTCATCCATATTTACCGTTTTTACCCCTTCACGCATAAATAGGTTTAGTGCACTTTCTATAATTCGATTAAATTGATCCATAATAGTGCAAAATTAGCCTATGAAAACTTAGGAAACAATTATTGTGTAAAAATGTTTCCTGAATTAACTTTATTTAACAATTCATATTTAAAAAAAAAAAGCCCCTATAGAGGGGCGAGTTATGTTTATGTTGATCTGATGTATTATTCCTGCATATTGTGGTATACGTTTTGAACATCATCGTCATCTTCAATTTTTTCCAAGAGTTTATTTACATCTGCCTCTTGTTCTTCAGTAAGTTTTTTTACTGTTGTTGGTATTCGATCGAAACCAGAACTTAAGATTTTAAATTCATTTTCTTCAAGGGCTTTTTGAATGCTCCCAAAACTAGGGAAGTCGCCATAGATCATAATTCCATCTTCATCTTCAAATACCTCTTCAGCACCTGCATCGATGAGTTCAAACTCTAATTCCTCTATGTCTTGCCCAGTATTGGCAATCATGAAATTACATTTGTGTTCAAACATAAATTCCACGGATCCTGATGTTCCCAATGACCCATCGCATTTATTGAAATAACTTCTCACGTTAGCAACAGTTCGATTGTTGTTGTCGGTTGCAGTTTCAATTAAAATTGCAATACCATGAGGAGCGTAGCCTTCAAAAAGAGATTCTTTATAATTAGAAGTATCTTTGTCTGATGCTTTTTTTATGGCACGCTCAATATTGTCTTTAGGCATGTTGGCTGTTTTTGCATTCTGAATAACAGCTCTCAATTTTGAATTTGTTTCAGGATCTGCACCACCTTCCTTTATCGCCATTACTATATCCTTACCAATTCGAGTAAACGTTTTAGACATGGCTGCCCAACGTTTCATCTTCCTACCTTTTCTAAGCTCAAATGCTCTTCCCATTGTGTTAAATTTTGTTCTTCATGTCAAATATATGAAATGATCAGATAAATATAGTTGCGACTTTTTTAATTTATTTTATGGTAATTGAAAACCTTAACCTCATAGATTATTAGTAAGGCGTTTGTTAAGATTATTCTTAAATTAGGCGTATGGATAAAAAAGAACTTTTGTGTGAATTGAATAAGTTTTTAAGCACGGATAGAATAAAAACTTTTGAAGCTGTTTTATCAAATAGAACGCGTCATTTTACAGTAGCTGTAGAAAATGTGTTTCAATCTCATAATGCAAGTGCTGTGATGCGAAATTGCGATTGTTTTGGAATTCAGGATATACATGTTATTGCAAATAATAATGCATATGAATTGTCTAAAGATGTTGCTATGGGTTCTGAAAAGTGGGTGGATATGCACAGCTATGATAGGAAAGATAATAATTCTCAAGATTGTATAGATACTATTAAGTCTCAAGGATTTCAAATTGTTGCTACCACCCCACACACAAATGATGTTCTTCTTCCTGAGTTTGATATTACTAAAAAGTCGGCTTTCTTTTTTGGAACAGAAAGAGATGGTTTGTCGGATATTGTAATGGATCAGGCAGATATTTTTTTGAGAATACCGATGTATGGCTTCACAGAAAGCTATAATATTTCGGTTTCTGCTGCTTTAGTATTACACAATGTAGTTACAAGATTGAAAAAGTCGAAAGTTAATTGGTATCTTTCAGATGAAGAAGTATTAGACAAAAAAATTGATTGGGCAGTGAAATCAATTAGAAGCGGAGAACAAATTTTAAAGCAATTTTTAAGTTCTTAACTTAAAAAGACTAGGAATTAAGTGTTATTTAACACTTTTTTATTGTGTGATAAATTTTTTTGTATAAAATTAGCCAAAATTAAAATCTATACAAAATGAAGAAATTAACTCTATTATTATTTGTTTTTTCACAGTTTGTTTATGCGCAATCAGGTGAAGATGCAAATACTATTTATATTGAGTGTGATGGAGATTCTATTGCAGTTGATGTTTCCCAGTTTCCGAATTTATCTCCAGAGATATTTTTTGAAATGTTTGATTGCTCAGATGTTGACGACTGGTTTTGGGGTGATGATTCTACAGATGTAAACAATCCATGGGATGATGAAGATGATGATTTTTGGGATTTTGATTCTACAAATGTAAACAATCCATGGGATGAAGAAGAACTAGCATTTGATTGTATCAATAGTAGCCCTGAAGCTTTTGAATTATACTTGTCTTGCATGAATGAAGATGAAGGTGCTTGTGAAGCATTAGAAATTCTTTGCGGTGAAGAAGAAGAAGAAGAAGAAGAATGGGGCGATGATATCGATGCACTTATTGAACAGTTAGAAAATGATTGTGCCTCTCAAGTTGATTCAGGTTGGTCATGTGGAATATTAGAAATGATTAACGACTGTATGAGTGGAAACGAAGAAGCTTGTGAAGAGTTAGAGGTATTGTATGAAGATTTTGAAGAGGAAGAAGAAGAATGGTCTTGGGGTGAAGGTGAAAATATGGGCGCTCTTTTTGATGCTATTTCTTCAATTACTGTAACTGAAAACGAATTGGTATTGGTTCTTGAAGCCAACGATCTTATTGTCTCTGCTTTTGATGAATCTGGATTTGAGTTCTCAGCTTCAGTAGTAGATGGCTATTTGATTTTTGGACCTTTTGATATTAATGAATTGTATAATATCATAATTGAAAACATGGGTGGTCTTGAAGTTTTGTGGGGCTTATTTAAACCAATGGCTACAGAAGTAGAACTGATTGAAGAAGGAATTGTTTCAGCCACTGATTCCAGTTTTGGTGATATATTTAACCTAAACCAAATGATTTCTATTGATGAAGTTTATCAGGATTTAAAAGTATACAATACCCAATATTATGATGTAATGGGTAGAAAAGTATCTAACCCTTCTAAAGGTTTATACATTGAAGTTCAAACAACAAATATTGGTGAAATTTCAACTAAGAGATTTATATTGAAATAATATATGAATCAGACTAGATAAAGGCGGTGTGAATAACACCGCCTTTTTTGATTAAAAATATATTTGTAATTTCCCACACAATTACAAACCAAACTTTTCCCTTATGAAAAAAAATATACTTTTATTTTTAGCGATTATATTCTGTTCTTTCGCTATTAATGCTCAAGATACTATCTTATTCGAAGATTTTAACGTTGAGCCAACCAATATTGTTTCATTAAGTTATGAGTATGTTCCCGAAGATGAAGATCCGTCGAATTGGATAAGTTGGGACTCAGATGGTCTTGAAGACAATAATACTGAATACACTTCTTGGTACTGGAGTGAGTCATCTATAGCACTCCAAGATAGTATTCAGGGCGGTGTATATATGAGTCTTTCATGGATGGTAGATTATCTTCCAGGTAATAGAAATTGGTTAATTACACCTGGTATTGAGCTTAATGATGATACTGGCGTTTTAACTTGGAAATCTGCACCTTATCAAACGCCTTTATGGGCTGATGGTTATTCTGTATATATTTCTACAACAGATAATTCGGATTTAAGTTTTACAGATAAAATTGCACAATATGCCCAGTATCTTGGAACCAATTCTGATACAGATACTACGGGTGACTATTCATTGTATGATTTTTCTGAAGGATTTATCCATGGAGCAGATGGCGAATATATTGAAGTGGACGACGACCCTCAAAGAAATGCTGGTGTACTTCGTCCAAATGAAGTAAGTTTAGCTGAATATGCTGGTAAAACTATATTCATAGCATTCGTTCATGATTCGGATGATGATAATATTTTATTTATAGACGATATTATGGTAACTGGTAATGGGTCTTTACTTTCTTCTGAAGAATTATCAAAAAATCAAATATTTAAAATAGGACCAAATCCAACTGCAGATTTACTTTCAGTATCATACGAATTAAATGATTTATCTTCGGTAATATTCGAAGTTTATGATATAAATGGAAAGAAAATTGTTGAAGATTATAGAGGGACACAAATTGCAGGTTTGCATGAGTTTAACCATGACTTTAGTCAAGTGCCTGATGGTAATTATACAGTTGTATTAAAAACCTCGAACCATATATTTAAAGAACAAATAGTAATTAAAAAGTAATTACAGTTTTTTAATTTAAAAGCCACCGATTATTCGGTGGCTTTTTCTTTTAATAAAAGTCTATTTTTTAATTTTAACAAACTTTTTAATTGTACCCTTCTTTTTCTTTTCTAATAAATCAAGTCTTAATTTATACTTATTCCAGTCCCAATTATCGGGCATTTGAATTTTATCATTTAGAGGCTCAATATCGGCAATATGTCCTGTGGTGTGTAGTTGTATTTCTTTTATTTCAGATGGTGCCTGATCTAATCTTATTGAATAGTATGGGTTGGTCCATGCCCAATCTGATAAAATTTCAGTGTTAAGCTCAACTTCTTTTTCTCCTCTCATAAGAACAGTTGGAATATAGTATTTTGAAACAGTTCCATTTTGTAGCACAATATTAAACTCCACAGGCATAGGCATTTCTCCTTTTTTCAGTAGAATTTGAGTTCCTTT
>CEUM01026886.1_pt1 | contig 12503 bp, 8 predicted proteins | sample 356421 | NCBI WGS metagenome assembly CEUM01 (sample SAMEA2622716, study PRJEB7988) | marine metagenome | biome: marine biome (ENVO:00000447); feature: surface water layer (ENVO:00002042); material: "saline water (ENVO:00002010), including plankton (ENVO:xxxxxxxx)" | depth 5 m | reverse complement strand
TCACAGAGGATGATAGAACGTTAACAGATATGATTCAAACTGATGCAGCAATTAATGAAGGTAACTCAGGAGGACCTTTAGTTAATTTAAAAGGTGAGCTTGTTGGTATCAATAGCACAATCATGCGAGGAGCTGAGGGAATTGGTTTTGCAATAAGTTCAGATTTAGTACAAAGATACATTGATGATTTATTAAATTACGGTGAAGTTCAAATCCCAAAAGAAGGTATAGAAGCAAGAACCATTGATAGTAATTTATTATCAACTTTATGCGAATATGGATATAACGTTTGTGAACTTGATGAAAACTTAAAAGGTATTGTTGTTTTAGAGATAGAAACAAATAGCCCATCAGATAAATCAGGCATAATACCTGGAGATATAATTTTATCAATCAATGAAAAGCCTATTAGATCTAACGGAGAATATATCAGCTGGCTGTACAATTATAGACCTGGAGAAAATATAACTTTAAATATATTACGAGAAAATCAAGAAATTGAAATTTCTATGATACTAGAAAAATATTAGTCGTTAAAAATTAATACTAATACTGTATCCAGAAATTTTTTCAGAATTATTATCTATAACGTTTCCAAGTTCAATTTTATTTGCTAGAACTTGAGTACAGACATAAGAATAATTGTCTTGAATTGCTTTAGTTACAGCTTCATCAGCATTAATTTTAATATCTATATTATCTGAAACATCTAGATTTTTCTCTCTCCTTAAATTTTGTATTAATCTAATGACATCCCTAGAAATACCTTCTCCTATTAAGCCTTCATCAAGATTTATATCAAGGCTTACAATTATATTTTCACCAACTACAATTTGAGATGATTCATCATTAACAATTTTGGATTCTAACTCATATTCATCTTCTTCAAGATTAATATCTCCAACGACTATTTTTCCTTCTAAATTTTTCCATTCACCTAATTTTGCTAATTTAATGCACTCTTGTACCTTTGATCCAATTCTAGGACCTAATTTACTAGGAATGATTTTGAGTTCTTCATTGCCTTCTTCATCAACCTTCTTTTTGATAACAATTTTTTTAACATTTACTTCTTCTTTAATTAATTCAATATAATTTTGTAACCATTCATTTTTATCAATATTAATTACTAATTCATGCAAAGGCTGCCTAACTCTAATCTTATTTTTTTTCCTAATAGAAAGAGATGTTGAAACAATTTTTCTGACAATATCCATATTCATAATTAGTTCTTTATCTTCAACTAAGTTACCAACATCAGGCCAATCTTCAAGATGAACAGAATGACCGTTATTTAAATTCATATAAAGCTTTTCACTAATCAAAGGTATCAGTGGAGCAGAAAATTTTAACAATATATTTAAGACTGTAAAGAGTGTATCGTAAGCATCTCTAGCATTCTTATTAGTTGTTTTATCCCAAAATCTATTCCTTGACCTCCTAATATACCAATTATTTAATGTCTCAATAAATTCAGATATCAAAGTACATGCACCCGTAATATCATAATTATTTAAAGATCTTTTTACTTCTTCAGAAGCTCTATGTGTTTTTGAAAGAATATATTTATCTATTGGCAAATCTGCATCATTTATAATACTTGGATTATAATTTTCTAAATTGCAATATAAAGTGAAAAAATATACAGAATTCCATAATGGTACAATAACTTGCCTAAGTGAAGAATCAATACCTGATCCATCTCTATCCATTACTAAATTTTGTCCTCTCAGAATTGGCGATGATACCAAAAACCAACGTAATGCATCTGCTCCATACCTATTCCAAACTTCATCAGGAGCAGGATAATTATTTAATCTTTTAGAGAGCTTAGAGCCATTTTCATCAACTACAACACCATGGCCTATAGCATTTAAAAATGGTGGTCTTTCAAATAATGCAGTCGATAGTACCATCAAGGTATAAAACCATCCTCTTGTTTGAGCAATGTATTCAACAATAAAGTCAGCGGGAAAGTGAGACTCAAACCACTCTTTATTTTCAAAAGGATAGTGAACTTGAGCAAAAGGCATAGATCCAGATTCAAACCAACAATCAAAAACTTCTTCTACTCTTACCATTTTACTTTTTCCAGTAGGATCATCAGGGTTTGGTCTTGTTAGTTTATCAATAAATGGTCTGTGCAAGTTTTTAGGCCTAACACCAAAGTCTTTTTCTATTTCATCCAAACTTCCATAGACATCAATTCTTGGATATTTTGGATCAGTACTTTTCCAAACTGGTATTGGAGTTCCCCAAAATCTATTTCTGCTAATAGACCAATCTCTTGCACCTTCAAGCCAATTGCCAAAAGAACCTTCTTTGATGTGCTCTGGTATCCAGTTTATTTTTTTATTATTAATTACCATCTGATCTTTAAATTTAGAGACTTCAACATACCAAGAGTTTAAGGTTCTATAAATCAAGGGTTCATCGGTTCTCCAACTATGAGGATAATTATGTTTATAATTTTCATGCCTTATTAAAACTTCATTGGAGTTTAATTTTTTTATAATTTTTTTATTTGAATCAAAAACTAATTCACCTTCATAGTCTTTTACTTCAGATGTAAACCTACCTTTTAAGTCAACGGGGCAAATAGACCTAATTCCATTTTTTTCACATAGAATTTGGTCATCCTCACCAAAACCTGGAGCCATATGAACAACACCAGTACCTTCTTCAGTATTAATAAATTCTCCGGAAAGGATTTTAAATGCATTTTTTTCATCCTTGAAATAAGGAAAAATGGGTTCATAATTAAGCCCAATAATATCTGATCCCTTTATTCTTTTTAGAATGGTAAAGTCATTTAATTCTTGTTTATATTTTTCGTAAGCAAATTCACCTATAATTACATTTTCTTTTTTATTATTTAAAACTAAATAATCAAGTTCTGTATTTACAGCAATTGCTAAATTTGATGGAAGTGTCCATGGGGTTGTAGTCCAAATTAATATAGATGCTTCTAACTCATAATCTTTAAGTTTTACTTTGACCGTTACTGCTGGATCAGTTCTTTCTCTGTAAGAATCATCAAGTCTTGTTTCAAAATTTGAAATTGGAGTCTCAGCTTTCCAGGAATACGGCATAACCCTATCTTTTTCATATATTAATCCCTTTTTCCATAATTCCTTGAATGCCCAAATTACAGACTCCATGTAAGAAATGTCCATTGTTTTATAATCATTTTCAAAATCAACCCATCTGGCCTGCCTGTAAACAGACTTTTCCCATTCTTGCGTATATTTCATTACAGATTTTTGGCAATGGTCATTAAAATTTTCAACACCAAATTTAATTATTTCTGCTCTACCTGATACACCAATTTCTTTTTCTGATTCCATTTCTGCAGGCAGACCATGACAATCCCATCCAAACCTTCTATCTACTTTTTGACCAAGCATTGTATGAAATCTTGGAATTATGTCTTTTACAAATCCCGTTAATAAATGTCCGTAGTGAGGCAATCCGTTTGCAAAAGGAGGGCCATCATAAAAAACATATTCAGAATTATTATTTTTATCAATACTTTTTTGAAAAGTTCCGTTTTTTTTCCAAAATTCTAATACTTCATTTTCAATATTCGAAAACGATGGTTTAGATTCCAAATCAGGGAATTTTTTTTTCATTTTATCCACCAGCAATTGAAGGTAAGAAATGTATTTCTGAAACTTTATCTAATTTCTGAATTAAGCCCAATCTTGTTGTCCTGCCATCAATAACAGCAGATATTGTGGGCTTTAATTTCTCATCATCAACTAATTCCTCTTTCAAACCAGGATATTTTTTATCTAAAAATTCTATCAAATTTCTTAGATTATTACCTTCTGCATCAATCTCAACAGGCAAATTGAATAATTTCCTAGTTTTGTAGGGCAAAAAAACTTTAATCATAAAAGTATTTTACATACTTTTAAGAGTATTAAGAATCTTCGAGGCCTTTATTGGTGTGCTCAATATTCGGGTTCCAATAGCATCATTTACCGCATTTGAGATCGCAGGTACTGGAGGACAAATTGGTGTTTCACCTACTCCTCTGACCCCAAAAGGGTGGTCTTCGCTAGGAACTTCAACTAATACTGTTTCAATCATAGGGAGATCCAAAGCAATGGGCATTCTATAATCTAAGTAACTTGAGTTAAGCATTCTTCCATCTTCGCTCATAAAATATTCTTCATTAAGAGCCCATCCAATTCCTTGAGTTGCTCCACCTTGCAGCTGACCTTCAACATATGCAGGATGGATCGCTTTTCCGACATCTTGCAATACTGTATATCTAATTACATCGGTCTTACCTGTCTCAGGGTCTATTTCTAAATCAACGATATGAGTACCAAAGCCACCTGCAGCTTCTTCTAAATCAACTGAAGCACTTGAGACTACAGGCCCAAATGGATTTTGATCAGCAAATTCTCTTAATGTCATATTTAATTCTGAGTCAGTTTTAGAACTTAAAATTCCATCTCTATATGTAACTTCATCTTCAGAAATATCCCAAATTTTTGCTGCTTTTGATATTATTTCATCTATTAGCATATGTGCTGCTTTGTATGCAGCATACCCAGTAGCATATGTTGTTCTGCTTCCACCAGTCACGTCAGTATGACCAATACTGTCAGTATCAACAACAGATGGTCTTACAGATTCTGCACTTATTCCAAGCACTTCTGCTGCTTGCATTGCAATTGATGCTCTGGACCCACCAATGTCTGTAGAGCCTTCAGTTAAAATAACTGTTCCGTCCATATTTAATGAAAGGTTTACAGCAGATTTCTCACCAATGTTAAACCAGTAACCACTAGCAATACCCCTGCCTCTAACTTTTCCATTTCCTGATTTCTTTTCTAGCTTTGAATTCCAATGGTCAGATTTTTTTGCAGCTTCAAGAACTTCTTTTAGTCCAATTTTTCTATATTTCGGACCCAAGGCAGTTCTTGTACCTTTTTCTGCAACATTTAATAATCTGAAATCTATTAAATCCATATCAAGTTTTTTACAAATTTCATCGACAACCGTTTCAGTTGCAAATGCAACTTGAGGAGAACCTGGCGCTCTGTAAGGAGCAGAACTAGGCTTATTAACTAAAACGTCATAGGCTTCAATATCCATTGAAGGAATGTCATAGCAAGAAAAAACACATTTTGCTGCTGCCTCAATAAAAGCTTCAGGGTACCCTCCAGCCTCTAATCTAATATCAGCATAACCAGCAAGCATTTTACCATTTTTATCGACTCCAATTTTTACAGTTACCTTCCCTCCCGGAGCTGGTCCACTTGCATCAAAAACATCAGTCCTAGACATAACTAATTGGACTGGTCTTCTAGATTTTTTTGAAAGAACTGCTGCAATAGGTTCAAGATAAACTGGTATTTTTCCTCCAAAACCTCCTCCAATTTCCATTGGAGTCACTTTTACTCTTGAAACATCAAGACTTAAAACCTTAGAAACACTATCTCTATTTGAAAAAGAACCTTGGGTGCTTGTCCATATTTTCACCCTATCATCTTCATCCCAAATAGCTGTTCCACTATGAGGCTCAATGTAACCCTGATGAACAGTTTGAAGTTCAACTTCCTTCTCAACAACAAGATCACATTTTTTAAATGCATCATAGGCATTTCCGATTTTGTATCTGTTATAGGTGGCTATGTTTGTATTTTTAACCTTTTTACCGAGATGATCTCCAATAAAATCTTCATGTAATATTGGTGCATCTTTATCCATTGCTTGATCAACATTTATAACTGGCTTCAAAACTTCATATTCAACAACAATTTTCTTTACTGCTTCTCTTGCTGTGTTTACATCATTTGCAGCAACTGCAGCAACTACGTGACCTTTATATAAGACTTTATCTAAAGCCATAACATTTTCGCTTAAATGTTTTTCAGATCCTGATTCTTCTGAATTTCCTCTCTGTTTATCTGTAAGTCTAGGGAGATCATTTGCTGTCATTACCGCAAAAACTCCGTTCATATTTTCTGCTATGGAAACATCTATATTTTTTATCTTAGCATGAGCGTGAGGGCTTCTTAAAACAGCACCATAAATCATACCTGGTAATTTTATATCAGCTCCATACTGGGCTCTCCCGGTAACTTTATCATAACCATCATGCCTTATTGGCCTTGTGCCAATTACCTTATAATCGCTTTTTTTTGCTTTAGAAACCATTTTTAACCCCCCGATTAATCTGATGCTTTTTTAACTGCCTTTACTATTTTGTCATAACCTGTACATCTACATAAATTTCCAGCAAGCCAATGTCTAATTCTTTCTTCAGATGGCTTTGGCTCATTGTCGAGCAATGCTTTTGCTGATACTAGAAAACCTGGAGTACATATTCCACATTGCAATGCAGCTTCTTCAAGGAAAGCTTGCTGTAATGGATGTAATCCTTCAGGGGTTGCCATCCCTTCAACTGTCTCAATATTTTTACCTTCTGCTTCAACGCCTAAAACAAGACATGAATCCACAATTCGTCCATCAATATTAATAGTGCATGCACCACAATTCCCATCATTACAACCTTCTTTGGTTCCTGTCATACCAACAACTTCTCTTAAAGTTTCCAAAAGACTAACGTATGGGTCAACCAAAATATCCATTTCTTGGCCATTAATTATTGTATTAATTGCTACTTTTCTTACATTGTTTTCTGACATTTACACACCTACTCTTTCTACTGCTTTAGATAACGTCCTTCTTGTTAAAACTTCAATCAAGTCTTTTCTGTGCTCAACTGTTCCTCTCATATCAGAAATTGGAGAAGCAAGCTCTTTAGCTTTGTTGGAAGCATTTTTAATATTTTCTTCAGTAGGTTCTTTGCCTATAAGCAATTTTGATGCTTCCTCCGCAAAAATTGGAGTTGGGCCAACAGCGGCTAGTGCAATTCTACAGGATGATATCTTTCCATTCTCTAATGATACAGAAGAGGCAACCGCAGCAACTGCAATGTCCATTTCATTTCTTGGTATAAACCTTTCGTATGAAGCTGAAAAAGAACTATTTTTTAATGGAAGTTTTATTGATACCAGGAATTCACCTTCATCCATAGCATTTCTACCAGGACCAACACACATTTCTTCAACAGCAATCTTTCTGATTCCATTTGGACCTGCTATTACACACTCTGCCTCATGCACTATCAATGAACAGATGCCGTCAGCACTTGGTGATGCGTTACAAAGATTGCCACCTAAGCTTGCTCTTGATTGAATCTGGATCCCACCTATAAGCGAGGCAGAATCGATTATACCTGGAAATGCTTCACAAACTTTAGGATCTTCATACAGAACATAGCATGGAGTAGCGGCGCCAATAATCAGATGATCATCTGTCCACTCAACTGAGGTTAATTCAGGTATTTTCTTAACATCAACAATTGCATCAAGTTCGTACCTTTCACCCCTTGTTTGGACAAGTACATCAGTACCACCAGCCAAACATTTGGCTCTATCTCCAAATTTTTTTAATATTTCAACAGCTTCTTCAACTGTCCTAGGATCATAATAATTAAAAGGATGCATAAAGTCTCCCACTTTAAATAAGGCTATTTGTAATTTAACATTTCTAAGTTTTATTATACACGTATTATAAAATTATTGCTTAAAAACTACTCTTTATTAAGTAAATTTAATAATTTTTCACAGTTTCTAAATGAAGCGTTCATATCCATACCTTGGCATAATAAAATAACATTTCCTTGAATAACGTAATTTCTGTATTTTGAGTTAATACAGTGCCCCCCTATTCCTGCACCTCCACCAGCAACACCACCTTCACCTTGAGCTTCACCAAAACAATGCCGAACATCTTTTAGCCCTTCCGTAAATACTGCTTCATTTTTATCAAGCCTAATTTCTTCTTTAGTTCCTGCTCTTTCTCTTACTAACTCTTCACCCAACAAAGCATCCTCATGAGAAGCAAAAAATCTTATTTCATAATCAATAGGGTCTTCAAACTTCCTGAAACCATAATATACATTTTTTGCATAATTAAGCTCTTCTACATCATATTCTTTTAATTTCTTAAATTTTACTGGAGAAGACGTAAAATCTTCTAGATTGTAAGTGACACTATTTGATATTTTTTTTCCTAAAATTATTTCTTCACCACTAGAATCTTCACCTGATGAACATGAAAAAATAAACAATATTAAAATTAAAAGTGGTAAAAATGATTTTGATTTTCCTAGAATATACATGACAATTTCCTTTCAATAATTATTTTACAACAATTCTGTATTTAATTTGGGTCTCCATACCTATTTTTATCCTTATCTCCACTTTGAGTCAGAAACATAAATATTGGAAAACAGTACCATAGTGACGCCATAAATATGCCTGTTATATAAGTCACTAAAGAGATAATTTGAAAAAAATTTGATCCATCAGATTGATTTTCAGGAGAAAATAAAGAAAAGAGGAATAAAGATAAATAGGATATAAATATTAAAGGTAAAGGCACAATCAGCCAGTAACCACTTTTATTTACGTCATGAAGTCTTCTTACAGTTACAGCCAAAGAAGGGATGATAATAAAAATACTAAATATTATAAAAATTAAAAATAGCGGCCTAGCCCTAAATGCAAATATTAAAAGAAAAATAGAAGTCAATTGAATAAAAAACCATGATGACCAATATTCATTTCTAGAGGCTCTTCCACTAAAATCCGTTCTTTTTTCAATAAGAACTTTATATACATTGTTGAAAAAATCTTTCATATTAAACAAATTTTATCTTAATATATATTTAGTTTGATATGAAAAATAGATCAAAAATAAAAATTGCTGCACAAGTAAGCCCTAATCCTAGTGAAGAAGACATTGCATTTATAAAAGAATTAGGGCTTGATTATGTGACTCTTTTTGCAGGGAGAGGAGAGGCAAGTTACGACTTTTTCATGAAACAAAGAGAGATATTTGAGCCTCATGACTTAAAAATATATGGATTTGGGAATTCAAGTATACATAATCATGATTCTTTAGTTTTAAATTTAAATGATAGAGATCAGGTTATAGAAGATTATAAAAAATATATTAGAGATTTGAGTAAAGCAGGAATTTTTTATTCTACTTACGCACACATGGCCAGTGGAGTTTGGAGTACAGCAAAGGAGCCAACAAGAGGAGGAGCCCTTGGAAGATCATTTAATGTGAATGCTGAAACTTTTTATCTTAACGACCGCAAAGGACCAAGAACTATTTCAAAAGGGGAATTAACTCATTCAAAAGAATATTCTGAAGAAGAATTATGGGAAAATTTTGAATATTATATTAAAGCTGTAAAACCAACTATTGAAGAGTCAGGAGTAAAAATAGGGATTCATCCTGATGATCCTCCTGGGTTAAAGCTAGGCGGAGTTCCTCGTTGCATATTTAGCACATTTAGTGGATATCAAAGAGCATTGGAAATTGCAGATAGTCCTAATATCGGAATTTGCTTGTGCGCAGGAACTTGGCTTGAGGGCGGAGATACGACAGAGAAAAATGTAACTGAAATGGCAAAATATTTTGGAGATCAAAATAAATTATTCAAGATTCATTTTAGGAATGTTGATAAACCGCTTCCTCATTTTAAAGAAACATTCTTAGATGATGGTTATATGGACATGTATAAGATTATAAAAGTATTAAAAGAAGTTGATTTTGATGGAATAATCATACCTGATCATAATCCAACAATGGGATCACTTGCAGACCGAAACTCAACAGATCCTCATTGGCATCACAAAGAAGAAAAATATGGTGTGGCAAATAGAATTCCAACTGCATTTGCAATAGGGTACATGAAGGCTTTGGTTGAAAGAGTCGAAGATGGAAATTAATGAATTTATAGACGTTGTAATACTTGGTGCTGGCCCTCCATCAATTGGAAAAACCCCCTCTCCGCTTAAACAACTCTCAATTAGAAACAGTGTTATTGAATGGCAACTAGATTGCTTTAGTGTGATAGAAAATTTAAGAAATATTTATTTCGTTGGAGGGTACCAAGTAGACGAAATAAGAAAAAAATTTCCAACCCTTAAAATAATAAATAATAAAAATTGGCAAAATGAAAGTATTTTGGATTCTTTTTTAAAAATACCAAAAACCGATTCAAATTTAATCGTAACTTACTCTGACACATTATTTAGAAAAGAATATTTTAAAAAATTATCTGGATCTAATGAAGATGTCACAATAACTATTGATTCATTGTGGAAAAACAGATATTCAAACAGATCTGAACAAGATATTAAAATCGCTGAAAAAATAAGACTTCCTAATGGTAATAAATTTAATGAAGTTGAGTTCACTGGACTATTGAAATTAAATAAAGAAAGTGTAAATAAAATTTTATCAAGTAAAGGTAGTTTAAAAGGTAAAAAACTTGTTGATCTAATAGATTTTTTTAAATTTAATAAAATATCTCATGATTATTTTGATGTTAAAGGAGATTGGTCAGAACTAAATGCACAAAATGATTTAGTTAAATTCGTTTTAGGTACAAAAGCAGAGTCTTTAATTCGGTTACAGCCAATGGTTAAAAAAAGCAAAATTGGTAAAAGCTTTTTTTTCAATATCAATCAATGGGAGCAAGAAAAAAAATTAATTTTAAAAAATATTCAAAAGGATTTTAAAAATAAAAAAATAGTCATTAGGAGTAGCTCATCTTATGAGGATTCTTTCCAACAATCTTCAGCTGGAAAATTTAAATCCTTTATCAACATTGACTCAGATGATAGTAAATTAATCAAAAAAAATGTAGACCTTGTAATTAAATCTTACCCAAAAATTAACGAGACAAGGGATAAAATATTAATTCAAGAGTTTATTGAAAATGTAAAATTTTCTGGCGTGATTTTCACTTGTGATCTTGTCACTGGGGCTCCATATTATAAATTAAATTATGATTTTAGCGGCAAGACAGATTTAATAACATCTGGAAAATCTACATCGGATAAAAATCTTGTTGTTAACAAAGCTCAATTTAATAAAAAAAATACACCAAAAGAAATTTTTCCAATTTTAGATTCCGTACAAGAAATAGAATCATTACTAATATATGACAAATTAGATATTGAATTTGCTGTTGATAAAAATGATGTTATTCATATTTTTCAAGTGAGACCAATTACTGTAGATCATTCAAGTTATGAATATAATTTAGAAATTTTTAATGAAAACATTAAAAAAAGTATTGAAAAATATAATTTATTTAATAAAAAATTTAGAAAAAAATATAATCGTGATCTTATTTATTCAAATATGCCAGATTGGAATCCAGCAGAAATAATTGGCACTAAGCCATATCCATTAGCATTTAGTCTATATGAAGAAGTAATTACAAACGAAATATGGTCTTTACAGCGTGATCAATTTGGATATAAGTCATTAAATAATAAGTCATTATTAATTTCATTTGCAGGACAACCATTCGTTGATTGTGGCTTAAGCTTTGAGTCATTTATTCCCAAAGATTTAAATCAAGAAACTTCAAAAAAACTATTAAAGACTTACATTACAATTCTTTCAGAAAATAAAGAGCTATTTGATAAAATTGAATTTGAAATTGCTCTTACTTGCTGGGTTCCTGATTTTTTTAATTATGCAAAAGAAAGGCTTTCAAAATTTGATTTTTCTGAAAATGAAATATCTGATATTGAAAAAAATATTAAAAAAATCACCTCATCAGCAATAAAAAATTTTAGTAACTTTATCTCTCCAATTGATAATTTAGAAAATTTAATAAGTGATGCTAAAAATTCAAAAACAAATGAGCTTATCAAAGTTAAAAAATTAATTAATGATTGCAAAATTAATGGCACATTACCATTTGCTCATGCTGCAAGAAATGGTTTTATCTCAACAATTTTATTAAAAAGTTTTGTAGACCAAAAAATTATTTCACAAGAAAGATATGATGATTTTTTTGAGTCTGTAAGGACAATTACGTCAGAATTTGAATATGATCTTATTGAAACTAAATCTTCAAAACAAATGAAAAATATAATTAGCAAATATGGCCATCTTAGACCAGGAACTTATGAAATTACTTCAGATCCATATTGGAAAAATCCTGATAAATATTTAACAACTTCGTTAAAAGCAGAAAAAACAGAAAAGAAATTTACATTTACAGAAAAAGAGAAAGCAGGCATTTCAAAAATTATAAATAATTTAGATAAAAGTATTAATTTTAATGATTTTAAAAAATATCTAATTACCTCTATCCAAGAAAGAGAAAGAGTGAAATTCGAATTCACAAAGAGTATAAGTTTGTCATTGGATTTAATTGAAAATTGGGGCAAAAAAGTCAATATCGGGATAAATGATATTAAATATTTGAAATATGAAAATTTAATAAAATTTATTGATCATGGAGATTTAAATGAGATAAGAAAAGTTATAAAACAAAATAAAGAAAACTTTATTTATACCCAAATAATAAATTTACCAGACATAATTGAAAATGAAGGTGATTTTCATTTTTTTGAAATAAATAATGCTCAGCC